>Ga0214543_1002694_pt1 | contig 34900 bp, 11 predicted proteins | sample CNSS2metaG_FD_160094 | JGI IMG/M metagenome (GOLD analysis project Ga0214543, IMG submission 160094) | Root nodule microbial communities from cowpea collected in UCLA plant growth center, Los Angeles, California, USA - CNSS2 | ecosystem: Host-associated > Plants > Roots > Nodule | place: USA... | reverse complement strand
GTACTCTTGGGATGACTGTAATAGTTACCTCTCATACGCTTCAAGTTTATCTGATGGGTTCTTGTTATCAAAAAAAAAATTGTGACGTTCTGTTTAGTAGATAAATCTATTTAAATGGGACGTTACAATTTATATTAAGTAGAGAAAGTTATAAATTAACTGTATATAAAGTAGTTTTACATTAGGATTTAATAACAAACAATTGATAGGATAAATTAGTTAGTTTACTGTTTATATCGATTAATATATAATAACAATTCGTGATTAGATTTACACTATTAAACATACACATAAAATTCTTAAAATATTAAGGAATCTAATTCAGTTGTTTGAGAGCAGATTGCGTAAAATGATTCAAATTCCTGAACGTATGCTCAAATCTGACGTAAAAAAGTATCAAATTCTTAAAACAATGATTTTTAAAAATTTAAAAATCCAATTGTCATGGTGACTAGTAACGAAGAATCAATTAAAGATAACCAAGGTGATATTCCATAATTATTTTTAATGAAAAGAGGTGTTGTTTATTCTTATCAGGGTTGATGATTGTAAAGAAAAAGAGAGAACTAAAATTAAAAAAGAAAACAAAAAGGTGGTATGATTATGTGCAATGGAAAAGAAAGCGACACGTGAGTGTGGTTGGATGATAAGTTTAAAGGGCGCAGGTTCATTGTAAGGAACGGTGGGGAGTGTCTTTCCAACAGTGTTGAGATGGAAGAATGTATGTTGTGTTGTGTTGTGTGGGCATAACATCATACATAGTATTTTCAGATACCTTAATGCTGCAATCAAACTTTACTTCCATATCTTCCTAAGCCGCTTTGCATGGCTTCTTCGATGTCCACGTGCTTCCTCTGTGGACCCCATTTTTTGACTCCCAAGTCATCACCTTCGTGTAGAATCGTGAACTACAAACATAACATTGCAACAACGCTAACGTGGCTCCACGATAAAACCTTCAAAAGTCTTCGCGCTGTTCTTTGTTTTTGATGTGGAGTCCAGTTATGTACTTCCTTTTTTTGTACCACTGGAATACGTTTCCTATACCTATCTCACTCCTAATTTTTAATATTAATTCATGTAATGTAAAATAAACAATAAACACTCAATATTCAGCATATTTGCCCGATATAAACAAATAATTAAAGCACAGTTTGCTGTATTTGAATAAATTAAGCCATGTAGTATTACTAGCAGACGGTTATTTACCTTCACTCTTGGACGATAGTAAAAGAATAATACTTTTTGTCACGTTCCAATTAAAAAAAAAAACTCGATTTTTTGCGTGTGTTACCATTCGTTATGGAAACGTTGATTATATAAGCAATAAACATTCTATTTTATGATTATTATATACGTCGTTATTTTCTTTACAAGCACGTGGTTATTAGTTTGGATTGTATGCACACGTAATTGCGAAGAAAAGTCTTGGGCATAAGTCTTATGAGTGAAGAAATTTATTTATTTATTTATTAGTGAAATGTTTTATATTTAAACAAAATGATAAGAAATGTAATTGGGTAGATTATAATATAAAAAATTAGCGGTTTAGTTTTATGATTTAGTTGGAATATAATACAATAGAATGGAACGGGTGGCAAGTTCTGAACACCTCTTTGTTGGGGACCACATGGAAGGGTTGTGGTGTAGGCACGCGTCCTACAAAGATACCGCGCCGCCACGACCATCTTGTTTCTCTCTCTACTATTCCTTCACGTTTTGCAACTCACAACACTCTGCACGTGCAGTGCGTGATTTTACGAAATAACCCCCGAGGGCATCTTGGTTTGTATGGATTGGACTGAAAGTTGGTGATTTTGGATCATAGTGGAAGTGTGTTCGTACGAAATCCAACAAGGCGTGAGAGTTGGAATCGTACTTAGGTGGCAATTTAACCTTTATGATCATTAACCATCCTAATAATGGAGCCTTATGTTTTAACTTTTCTATGTTTTGTCGCCAAGGGCTAACTTCAACGTTGGGTGCCAATAATACAACACCACGTCTTAATATATTACATTTGCTTTCCACCTCTTTTCTAACCATCTAGAAACACTTTGCGGGCTTTGGTTCAGGTCCCATGGACAAGGTTTTTTTTCAAGTGGGATTACTTATTACTTATATATTACTTATATATATAATAGGGACTTCACATATGAGAAAAGGGTTCGGCTATGGAATCATTTATGCACACGTCTTTAGGGTATCATATAATTCAATTTACTTCTACTATCATGCATCCATAATGCACTCACTACTACTCATCTCTATTACCTTGCTAGGGAATTAAGATGGCTTGGAATCAAAATCAAAATAAAATACAAGATTATAATAATTTCAAAGAATGAAATCTCTTATAAAGAAAACTCAAATTACAAATATTTCCCACACCCCTTCTAAACTAAGGAAAACTAAAAGAACAATAAAAAGTTGGTACGAATTAAACTTAAAAAAAAGTAATTCACAGTTTCCTTCCCTTTTCCCTTATAATATTATCCTTAGTTTAAAATCTATGTTCATCGTGGATCCTACCTCTGTGTCCTACATATCAATTTATTCTATTTGCTTCCTCATTTTTCTAGCTACACTTATATAATTTCATCTTCTCTTGCCCATTCTGTTTTTTTACCGCTTATGTCTCCTCCCAATGTTTCACATGTTGTCAGCGAGTTGTTGGAACAGCAACATGTTTTCAACGTTCCAGAAACCGTTGGATGTGTCCCCATTACTCTGAATCCATGGCGTGTTTGGTTCCATGGATTGGAAATCCAGCTGCTGAGAGAACAACCCTGACGGGCTTGTGATGCAATCCAAAAAACTCAGTTGATCTTGTGCTTGTTGGTAGTAATCAGGATTAGGGTTATTGTTATTGTTACTGTTGCTGTTGCTGTTACCGACCGTGACATTATTGTAGTAATCCTGAGTCAACTCCGAGACAGGTGAAACCTGGGTCCCAAACGAGTCAGATGATGCACCCGTGCTACTATTCTCTGGAGTGTAACTCTGTGAACCACCGAAGTTGTTGTTCATAATTGCCGGACTCAACATCATGCTCCCACTATGCACCTCAAAACTGTTGTTAAGGTTGTTGTTGTTGGTGTTGTAGTTGTATGTTATATTGTTGTTGGTGGTGATGGTCGTAGTAGCACTGGCAGAAGCCGTGGGAGAACCGACGGCGGCCGCAGCGGTGTTGGCGGCGGCGGCGGCGGCTTGAATGCGTTCCACCAGCCTCGGCATCCAAAGGTAGCGCATGGCATCCTTGAATTGCTTGCTATTCACGTCACATTTGAGTTGTTTGGCGTGCTTCTGAACACGAGTTCTCCAGTAATTCTTGATCTCGTTATCAGTTCTTCCCGGCAAGTATTGCGCAATTTTAGACCATCTGATGAATGAATATAAAAAAGGAAATAATCATCAAAATCTGAAATCTTAAAAAGTGGCCTAACGTTTGGTTGCATGATTATATACATACACTAATGCATAGATATAGAAAAGGTAGAAGATATTTATGTTAATTATAGATATTTGATTTGTTATTTTATTTTTTTTCTTACCGGTTTCCCCAGCGACCATGGAGCTCGAGAATGAGAAGCTGTTCTTCGAGAGTGATGTTGCCACGACGAACATCAGGACGAAGATAATTCAACCATCTCAATCTGCAACTCTTGCCAGTTCGTTTGAGTCCTGTAAGGGAAGAAATTGCTTGAATTGGTAAAGTGTTGAGGAAGTAATGAAGGAAATAAAGAAAGAGCATTTTGTTTTTCCTTTATGGTACTTGTGTGTGGGAATTTTAGTTGTGGTATGAATTCACACCTCTCTTTTTTTCTATTTTGGAAAATGGGGATGCGGCCAAGCAAGTATCGACAACCTATAATTACATATTTCATTTTATGCCCCCACCACGAACAAGTATATGCCATTATATATAAAGTCCTACCCAAAATAATCCACTACCATATCATCATGCCCTTCTACATATATATTAGAAAACCGCAAACTTTGGCTTTCCCACCCAACAAATTGATTGGTGACGAAACGGGACGAGAGGTTAAGAGCTTTTCACAATCATAGAGGTGTGGAAGATAGAGAGCCAGTGTTTGAAGAAAATAGTGGAACTAATTGCAATCATCACTACTAGTATTGGGATGAAAAATATATGAAAGAAAAAAAAAGTTATGTTATGTTATGTTACCGGCGGAACGTGCAAGGGAATTCCATCGACCTTCTCCGTGATTGGCAATGTAATTGATGAGAGCAAGGTCTTCATCGACGGTCCAAGGACCTCTTCGAAGGTCCATCTCATCTTCACTTTGGACTATGGTGCTTACCCTTCCTTTCACTTCCATGAGTCACCCACTTTCAAATAATTTTGATTGATTGATTGATTCCAACCCAAAGCAACAACAAAGATAGCTTTTGATCTAACTAGTGTGTTTGGGTTGAAGAGGTAAAGAAATCAAGAGAGAGAAACAGAGAGAGAGAGAGAGAGAAAGAGGGTTTTGGCTTATTACGAAGAGGATAAAGAAGGGTGGAGGCTTTATATAGATACTCAAGCATGAAGCTTTGAAAATTCGTGAGAAAATTAAAATTAAAAAAAATAAAAGAAAGAAAGGAGAAAACGATAGAGTTGGAGAGATGATGAGAGAGAGAAAGAAGAAAGTAAGGTTAAGTAGTAAAAAGATAATGATTTAATTAACGAAAACTTAAACGAGTATTAGGAGGAAAATAATTATTATTATGGCTTGTAAGTAAGAAAAGGCTACGAAGTTTGACGCTATAGTTTGACTTTTCCGGCTTCGTTGTGTGCGCGCGTGCGCTCTGTAACTCTATCACTTGTTACGTGCTCATAATAATATTTTGCAGCCCTTTTGTTGTCTACGAGGGTTAACCGGTTAGAAATGAAAATAATAAAAAAAATACATATTTAACTTTTCTAATAAAAAAATACATATAATTGATTAAATTGCTGTCGTTAAAGTGATCAATAGTAAAATTGGCTTCTCTATTATTAGCATTGATATGTAGGAAGAATTATATAATATTCTGATCTAAGGATTGGATATATGTATAATATATAGTTTTTTAATATGTTATTGTCTTAATTTTCTCCGTCGTCACAATTTCAACTATTATTTTAAGTGAATCTTTCCTTTCAAATTTCTCTTCATCTATAGGACTCAAATTTAAAAACTTATTTGAATTAGTTCTAACTGTATCAACGTGAACTGGATAATATTTTTTTCTGAATAACATTTTGCTAGTAGTACTTTGGATTATTATCGATTTATTTAAATAGTTTTGTAGACATGTTTCTCTTGTAAAACTCCTGCTGGCTCATTATTTGTCAATTACTGTGACTGAAAATTTGTTTTTTGCATAAACAAACAGTACTTAGTTGAACTTTAAAATAAAATCATTTAAGCGTCAACAGATTATTTAAGAAAATATTTTCTTACTTTAAAATTGAAAGAATTTTAAATAATTTAAAGGGTGATTTGTTATCAGAAATGAAATACGCACGAATATATAAATAAAGAAAGTAAATAGTGATAAAGTGAAAGAAACAAGAAGAAATGACAAAAAAAATCAATTGAATGAATAAAAATATTGAAATACTTTTTTTTTAATTAACGTCACAATTTTGGTAAATAAAGATAATATTAAATTATATATTTTCATATATTTTCATATAAGTACGTTCAAAAGAGGTTTTTCATTTTTATAATTGAAGTTCAAGTGAATACTGGGGTTGTTGAGAGATCCCCTATATCTGTTTTTCTTCATAAATTTATGTTTCCAGATATTCCCCAATGACTTTACCCCCCCTAGGATTCTAAATGCTTATTCCTCTCCTTTATCACAATTAATTAACCTGAAAAAAGTTCAATATCGTAATTAAATGATGCTTTAATTTTAACAATTTATTATAATTTAATAGTGGGGCCAATTATAATTTATTAGTGGGACCAATAATTTAAATTTATTGCAATAATGATCCTATTCCCTTCCGTGAAAAAAAGAAGAAGACGATAACGATTTAAGTTGTTTAAAATTAGTCAATATCTTAGAAATTACAAGAGCATCTTAATTAATGTGAGAAAATTATAATTATTTTTTATTTGAAGAAGATGGATTTAAAATAACTGAGATATAGAATTTCATTGAAAAAAGTTGTTTATTTTTTTTTTTGTCCAAAATAAATACTATATAACCGGATGGAAACCATGTATTTTAAAACTTTACAAAACATAATCTGTTAGATCTTTTGAAAGAAGATCACCGGAGAAATACAATCAATGAGATATAAGTTTAACTTACACATAAGAATTTGATACAACTCTCAATCCAAAACGTTAATAGTAAGGTGATAGGTTTATGGGTTTTCATCTTCAAATGACACTCAACTTTCTCATTTTTTATTCAATCTGAAACTTAGACTCACACTTGGATTTCCAACACTATAACATATAAGAAATCTAACAATTACATCAGTCAATTACTTAAATTATTACTATAATAGAAATGTTAATAAATTTTTGTTTATCAATTGAAAAATATCATTTAAATTACGGGCATAAAACTGTATTATGTCTTTTACATATAATTGTGAAGTTTCTTGGTAACAGAAAACTATCAAGTTTTATACTGTGTAAGTTGTATACATTCTTTTACGAAATTTGATGTTGATGTAAAGCATTTATCAAAACAAATTGATAAAATTGGCTAATATTTCTTAACAATATTTAGTGATTAGTATTTATAAAAAAAAAGTGACTAATATTTGTTAACAATATATTTTTTATTTTCAAAATTCGAATCTCAAATATTATTTATGAAATCTGAATATTTGTATATAGACCTTTTTTCGTTTGCAGGAGTATATTTTTCTCCTATAATAAATTGTGGGGTACCATCCAATGTTACCAAGCAGTTTAGGCAAAAATCTCAGCAACATCTGTGGTCCTTATTTAATTTTTTCAATGAAAATAAGGATTATAAAATCTAACATCTTTGTCATAATTCAAAGGCCAAGGTTTCTTCTACATGTGCTATTAACTAGGACGGCCACAATAAATTTTCCATTTATTCCTTTGAATTTTGATAATGAGAGGTGAGGGAACACCATCTACTAAAATCCCAGTTTAAAGTTACTAATTACTTTTTTCTTCTCGTTCCAGAATTACGTATACGATATCACCCTAATAATTATAATCACTTCATTTAAGTTCAAATTATTTTACATTTTTCTTTAAAGTGAAGCTAGATATTGAAGCTTTGATTTTTTGTAATATGTTTTGGTACATATATAATAAACTTTTGGTATTTAAATAACCACGGTTGAGTCGAAGTAACTGGTAATTATAACCAGAAACTCCATTATAGGTTCCTACATTGCTTTCTGGGGAAAAAAAATGGTACCTAGATTTCATTCCTTTCTAAATAAGGTAAGTCGTTTTCGGAGTATAGGCTGAATTAATTGAATTGTTATATTATTTTTTTCAAATTGCTTTAATTAGTAAAAATGCTACTATAGAATTCTATAAATGCCATGCCACCATTACAGTACATTGGTAGCAGTCAATTGGATTGGACCACCAGAATATAGATCATAAAGTAATCCCACTTTACATTTTCTAGATAAAAAGGCTAATTAAATTTAATCGCATGGCTTTCACTCTTTAAAATATTACAAAATAGTAGCTAGCAAGAAACCAAAAAAAGAGTTTTTCTTCTTCTTCTCTCTTTCCCTTTAAAAAATTAGGGTGAAACGTGCCAATCAATAATTGCACTATCTCAACACAACTCGAGGAAAAAAAAAAAAAAAAAAGAGTTACATAAATAAACCCTTATGATCCATATGAAAATCATGTATACTTTCACGTACCGACCAATATGCTACATATGTTCATGTCATATCCATTGAGGCTGCTAGGGTTACAGGGCTGCTTCATAAGTTGAAATCAAAATGAAAAGAATTTTTTAATGGTAATTTGTATGAGCATTTGTTGTTTTGTCCCTTAGTTTTTATTATATAACCGAAATGCAAAGTGGGTGTGGAAGAAATCCAGAAAAAAAGAATTCCATTGAATATCGACATGTATTAGATGATGGGAACGGTGACATATCTCTTAAAATATTGCCACAATCTCAGATTTTATATGCTTTGTATTATAAATTGAGTTTTGTTCTGGACCACCATATGATTATTATGAGCTTGCAGTGGGATTTTTAATGTGATTGGGGAAAAGAATGATGCATTGTTCCATTGATTCGACCCCTTTTTTCTCGAATTAGATTTCAGAAATCATTTTCTTTGGATAAGATTGCAAAGTCTGAAGGACAAGCTGTTTTGCTGGGTGCGTGGAATCTACATGCATGTTGTTTCATTATTATTAACACTACTATATAATATATAAGTACTTGTTTATATATATTTATATGTATACATATACATATACTAATTTCGTTGTATGTGCGCATGGGTGATTATGATGCTACGTATGGTCATGAATGACATCAATTTTATTACACAACAATCATGTGGCATCAGATGTAAAGTTTGAACATGAACTATGTTGGATAGTGTCCACGGGATTTCTGCTACCTTGTTGTCGAGTTTTATATTCTGTCTGCAGTAGTTTTCTCTCTCAGGTTTTATTTATTTTATTTTACTTTATCAAGTTGTTTTTTTTTTCTCGGGATTCCCTAAAACTATGAAACTATGACAGAAGTAATTAATTTAATTTTTTAAAACTAATTTCATCATGTATAAAATGAAATAAATGTAATTACTTTTTGAAGAAAAAAAAACTATAAAGAAATAGAATCCATGGTCGGTAGACAGGGCAAAAATATTGATTGTGGCAGATTTTGTCCTCTCCATTCTCGAGAGTGTGTTATTTTATTATTCATTAAAATTGAACTTAATAATAATAATATTTTATGTATAATTCTCAACCAATTAAATCATGTTTGAATATGAAATTTGCGTTAAGAGAGGTGTTTAGAAAAATAAATATAAAATTTGCGAATTTCGTATATGGTTTATGGTGGTAAGGAAAAAAACGAATCATGTTTGAACACGGGTATAATGAGTTTTGATTTGAATATTTTGCACTATTTGTTGGCAGAATTCATGTTTTATTTATTTGTATATATATACATAGGTATAGTAGAATAAAAGCAGTGCATATTTTAATATTAAGAGAAGAAGATTCAGGAAGTAGGATGTAGTTTGGTTAAATAATGGTTTATTGGTGTGGATTAAAAGGACGTGTTAGCTAGGTAGCTAGGTAGGTTGGTAGGGGCTTTCTTTAAAGTCCCATTAGTTGCTATCAGAAGGAAAATGGGATTCCATAAAATTCATCTTTCATTGGTTCTTATTCTGCTGCCACAACTGTTCCTGTTATTCATCAATTTTGGTTTTAGAATGTTCTTACCTCCTCCAATCTCATTTAAGAATGTTGCATTTCTAGAAACTCTTTTGGATGGTAGAATGTTTCAGGCTTAATGATGTTTTTTTTTTTTTTAATTTTAGCAGCATAAGTATGATAATTCACATTGATGTGAATGTGATGTCAGGTGTAGTACATACATTATTCTTAATGATAAAACTAAGAAACCCCATTATCCAATGAAACTGTTTTGTAGTTATGATCCAAAATAGCTGAAAGCAAAAGAATTTAGTAGTGGTGCTGAGACTTTATCTACTGCTTGTGTTTAACTTTACCAGTTACAGGAGTATGAGGAATGATTTGCCTTCATCACAAAGCTCTGAGCATGTTACTATTCTTACATCACATCAGATGATAACAGTGGATAGGATAAAATCACTAAACTAGTTTCAACAGTTATTCATCTTTTCTATTATTTTCAAACTTAACACACACCCTCACCATATATATATATATATATATATATATATATATATAACCCAAACATCAAGTAGACATAATGGACTATATTATAAGAGTTTGATAAGTAATAATCCAACAAATAGCAAACAAGACAGCAAGAGACATAATAAATCAAACAAATAATAAATTTTACTATAATACGTTTTAAATTATGATTTAATATTATGTTAAGTAGTGAACTTTAAACCCAATTCAACTCAATAAAATTATTCTGTAAGGTAAAATTTACACTCACTGATATACTATAAATTAATCATATAATTATTTGAAACACATCTTCTTCTCATCAAAGCATATGCATCTTGAGTGTAAGACTAAACATTAATAACGGTTTTTAGGAAATATGGGTCTGGCCCGTCGGACCGAACCACATACCCACAAAAATAACACAGGACATGTCATAATAGTAAACCCACAAGCTTATAGTGGGCTGGCCCGCGGCCCGTATAAAAAAGAAAAAAAAAAACTTGCACATGTGTATATTAATTTTTTTTTGGACTCTTGCACATTCCAAATTCTTGTATAACTGAAAAAAACAACTATTATGTATTTTTATTGTGCTAAAATTTGAAAAATATACCGTGTATATCAAAATACAAATATGAATATGATAAAAATGTTGAATTATCAATTTATCGTCTAACTCCCCAAATTTTTGTTTAATTCTGTGAACTTCTTAAAGTTTCACAATTTTTTGAACATTGAAAGCTTTATCATAAGAATTAAAGAGAAAAAAAAATGGTTGACTCACAAACCCAGACTTACACAAGACGGACTAGACTTTTCAGTCCGCATTGAAAATGCAGGACGGAACGGACCGACCCATATTGTCACCCCTAACGATCTTATGGCGAGTGACATGATAAACTAACAAAGAGTCAACTTTTCAATAACGAGTAACAAAATAAGTTGTACAAATAACAAATTTCATTAAGATAAACTTAATTCATAACTCATATTAAAAAGTCAACTTTACTCAATATTATAAAACTGACTTATAAAATAAAATTTATACTTATTTATATATTGTAAATTAACATTATTTTTAATCATCGTCAAACTCCAACATATAATAAAACTTTAGAAAAAATAATTTCTAACATGCAAACATAATAAGATCTCATAAGAGAATTACATTGTTATGATATTTATTAAAATGGAAAGCATCATTTTATATTATTGCAAAAAATAGACAACAGAGATTATATTTTAAAATTCAAATTATAAGAAAAGAATATTCTTGAATTATTAGTTTTAATCAAACTTATATAAACTATAAAATAATTTATAGTTTTAAAAATTGTGCAACTTAAAAAAAATAACAACTTAACAAAAAAAATGATAATACTAGTTTATAACCTCTATGTGCTTAATTTTTGATAAGTGAATTTGATACATGAAAATGTTACTTATGTTATTTCAGTAATTTTATTTATCTATACCATTGATTTACAAAACTGTAAATGTTCACCGGCATTTTACCTAACATCATTTAAACATGAATTACTGTCACAGAACAATTAATTAATAATTAATTTTAATAAAAAAATTTATTAATTACTATAATTATTAATTTAAATACTAATTTATAAAATAAAAATTTATTAATTATTATTATTATGAATAAAAAAATTTAATTAATTTTTGATAATTAAAATTTTAATAACTAATATTAAATGATTCTTCTATAAACTATTTTTTTTAAAGAGTCAAAATTTTAATACTTAAATTTTATATTTCAATTATAATTTTTTATTTGTGATAATTACTATTTTAATAATTAATAATTTTTATTTTATAAATTAATATTTAAATTAGTTATTATAATAAATAATAAATTTACTCTCACCGTCATTTTCATCACACTATTTTTATAATCATTTTATTATTATTACTATTTTTATTCTTTCTCATACGTCAATCACAGTTACACTTTTACCATTCTACTCTCATTATTATTATTACTGTTACCTAATTTTCACAATGAGAATTTATCGATACGAAACAATTAACTAAAAAGACTTATTAAAATATTAAGAAATTATATATATATATATATATATATATATATATATTAAAATAAATAAATAATTTTATTAAAATGATATAAGCTTTGGGTTTGTTATCTATTTTGTTTCTATCGCACTCTTACATTCTATTATATCATATGATAAGTACTTAATAAATTTTAAAAAGTCAATATTTTTATCTTACAATTTTAAAATTAAGAAATGGTGGTTTGTCAAAAATTTGTTTCCAGATATCATTTTAAAAGGCATACAAAATCAATAGAACAATAATTCCTAGAGAAATTTAAGACGTTTTTAAATAGTGTCATTTTAAATAAGAATATCAAATGTTCACTAGCATCTTATTAATCTCCTTCTATCAAATTGAATATCAATCTAAAGATATATTTTTATAATTTTAAGGTTGATGATATTGTTAGGATTATTATATTTAAATTTTTTAATTTATATTATAATCTATTATCATAAATTACAATTGATTAAATATTATTTTGTTTTACTTTGTGTTATTTGTTTGAATTTTTTATAATGAGTATTAATTTTCTAAGGTTTGAGTAATTCAGCTTCTCTCTTTTTTTGTTCTTGAAAGTTTACTTTGTATTTTGGGACATGAATCTACTTTAACCTCACTATTTTTTTATTTTTTTTATTTTCATTTTTAATAATATATGTTTAATGTGAAATGATATAATTGATTATTAATTATTTGAAGTTTGATTGAAACAATGAATTAGGTTTTCATTTTGAATCTTCAAATTCAGTTACAAACACTATAATATACGTTATACCTGAACAAATCTAATTAGATCAATTCTCTAAGTTTTCAGATATATTCAACAAAAATAAAAGAAATTCTTTCGAAAACCATTTAAAAGATTTTTCATTTAATGTTATGTGGCAAAATTGTATATGTTTTAATATTCGATGTTAGAGAGGTTGTCTCTTCATATGATTTTTAATATGAATTTGTTTCATGGTGTACTCATATATCACTACAAGAATTTGTGTATATATTGATGAATTTTTATTAATGAAAATAAATATGACGATAATACCAATAAATTTTGTCAATGGACTATATAATTTAAATTATTAACAAATAGTTCTTTTCAATGACAAATTTATCAAAAAAATTCATCATTAAGATCGGTCTGTAAATTAAAATGTATTTGAGAATGAAAATGATAATTTGAAATTCATTTTTACAAATTTCATGTGATGTTTTTGGTATTTTAAGAGGAGATGAGTGAGAAAAAGAGAGAAAGAAGAGAAGGAGGAGAAAAAAAGAGAAGGAAGAGGAATAGGAAGAGTTGTGACGACGGTGATGGTATATTGGTGGGGGTGGCACAACTGTGACACAGTTGAAGTCATAGGAAGAGAAAAAAGAGGGGGAAGATGAAGTGGAAAAGAAAGGAAAAGGGGGAGGATGTGGTGGCGATGATGGTGACGACAATCGCATTGTAGAGGAAAGAGGATGAAGAAAAAAAAGAAAAAAGAAGAGGAACCAAAAGAGAAAAAAGGAAACTTAACTATGACATTTATCGATGAATTTTACCAACGTTAGAATTCACTAATTAACAATAAAGTTGAGATCATCAATAATTACTTATGAATCTTGTAATATGTTAATAAAAAAAATTACAATCATTTTATCAACAAATTTTTTGTTGTGAGTAATCTATTGATAAACTATAATTATTGACAAAAAAATACTATTATTGACAAATTATATTTGTCAATAATATAATATTTTTTTATATTATATGGTATTTCGTATTTATTAGAAGTTTCAAGAAATTTGTGTTTATTATGTTGTTATTATTTTATTGCGTGTGAAATGTAATTGTATTCATTTGGTCAGCATCAACTAATTTATAAAGTTTTTGAAACACTTTTATTTATACATTGTTTTCTCCTTAGCTGATTTCGACAATACGAAATATAAAATCTTATTTTTCTATCAGTGAATATTATGAATTGAAAAAGATAAAAGATATATCGATGACTAATCTTATAATATATCTATAGCAATATTATTTTGTCTTTTTAGATGTGATTTGTTATTTGTAAATGGTTAGAGACTAAGACAAATAATTTATTGTTTTGTCTGTTATGTTCAAGATCTCAGTGAAACAGTTATTATGTATAAATGAATACAAACTATAATGAAATATTTGAAGAAAGATTCAAGTCTTTTTTTAGCTACAAACTATAGTTTGACATGTATAAATTAATATTATTTTATCTTTAGTTAAATAAAAAAAATTGAATATCTTCATGTTTATTTAAGAGTGGCGCAGAAAAAAAATTGTTAAAATATATAATTTCAGTAAATGTATTTAGTAAAATTTAATGATGGATAAAACTAATAGCTATTTAAACTTTAAAATAGTTAAAATGATTGAGCAAGAATCTTTATGAATTTAAGAGATAAAAAACTAATCTTACCTAATATTGCGATAGTCATTAATAGCGCACAGCATCATTATTTGACAGCGGGTTACCGCTGCAAGGTGAGTGGAGGGTGAATAAACATTATGCTTATGATAATGAACCAGGTGCAAGTAACATATATTTTTAAATTAGTACAAATTAATCATAGGTTAAAACGTAGCCTAAATCAATTTCTCTGTTTCATGAATGTTACTATAATTTATCCTCTGTAATTTATTGCTGACAGCTGTTTTCCAACATCCTTCACACTTAATCTTCGTAACAGTTAAAAAAGAATCCTCATGTAAGTAATAAGATAACACCTTTTTGTTAAAAATGTAAATAAAGGGATGCTTCTCATAAGTTGATGCTGTGAAAATAACTTAAAAGATGTGTTTGGAAAACGTAATTTAATTCAATGAAGTAATTTATTTATTTGGAAGATTCGTGAAGTAAAATAATTGTTTGGACAAGGAGATTAAAAAAAAATGAAATTGAAAAGTTTTAAAAGGATATTTTAAATAACTAAAATATTAGAATTTGAAATTCACTTCAAACAAAAGAAAATTGAAATTTCACTTCTTTTTCACTCTAGTACCACTCTATTCATAGAAGTTGAGTCGAGTTGGTACAACATAAAGGTCGAGACGAGTCAAATAGAACGAAACTTGAACTGAGTCGGTACAAGTCGATAGTTGAGTCGAGTCAACCCAGAATGAAGGTATAGTCGCTTCGGCCTCGAACAAAGGTTGAACTGAGTCAACCCATGTTGAAGATCGAGTCGATTCGGCTTGTGCTGTCGAGCCGAGTTGACTCATGCAGTTGGAGTTGAGTCGGTTTGTGCCAAAAGTCTAGTCGAGTCAGCCCAGGTCGATAGGCGAGTTGAGTCAGTCTGTACCGAAGAGGTTGAGCCTAGTCGACCCATGTTGAATGTTCGTGAGTCGACCGGAGTTGAAAGTTGAAACGAATCGTCTTGAATCAAAAGTCGAACTAACTCAACTCAAACTCGAGGATAAGTTGAGTTTGTCTTATAAATTAAATTGTTTTATCCAAACAAAAAAATTAAAAATATAAAATATTTCAATTACTCCATCCAAACAAATTATTTAAAAAAAATTAATCATAAATAATCCAAATACCATGTATTTCAATTTCTTAAAATTTTTAAATCTCTCGCTCACACATAAAGTAAAGGTTAACTCTTCTCTTAATATAATATCGAAAAATTTGATGTATCTATTATTCAATCACCACAAAATATCTAATTTCACCCATATGTCTATGTCTTAATTTCAAATCTCACATTAATTATAAATAAAATTAATTTACAAACTAGTTTGTTAAAAATAATTTAGTTTAAAAGTGACTTCTAATTTCTACAAAGTCTTATGTACATACTCTGATATATTATAAAATATTTCAATATATTTATAAACAATAAATAATATATTATGATGTAATAATTTCATTATAAATTTTATTATATTTTCAAGATATTATAATATGTCAAATATAATAATTAATTATTCCGTGTCTCTAAATATAACATATGATTATGTTATTAAGCATTATTGAATCTCTTTATTATTTACTCATGGTTCAGAAAACGGATAAATACAACATCTCATAATAGAAAGTAAATATTCAATTCATATACTTATATTTCTCGTTTATTAATTTAAATATAATATATAATTATGTATTTAAGTAATTGAATCTCTCATGGTAAAAATACAACATCTGATAGAGAGTAAATATCCAATTCACATACTTATATTTCTCATCTATTAATATTTAAATACTTATTTTTATTTATTTATTTATTGACTTATGCACAGGAGATATTCTAACTATGGTGGAATCTTGATCTATATTAGCAATTTGACATTGAAGAACAAGAACTTCAGTTCTAAAACTTCTGGACGACTCTAGTAAAAACACCTTATAATAATATGTGTTTATATTTAATGGTTACGAAAAGAAAGTGATCTAAGAAACAGTGATCCTGTTTGGGGACACAATGTGAAAAGGGGTCTCCTAGAGAAGACACAACACTAAAGATAGAATCATTTTGCTACTCCCCACAAGGAAACTAGAACGCAAAATTAAATTAAGAAATCACATATTATTAAGTTGGATCATACTTATCTAATTAGTGTTGGACACGTGCTACGCCCACCAGATACGATCCCTTAGTCAGGAATTAGAAAATTTAGAACACCAACGATGGTGAAGCCCCACCAAAACTGGTCACAACCCATTACAGGTTCATTACCATTATTGCACTAATTTTAGTCGAGCTTTGATTTTTCGTTCACCATTATCGTCCACGTTTTTTTCGACAACACTAGAAACGGTTTTCGAATTGAGCAACCTTCTCATGGAAAGTGCAGAAAATATTAGTGAAGAGATAACGAACAAGAAGAATGGAAGAGACGAAAATGTAGACAGTTCATCAAAGATGGAGGAAAAGTCAAAGCTTTGTTTTGTTTATACAGATCACTTCATTTTACCCTTTGAAAAATGTCACAAAAACGTACATCTAATCCCATCTTCATTTTATAATTAAGAGATGTTTGTACTAAGTCACTCACTCAGCACTTGTTACGCATGAAACTTGTACTTAGTGGAAATTTTGCGTGTGATTCATTGATACTTGAGCTTGTGAAGGAAATTGTTAATATACATTAGTGCATTTTTTATAAAAAATTTTGTGATAAGGGCAGGAGATTTTACATCAATAAGAGAGAAAAGAATTTTATAGTGTATGAATGAGTGCAAATCTTATTTTATAAGTCGATTTTGTAAAAGTTATATTTAAATTCACTTCTTAATCTTGGATCAGAGACATGAGTATGAGTCTATTCTAATGAGGAGGTATGTTGAATATCTTACATCGAAACAATTTTATAATATATAAATTTATTATAAGCCGATTTTACAGAGTTAAGTCAAATTTAAAGTCTATAAATTTTATACTGTACGAATCGATTTTATAAAATTAAATTAGACGAGAATCTTGTTAATAGTAGAAAAGGAACACTCAGTCTAACCAAACGGGTTATTTAGTTAAGTAATAATTACCACAATTTGCAAATTGTTAAGTTAATAATGGTTTATGCGTTATTGGGATCTGTGTCAGAAGGAATATTTTGGGTCGAATGAGAATGAGAAGATGCACAGTTTGTTTGGTGTTTTTGTCAAAAAGATAAGCGGGTTTTCTGGATCCATGGGGTTGACATTTCCTTTATGGACGGTGTAATCCTTCCCCTAAGACAAGACAATTAATACATAATATTCGAAATTAATTTGGGATTGAATTCAATGATTTGTTTGAAGAACAGTTAGATTTCAAAATGAGAATAGCTATCTTGAAATAGAAGATGGTGAAAATTTTTATAATATCTTAGATCCTTGGCTTTGAAAACGTATTTGACTTAAATTGTTCACATTCGCTAACAGCGACCCTTTTTCTTCTGAGTAATCTTTTTGACCTCTTTGAAAGGCAAAGCGTGTATTTTCTCCCCTCTTAAGAAGAACTAAGTATATATATATATATATATATATATATATATATATATATATATATATATATATATATATATATATCTATGGTAGGTATTGAAAAGAGTAGAAAAATGTGTCATGGACATTGAATTAATACCTTATATTCACATGAGAATGTCGTTTTTTGTGATGTCTTGTCGTAAACTATAATTAGACACTGTAATGCCATACAACGCGCACCATTGACAATTCTCATTACAAATTTATGCGCTTTCAATGATTTTATTTTTGTACATTTTTTCTCTTTACAATTTTACGTACCCATAATTCAGATATTTAAAATTTCATTTGAATATTTTATCAACTGGTTTAGCTAATAACAAAATAAAAGATAAGTATATATTTACGATATAGTTAATTATAACAAAATAATGAAAAGATTATTGGGAAAAATCATCATCAATTCAAAACATTATCGTTTTTATTCTCAATAATCATCCAATTAATAGATAAATAAGATAAAAATAAAATAATCTCTATATGCAAATTTGTACAACAAACAAAAAACACTCTATCATTTAACCCCTCTATTACAAGAGAATAAGTGTTGGGTATTGGGCTCCCTTCCTATGTGGAGAAAAGGCCCAAAACTTGAGAAGCTCATATCTCAAAGGACCATACTGGTATGGCACTCGTTTGAGCCGGTATTAACCATCAGCTCTGATACCACTTGTCAGGTTTTACAAAGGGGGTTTCACTGGGGATAACAACACCAATGAGATCTGAATCTAACCACATAAGATACTAACACCACTCTCAACCCAAAACCTTAAAACAATGGGTTTATGGGTCTTTATTCTTATATAGTGCTCTACTTTCTCATTTCTGGTCAATGTGGGACTTAGACTCACACTTGGATTCCTAACAAACCATCATACAATTTTCACTTGAAATCAAACTATCCCACGAATTTTCACTAGAAATCAAACTGTCTCAAGAATTTCCTCTTTGAAGTAAACAATCCCAAGAATTTTCACTTAGAATCAAACCACCCACAAATTTTCACTTGGAAATAAACCATCCCAAGAATTTCCACTTGGAACCAAACCATCACAAGAATTTCCACTTCGAATTAAGTCATCCCACACTCTCCAAAGCAAGAATTTAGCTACACCTCACAATAATCTACTACAAGAGAATAGAAAAGTCAAACACTAACTCTACGATTTGCGTAATATTTTATATAACCATTCTAGTTTTATCTAATTGTTATTTGATACTTTGATTTAAAATTTATGTCACTATCATTCTTTTCCTAAATAGTTGACATCAAATATATTCTTTTTTATTTTGATTATTTGATAACATCGTATTTTCTTTTCTGTGATTTAGTTTATAAAAATTAACTAATTGGCATTGAAACAATATAAATGTAGACATGACACTAGGAATGACAAATAAACTCGTTCCCGTATATATTGTCCGAACTCGTTCCTGTTTTGACGGAGAATTTCCGCATTAACTAGATATGGGTATGGGTGTGAGGAATCCCTAACTTTTTCAATTGGATATGGGAATATATATTGGAATGTACATATTCGCCTCGTTCCCGTTCCATACCCATCATAATCTCCGTCTCAGTTTAAATTATTAAAATATTAATAATTAATTAAACAATTATATATATATATATATATATATGATAAAGAGCTTAACTTTTAAATTTAGATATTCAAGACTTATAGGAGAAAATAACAACAAAAAACATGCTAAAATATATTGTTAGAAATAATTCCTCCAAATTTGTAAGAATTTATATAAAACAAAAATAATAGAAAATGGCAACAATAAGAATTACAAAAGAGAACATTAAGAGAAAATATGTTCATTTAGGAAGAATTTACTACGTAGAGTTATTAAAAAGGGATGATGTGAGAGTAACCATCATGTTGACTTCTAAGGATTTAAGATCAAATGAAAGGAAGGAATTGTAGCATTATACAATTTTTACATCTCTCATATGAGATTATTTGATGATGATTTATGGAAGAAGATGCTTGTAGTTTCGACTTATTTCCACTTTTAAAATTATTTTTATAATAATAATTAATATCCCAAATTTCTAAAATGTTTATAAAAAATCAATATGTAAATATATTGTATTTTTTATTATTTTTTATTAATATAATTATTTTTCCCAATTTATTCATTTAAATATTTTTTATAAAATAAATCTAATTTATCTAAATATAATTTTAGATTCCTTTCAACATCAAGGGTAATTTTGTTTTTTCTTTCCATTAAATTCAATTTTTAATCTATCACAACAATCAAGTCATTCACCCACACTCACAAACTTTACTTATTAATTCATTCACTTGCACTTCCAAATTCCATAACCTCTATTATTTTCAGGAAGTTGGTGGATTTGAGAGAGTAAATTTGAGTGAATTTAAATAAAACTTAAATAGAACATATCTTTTGAAAAGTATTTTGTTGCCACGAGTCAGGTTCATAGTGTAACTCGTGACAGGAGAATGTCACATGTCACTGTCGTTGACATGGGTCATTATCTTGATTTCAATTTAGTCTTTATATATCTATATATTTTTCTTTGGTTCAACTTAGTCCCTATATGTGTCACTTTCATTCAATTTAGTCTCAATTTTTTTTCAGAATAAATTAATATTATCTCTATTCAATTTGAGATCTAATTTATTATTTGTATAAATGTTATACTGATATTTTTTTATTAAAATGAATTTTTAACATATTACGTTATTGTATATTATTAACTCATGTCTTGTTAATCATGACTTTCAATATTAAATTTTAATATAAATATCAATACTTAATTTTGTAAAAATATTTCTACTTAATTAGGTCTAGTCTTATTAAAAAAACATGGATTATAAAAAACATGCTATTTTTAATAAAAAAATATCAATACAAGATTTATACAAATAATAAAGTTGGTTTCAATTTGATGAGAAACGATATTGTTTTATTTTGAACAAATAATTAAGACTAAATTGAATAAAAGAGACATGTAGGGACTAAATTGAATAAAAAAAACATATACATGGATTAAATTGGATCAAAGATACATATACATGAACTAAGTTGAAATCAAGATAATGATATTTAGCATTGACATTAACACATGACAGTGTTTTGTCACATGATATTGACAATTCCACGTATCACACTAGGGACCTCATATGTAACAATAAAAACTTTTGCAGAAAATAAAAGTTAACAATTTTAAAAAATAAAAATCACAAATTTATACGTGACATGTCATTAAAGTCATTAGTAATTTCTTTTAAGAACCTAATTGAAACATTTTTTTAAAAGTTAATATACAATTGAAATTTCTTTAAAAGTAGAGACCAAATTAACACAATCTCACCACTATGTTAGAAATTTAGCCGAAAAAGAATATGCTAAAGTTGATATCTTTAATCTGAAAAATAACACAGTACGGTGAAATTGATGTAAGATACTCTTGTTATTTACAAATGTTTTATATAGATATAAAAATATAAGTTCAATGTTTTATCCTTTCCCTAAGAGGTGTTAAACATGAAAAAGGATTAAGGCTTTTAAAGCATATTTCAAACCGTTTTTAAAAATAATATCAAGTATTTATGATTAAAAAATCAAAACAATGTTAATTTTGTTTTTAATTGATTGAATTGATATCAATATTATTTTCTACACCAATTATTGATGCCTCGAATAATTGTTTGAGTGCTCATAAGATTTAAAAAGATTGTTTTTTTTTCAGTTTTGAATAAACTTGTTCATTATCTTGTATTATAGTATAGTTAGACACATTATTTGGATTGATTAGACAAAGAAAAACATTAGCATACTGTAAAATATCATATTGTTTTGGCATACAAATGTTGACTTTCGTTACCCACTGCTTCTTGTCTCATTTTTCTTGTTATGTCTACACAAAGTTATATATACAAAACCAGGGTTTCTAGGTTGTCACAAAAAACATGAGTAGAAATGTTAGAAAGTGTCAAATAAATTCAGTTTTGATAAGATTAGCTTGAGATTGAGTTTTGAAGGTGAAAAATAATTAAATTTAAGTATACCTTTAGTTCTTATGCTAAAAACTTTTTTTTTTTAAGTTTTGTCCATTTTTGATAACACGTGAATCATAGTAGTTATAATAAGAACATATTGATGAAAGGAAAGTTCGAAAGAAAGATAATTATGTTTGTCTTTTATTATATAAAGTAGGAATAATATGTTCAAAATATTTAAAGTGAATTTTATTACTATATGCTTATCGTCATACGTTTTAATTTTAGTAAAATATTTTGGAGGTTTTATATCATTACATTTATAAAATTATTAAACAAAATTAATAATATGAATTTTGGACTGTCGTTAAATAAATTGAAGTTTACTTTTTCTAATGGGAGACAACATAAATAATAAAAAGAATTTTGTACCACACCTAGCCGGCCTAGCTAAATTATAACCATAAAACCCGTCTAATGAACCACCAAGGACGCAAATAATAATAATAATCACCATGTATAAACGAATGATAGTATCCAGCCTAAACCGCCAAAGAAGTAATCGGCCTAAGCCGCTAACTGAGGATAATTAAACAAGAACTTAACAACAACTTAGCATATTTAGGGCACTACCAACAAGGTCCTTAGAGCCCACGATATTCGAATTAAGAAGCCTGGATCGTGACCCAGGCCCACCTATGGCCCAAGCAGGAGCCCAGCCCATGACGTGGCAAGACATATAAATCTATAAATAAGCATGAACCTCATACGCATTCATTACCCCACTAATCGCGAGATTTGACTTTTTAAGAGATTTTGCTTACTTGAGCATCAGAGTCTCTTTTACAGGTAACCCTTCTCGGGTCCAAACCAATTCACACCGAGATATCCACATACGACATGTATCGGTCGAGAGGAAGCCTATTGAGGAGATTGCGGACTGGGAGTAAGGTAACGCTTGTATCGGACATATCTTATTTGTTCTCTGCAGGAACAAACTTGATATGAGTTAACCATATAATTTATACAAGTGGAAAGAGTTACTTCGTGCTTCTATATTTTCAAGCAAATAATATTAAAGTTATGGTTACACAAACAATAGTTGATGGTTTATATTATGTTGTATTGTCGAAAAATGTGACTGATTTATAATGTGTTTTGTTGAAATGTCTATTTCGATATTTTTTTAATTTTAAAATTTTAAAATATACTATTAAAAAAATTTATATTTCTTGTCAATTTTGTTTTGAATTTTTTTTAAGAAATACTTATAAATTTTGTTATGAAAAAAATTTGTAGGAAATTGCTGTCAATTTTTTGCAAAATATTTTGTATAAAACACTCTTCGCAAGAAATTTTGTAGGAAATATTTGCAAATTTTATAATTTTGTAAGAAATAATTATCCACACGAAAGAATTATCTGCCAATTAAAATTTTTAGAAAAATAACAAGAAAAAATTTTTTCTTGCAAACTTTTTTAACAAATTTGCAAGAAAATTCTCATGTAATATAAAAATTTTTAGTAATTATAATTAAGAGTAAAGTGTGAATATAAAACGAGTGCATTAAAAGAGAAAGAAAATATTTTCTAATTTTAAAATATAATTAAGATATAATAAGAATATAAAAATTGTAAAAATAAAAATTCCTTTCGTATATTGTCATAAATACTTGAATTTTTCATCTTTATTTTTAAATATTTAAATGTATACCAAAACGAGTTTAACTATAACCAAATCAATATGTTTCATTTCATGTTTGTTATATTTAAATTTACGCAATTACAACTAATTGTTTACTATATTAATATGATATGGTTTCATATTATCTTATTATCGTAGTGTATTTGTTAGACCTCGTATGATTAAAATTATCGTTTTGATATTTAACAAGAAATATTATTTTAATATATCAAATGAAGAAATATCTTATTAGCTCATTTCAAATAAAAGTCTATTAAAACTTTTATTTGACATCTTTTGAGACACAAATTTGAATAATTTGGAACATTTGTAAAGAGAAATTATCCTAGTTTTGATTAAAGAATTAAAAAAGATTTGTTATGCACAAAGGTAAATTGTATCAAGAAAGTTACTAAAAGTTATATTTAAGAGACAATATTTAATGCTGTAGAATTTTAGATAATACATATGAAATATCATACTAAAAATTTTGAGGTTTCTCAACAACTTGTTTATCACTATTGCCTAATGTCATGAATTATATTTCATTTTGTAATTGTAAGCTTATTTTGAAGAGACTTATGATAAACCAATCTTTAGCTGTTGTTTTGGAATGACAATTTTAAAAGACTCATTAAACTAGTAAAAGAAGGTTTATAGTTGAACTTGGCGGTGTACCAAAATTTTATCAATGATCCTCGTAGCTACACTTTAATATAAAAACTACATATCCTAGTTTTATTTTTGAAGATATTTTTCAAACACAAGATTTAGACGACCTATTAAGCAATATCTAATATTTCTTAAAAACACTTTTAAATCATAATTTACCAACATTTTATCATTAATTTTATCATGCTTAAATATGTTTTTATAATCCTTAAACTTATCTTTCATATTATTTAGTTTTCAAATTTTGAGAATGAATGAATATAATTATTTTAATATAATTATATTAATTTCTTTTACGTGTCAAGCAATGTTCTAAAATAACGTTTGAGTTATACGGTTTGATACTTTCCAACTTAAATACAAACCTAAAACAATGGTTAACACTTAAAAAAAATTAACATCAATTTGATTGTTGGAAGTCACACATCTGCGAGAGATAAGGTCAATTCATAATATATAAGTGGGTGCAATCCTCACTTTACAAGCCGGTTTTGTGGGGTTGAGTTAGGCTAAAAATTCACTTCTTAACATAGTATTAAAGCCAAGTTAGAGCATATCCTAAGTGTTCCACCCGATATCGGACCACTAATGGATCACCCACTAGTAGGAATATACCTCGGCGTGACGGGTACGACCTATAACTACTTAGTATCACATCTTGTAAGTATAACATATTTAATATCAACGAAATTATTGGGTAAATCATCTTAAATATTCAACAACACAATTGATTGCTTTAAAACTAGATTCCTCCATAGTAAGTGACTTGAAATGAACTAAGATCACACATCCAATTATGCCTTGAAATGGCGTCAAAAGAAGAAGCCGCCAATGCAAAGAAGAAGAGAAGAAAAGGACGAGCACCATGCAGCAGTGTCCGGTCCCTTGGACGCACGCCTCAGCTTTGGAACAAAATCATAACATTAACAAATCAATATTTTAAGGTTAAGCGTGAACCTATGTTACCCATTCCTACTCTTTCTCATTTTTTAATAAAAGCATACGTAACTATGTTTGTCTCCAACTCTACATTAATTTCAATCCATTCCTAAATTATATAATTAGTGTTTCCTCCCTCCTTTACAAAACCCTTCGTCTTCGTCAATTTTATTTATTATTCCATGTATTTCTACGTCTATCTCTACGTATTCATCCACTGTTATTTGTCAAACGCCTCAAAATTGGAGGGTTTAGCATTATCCATAGCTTTTGAAGTTAGAGTTCACATTGTATATAATATGGGGTGGTGGTGGTGATTGGAAGAATGTAATTAAGATGGATGTTATCTAGTGATGACACATGTCTATAGTGCATCTTGGGGTGATGTGGGGGACCATTATCGTAGAGGAATTGGGTCATGGTGGTTATCATTAGAAAGTTGGTTATGAAGTTTATAGATAATTGGATATGGTTTCGCATAAAGTAAAAGCTTCAAGATCTTATGCTTCAAACCCTAGAACTCACTAGAACGTATGTGTATGTGTGAGAGAAGGTAGGTACACTGTTTTTTATTTGTTTTTCGTTGGAACAAAGGTTGAGAAATGAGATGGTTAAATATAATAAACCATCCATGGTTACGTTTTGCTGTGGAAATTTGACCACAATCAGTAACCGTCATATTTGTTATTTTACTTGAATCCGATGCATGGCCAGGTCACCAAACCCCATTTTCTCATTCTACCATCGCTACATGCTTCAAACTTCAAACCCATTATTCTCGATCTTAATTATAAGATTAATCATTTGATGTTAAAGATTAAATAGAGTTTAAAGTTTACTTTTTAACATGATATCAGAGTAATTTAAAATGTTTATCCTATTAAGATTTTTTTCTTTAGTTTATTGTACTTTATTTTTTGTTGAATTTCGCTATTGAACTATTCATAAATCTTTAGTTTCATATTTTATACGTATATGTCTTAATATGAAGAAGTGTATTGGAGATTTTATATTAATTGTTTAAAATCTCACATCGACTACAGATAAAGCAATTTCATAGTATACAAGTGAGGTACATATATCATTTTACAAGTCGATTTTGTAGAATTGGATTAGGTTTAAATTCAACCTCTCAACATCCAATTAGAAACATGTTATAGCTAATCCTAGCAGAAGATTTCTTGAACATTAGAGTGTATTAGAAGTCTCACATCACCTAGAAATAAGACAACATCATAATATATAAGCGGGATGCAAACTCTACCTCTTAACATTAATCAAAGATAAGATGAATTTATAATATAAAAATAGTGAAAATCTTACTTTACAAATTAAACTTAAAAAAACTATTTGTGAGTAAAATATAATATAGTTAGTAGGTAAAGGAAATAAAAGGGAAAAAATGGAGTGTATTTTTCTAAATGAAAATAAAGTAACGATAATAAAATGAATACATTTTCTATGATGATTGGCATAAGTAGGTCTAGTAGTGCGGGAGGTATATACTCTATAATCGTGCATCACACGAAAATGCTCGAGAGAGAATTTACATTGCAAATATATTATTTGTCATAGAAATGGGAACTTTTGAAAATGTTCTGTATACGATGGTGAAAAGAAAGTGTGGTACATAAGTTAGAATAACTATTTGACCATTTCTTGAGAAAAAGGTTTTATCCATGGATAAAAAAGTTTATGTCCTTTGTCTTTTTCATTTTAATGTTGTCCTTATCTTTCCCTCTTCTTTTTGTGCTACCTAATATAGTTTTGCATGCGAAGAAATTATAATAATTAAAAAGATTTATATATATTCATTTTAAGTCTATCCTTTATATTTGTTGTTTTATCTATATAATTTAGGAGCAATAATAAATAAAGATATATGAAAACAAGAAGGGGAAAAATGTGTTATGGTTCTCAATTATAGATGAGGGTGTATGACGATAAAAATAGTGAAGATGGTGACGAATAAGATATGTAATGAAACAGGTGCGATTTGAAGAAGAAGAAAAAAATATTGAGAGAAAGTGATGTGTGAGACTTGAAATTATATGAAGAGAAATATGAGTTAGATTTGATGAAAGATAAGTGAGCAAGTCTAGATACAATGGCACCAATTGAGTAAAGTCTACATTTAAAAACGACTGGTCTTTAAATAATTGGAAAACTTTTCTATATTTTCTTGACATCGTTATTACGGGTTTATTCAATTCACTTTCCTTTCTTCTAATATTAATATATTCCCCCATTATCGGCCACCTTCTTTCTTTTTTGTTTTATTTCTTGTATCTGGGAAAAAAATTCTAATATATTTTTCTCAGCAAAACAGCTAATCTTTTATATTAGAAAAATGTATGCACTTAAAAAAAAAAAAAACACATGTTAGTTGTCTTCTTGTATGATGTTACATGTTCATAATGTTTCCTTAAAAAAAAGAAACTAAACTTAAAGTTTCGATGAATTCAACAAATTTGCAAGTGGAGATTGAAATCTGGTTGTAACTATGATAAAATCTTAACTTTGATGCTAACATATATGTAACAAATTTATGTTCTTTGTTGAACGATGATTTAGGAAGGGAAAAAGAAGAAAATAAACGATTAGGATATTATTAGGGGTCGTTTGGGATAGTTACATTTTTTTTAAATGTATTTTTCAAAGCACAACGTAATAAAAATAAAATATGTTTTTAAAAATTTAAAATGATATGGATTATCTTGGTTATAATACCATTGATAGAAAAAAATAACCTTCACTTCTCCATCCTCCGTTCTAACTTTCCTCCATCACTCTCTGATCAAACAGTCAAATGTGATTAACATTCAAGATCAAGATAATATATATAATGCTGCAACAGAAAAAAAAAAGTTATATGCATGTTTTAGTGTTAGTGTTTGATAAAATAGAAGTGAGAGAAGATTAAAGGAATAATACTTTATCGAGAGGATGGAAGTTTGCATCTTTATAAAAGAGAGACATTGAATATATAGAAATATTCAGACTATAGAAAACACAGAAATCAGAAACAATATAAAAATAGGAAATTAGGAGTGATAAGGTGACTTAGTGGTTAGAAGGAAAAGAAGGGAGGGAAAGGTCGTTGGTTTGATCCATTTGCTAACAATGTAGAGAAATAAGATTGATTTGATGAAATTTAAGAGGAAGGATGAGAAAGGTTGTGAGTTCAACTCTCCCGCTAACAAAAATCTAACGAAATTTGCTGGATAAATTTCTTAGTAGATAATGGATGCACTTTTAGTTTTCTTTTTTTTATGTGGGTAGTAAATGATATAAAATGGGTCATAATTTTAATTGAATCATACATTTAACAAAAAAAATATCACAGACTTGCTTATTGATTAAAATTGATGAGTTGAAAACATAATGGTAGAAATTTTGGAATGGCGTCCCCCACATAGCTGCAATCTATGGAGCTTATTTGTTTCTTTTGATGGCATACGTCAACTTTTTCACATCTTTCTTTTGAGGTGAATCAACTTTCTTCATCGATCATAATGAAAACCATGTCACATGTGTGTTGGGCATCCTTTCAACCTCCTTTCTGAGAAACATGATCACATGCATATTCCATATGTTCCACTATAATGCAGGGTGAAATTTTTGGCTTTTTGGTCTATATGCTCTGAAAAGACACAGCACATAACGCATAACATGGACCAAAATGTTTGGGACCCTCTATAATAGGCCAAACAACAGTACACACTATAAATCAACCAAACCATTCACTTTAATTAACACCAACGTAGGAACATAGAACCTACCTCAACTCAACCTTGCTTTGGAGTTATCGAATCACCACCATTTCCTCCCAAGTGGAAGGCAAAACCCAAAACCACTCTCTTCACTCTCTTACCAAATTAATCATTTCATCGACTCACTCTTGGAGTTTGAACTTTGCAGCAATGTCCCTTCAAACTGCCAAAAAAGCACTACAGTTTTCACTTTCTTGTGGAAACCTTTGGTGTAGGGAACATGTGGTTTCGTTAAAGCCCAACACCATTATCCCTTTCAGTCCAATCACACCTATTAATACTAATATTATAACTTCAAACACATGCACCAAGTTTTCAAAACGCACAGTTTCTTGTTTTCTTTTTTTGTTGTTTATTTATTAGTTAAACCCTTAATTACTACTGTTGAAGGCATTCGAGAACCCATTAAAAAAGGAAATGATTAACGACTCTTTAATTGGCAATTATGGATCATGCTTTGTCTGTTTTTTGTTTTGATTCTTTAATTAAAGTTTGAGACAAAGAGGACAAAAACTTTATGCTAATACGAAGCCATTTCTTATGGCTTTCACACCATTGTAGCAAGCAAAGTCCATGAAGACAAAGCACACCATTCGTGCACTACTTTAACCTAGTGCTCAACGCATCAATTATCTTATTAAGATATCATTATTATATCCCAAAGAAGAAGATTCTTGGTCAAACCAAGAACGTGTGTTTCATTGTAATGCTATTATTAAATGCAAATAACAAAGATATATAGTATTATAGTAACCACAATACTACTTAGAGAGAAAAAATTGGACTTGTTTTGATCTTTTGAACAGAGTTATGTATATATATATATGCAATGATTTCATTTTATAGGTCACACTCTGGAAGGTATCTGAAACCTGCCACTTGATTCACATTCAACAAGCTTGGCCAGTCAAAAACAATGTTAATGGGTACCCAAAAAAGGGTATAAAAAATAAGGGTCAAAGAGTTCAAACCAAATGTCAATGACCAAAATATCTTCTTACATGTTATTTAAGAAATGCTGCTAATTAAGTGGGTGAGTTAGTGAGTCGGCTAGGTAAGCATTGTGGTTAAAACTAAACATTTATGTTAATTTTGTCTTGATCATTGAATTAGAATGAAGCACTGAAACCTTAATTGATTTGCAACTGTTGTTTTGCAGCAACGCCTAATACCGTTTGAAATTAATCATAAAAACAAATAACCCGTTTTCAATTTCTGTCGGGTCAACTGCTACCAGTTTTCGTCGTATAGAGATATCATGTTTCAGTTACAAAAACATATTGTTATTGACTTTTATAGATTGAAAATTTTAAGGTTTTCATTGCTAAGTTGTTTTCTTTTTTTGCTGTATTTTTGTTAATGGTTTAATTTGGTGTGCCATTTACTTGCATGAAAGATCAATATTCGTATGATCAGAATTGGGCCGGGAGTCCATGAACTGTTGTTGAGTTGGACTTTTTTGTAAACTTGAATATTATTACTGGACCATATAGAAGAAAGTCCACAAAGTATGTTATTCAAAGGTTCCTGTCGTGATATTCACACTCTTTCATTTTTGCTCTTTGCACTGCTGATTTCTTTTTCAAGCTCTTTAAGAAAAATATTTTTCTACGGAAACTACCTGTGTTAGGTTTAAAGAGGGAATTTCATGGGAAAGATGCAACACCAATGAGACCTGAGCTCAACCACATAAGTCATTGACACTACTCTCAACCAAAACCTTAAGACTATGGGTTTATGAGTCTTTTATTCTTATATAATGTTCTACTTTCTCATTTCTATAAGATGTGAGACTTAGACTCACACTTGGATTTCTAACAATGTGACACACAGATTGTAAAATTCATAACTTAAATTTCATGTATTTCATCATTGATTATCATCTTTTTTCTTACATTTCATATCATTATGATATTTTCATTTGTTTTAACGAACGTTTGTAAATGTTTCTAAGAATAAAGATGGAAAAAGATGATGTGTGGAGGTGGAGGTGGAAGAAAAAGATAGGGTGGAAGTGAAGATGGAAAAGAAGATAGGATGAAGGTGAAAATGAAAAAAAAAAAAAGATGGGGTGTAGGTGGAGGAAAATATAGAGGTTCTATGGGAGAGGAAAAGAGAAAAAGAGAGAGTAAATTTCATTTTTTCACTTGTTTTTGTTTACAGGTATATAGTAAGAAATTCCCTTCACACATATTTATTTCTTTTTCAAATAAAATAAATAATACATACAAGTTTATTTTCCTTGATCTCAAATTTAAGATATTCCAAATCATAAATATTTTCAATAATTTGATTAATTTCAATAATACATACGTGTTTTTTCTTCGTGTGTAATATTTATATTAATTTCATCACTTTTTGCTTGTTTAGATTATATTTCATTTGCTTTGAAAAATATTTTCAAATTTAGAATGTTGTAAATAACATCTAATTGTAATTAATATCTATAACAATATATAAAGAGGATTTCCTCTTTTTATCCACATTTCATAATACTAATTTTACCATTTACAATATAATTATTTATGTTATGAAATAAAGTGAATAATAGAGAGAATAAATAATAGATAATAGAGAAGAGAAGAAACAATAGAGAATAGAGAATAGGGAGCAACTCATTTGTGTGTTATTATTGATAGGAAGAGTCCTATTTATAGATATCCATAAAGAAACAAATCAACTTAGTTAATACAAATATTTACCATAAAGAGTAATGAATCATATGAGTAAATATATCAAATCAATGGACAATCATTAATTCATAACAATTTATTAATTTTTTTAAAATTAATGATTATTTTTACCTATTTTCTACAAAATTGTTTATCTTTTTTTTATTCATCAATAATTAATTTCTCTATTTATTTCACTTTATTTTTAACATTCCACTTTATTTTAAATAAATATAAATTTATTTTATATATTAACATAATAACATTACATTATTATCAGCAACTAACATATTGTCATTCATATTTAAAAATTGTATTAACATACACTATCGTATCTTTATATGCTAATTATAAATAAAGTGGCTTTGACTGAACATCTTCAAAAATTCTTAATGTATACCGTTCATTGATAACTTATAATTAGTAACGAATAGATATTATAATCGGTTAATTTATAATCATTTGTTTAAACAATTAGTATTTATTATATAATTGAATGAGTTTGATGACATGATTATGGTTAAAAAGATCATTTTATCGTAAGTAATTTATAATGAGAAATACTCTCCGGTGTCATAATATGTATTTAAATCCTTTGTTGTTAATTTCTTTATCATTTTTTTTATATCTTTTAATATTTATTTATTTATTGATGGTTTAGTTTTAGACTTAAATTGGTACACACACAAATGTTAGTTTATATCAATAGTACACTACTCCTTTAAAATTTTAGAGATTTCATTTTACCGATAAACTTAATAAAATTCTTCACAGTAACTTTCCTATAACTTGAAATTTGTTAAGTTATTTATTTGTGTTAAACATTAATTATGTCAGGAATTCAATTGTTATATTTATAAATTTTAATTGTGTCAATAAAGAAGTCTTCTTTGAGAAGACGGAAGAGAAATAAATTTATGGTTAAAAAATGTGTCACTTCCATCAGGAAAAAAAAAACACCTCGGTAAATAACATAAAAAATAACTTTTTACAAAGAATTATTTTTTTATTTTTTATTTTTTATCCCTTATGTCTTTTTGGTAATTTCTTATATTTTATCCCTTATCTCTTATCACTAATATTTTGTCTCTTGTTCAAGATGGCAAATAAACTCGTATGTATTATCCAAATTCGTCCCCATTTTGAGAGGAATTCTTGAATATGGAAGATGTACAAATCTGTCTCGTCCCCGTCCTCATTCTCGCCATAATACTTGTCTTCGCCATATCCATGTCCTTTAAATTATTAAAATATTCATCGTCAATGAGTAACATTATATATATATATATATATATATATATTTATACACATTTTATTTTTTAATTCTTTTAATTGTTTGCTTTTTATGAAATTCTTTCGCATCTCCCATATATATTTTATCTTATCATAACATTATCCAATTATGTTCAATTGATGTATGTTAATTAAATATTTTTTATGTCTCACATTTGAATATTTTTATTATTTTTTAATATTTTTATTTATTATATATTTTTCTTTTATATGAAAATGTTAAATACTCTTAATTAAAGTGTTTAATAGCATAAACATTTCATTTACTATATAATATAAAAAAATTATCTTATTTGCTCTATTATTATTAATTTTTGTTTAATTTGAAAAACGTTTTTGTTTTGCTAAAATAATTTTCGTTATTTCTCAACCATTGATTATGTTGATATTTTAAATTTTTTCTTAAATCTCTAAGGTATTTGTCATTTTATCATACCTATAATTATATATTTGTTTTTCTTTGTGCGATTTCATTCAATAATCTCTCAAATTATTTCTAAGGCACATGTTTCAAACTTTTTCATTATTTTTCTTTGTTGTTTATTTTTATCATGTAAAATACTATTTTGATATATTTCATATAACTGTTTTTTTATTTTCTAACTCATTATAAAAATTTGATTTTGTCACTATAATTGTATGAATAAAGTTTATCTACTATAGTATAAAAATTTAATATAATTTCTATGAATCCTTTTTTTTATCACCATCTAACATATATTGAAGTTTAAAAGATACAATATCTATATTCAAAAAATATTATTACTAGTTTAATCTTTATTCTTTGCATGATTTTGATTAAGTGATGTATTATAACTTTTATTAGTTTATAAAAAAAAAAGATTCATTAGAATTTAAAAAATTAAAATAAACAAACATTTAAAATATATTTTAATTTAAATATTTGTTTTCCTTTTATATTTTTGAAAAAATATATTTTTAAATTTTATCAATTGAGTTTCATTAATATTTGCAAATTTAATAAATCATTTGGTTCTCATGAAATTTTATTTGGTATTCTAATTTAAAATGTATACAATTATAATTTATTTTTAAATATTTGATATCGAATAAACAAACATTCACTTAATATTAAATATTTGATAATATTATATTTTCTTGACCGTAATTTTATATTATTTTATAAAAATCAAGTAATTAATACTAAAACAGTAAGAAAGCGGGTACGAGTATGAGTACGAGTATATAACCATTACCCGGTAGGATGTGGATTTGACAAAACTTTGATACCCGTTGGGTTTGGATATGAAAATGAGAATGAATTTTGTTTGATAGGAATGAGTACGGGATTACGAAACTCGTCCCCGCCCCGTCCCGTTGTTATGCATATCTCTTATCTCTTGTCTTTTGTCTCTTATCTCTAATCTTTTATTTATTTTTTCTTATCACTTATGTATTATGTCTTGTCTTTTGTCTTTTATCACTTATAGAGATGGTAAATAAATCCGTCCCCGTGGGTATTATCCGAACCCGTCACGTTTTGACGAGGAATCCCCGCATTGACTAGGTATGGGTATGGGTATGGGGAATCCCCGACTTTTTCTATTGGGTATGAGGATGGTTATGGGTATGTACATATCACCGCCATAATACACATCCCCGCCATATCTCCGTCATCATTTAAATTATTAAAATATTCACAATTAATTAAGTAACCCTATATATATATATTTATTTATTTATTTCTCAATTTTTTATTTCTTCTAATTATTTGGGTTGTCATGAAACTCATTCACATCTCCAATATATTTTTCATCTTATCATAACATTTATGTAATTATGTTAAAATTATGTATGTCAATTACAAATTTTTTATATCTCATATTTGAATATTTCTATTATTTTTTAATATTTTTATTTATTGTATATTTTCCTTTCACATGAGTATGTTCAATACTCTCAATTTAAGTGTTTAATAGC
>Ga0214543_1002692_pt1 | contig 34904 bp, 14 predicted proteins | sample CNSS2metaG_FD_160094 | JGI IMG/M metagenome (GOLD analysis project Ga0214543, IMG submission 160094) | Root nodule microbial communities from cowpea collected in UCLA plant growth center, Los Angeles, California, USA - CNSS2 | ecosystem: Host-associated > Plants > Roots > Nodule | place: USA... | reverse complement strand
TATATATATATATATATATATATATATATATATATATATATATATAAGGTAAAGTTTAGCGGGTACGGGTATCCACGGGTACGGATACTATGATACCGGTACCCGCCCCGTTAACATGCGGGTATCAAAAATACCCATACCCACGGGTAGCGAGTATCCATTTTTAATATCCATTTCCTACCCGTTGCGGGTTTTATCCGCGGATACCCGCGGGTACGGATTTTTTTGACATCCCTAGGTACAACTCATAGAGCGCACTAGACTCATAAGTACAGTTGGAAGTAGTTCCCAACACACCACTCCCTATTTTAGACTTAATAATTACTCTAACATACATAAATTTAATAATTATTTCCACAAAATTATTAGATAAAGATTAGAACATTATAAATAAATATAATAACAAAAATATAAATTAAACAGGACTTGTGCGTAACGGGAGATATATTAATTGAAATAAATAAACAGGAACAATGCATAACTGAAGATAAATAAAATAAAATAAATAAATAGGACCAGTGTGTAACTAGAGATAAATAAAATAAAATAAATAAATAGGACCAATGCATAATTGAAGATAAATAAAATAAAATAAATAAATAGTACCAGTGCCCGGAGATAAATTAAATAAAATAAATAAATAGGACAATGAGATAAATAAAATAAAATAAATATATAAGATTGGTGCATAACTAGAAATAAATTAAATAAAATAAATAAATAGAACTAGTGCATAACTAGAGATAAATAAAATAAAATAAATAAATAGGAACCCGTGCATAATTGGAGATTAAATAAAATAAATAAATAAATACGATCAGTGCATAATTGGGAATGAAATAAAATAGATATAAAAGGATAATAAATGAAAATAAGTTAAATGAAAGTAAATAAAATAATATATGAATCAAAATAAATAAAAGATTAATATAAAACCCATAAGTTTATCGCTCTCTTCTTTCTCTCTCTCCTTTCTTTTCTTCTCAATTTTTTTTCTTTCAGGTAACTTCTTTATTCTATATGTATATATAAGCTTATGTATGTGCTAAACTCATCATTACTCACATTAATGAAGAGATAATGTTTATCTCTTCATCTTATCCTTTTTTTTCTTTTTTCTTTCTTTCTTATCTTTTTTCATGATCTTATCTTCTTCTTTTTTGTTTCTTTTCTATATATATATATATATATATATATATATATATATATATATATATATATATATATATTTTAGAAGATTCTTCAATTTCTTTTTTTACACATACCTATTTTATAATATTTTAATTAATATATTTTTACCATATATATATATATATTATTTGTTTTGTTTTGTTCTTATTGTTATTTTCAATAAGTAAAAATTATATCATGATAAAATGTATTTTTACTGATGTTATACTAATATTTTTTTATTAAAAATGACTTAATAAAATGAATTTTATCACTAAATTTTAATATAAATATCAATACTTAATTTTTGTAAAAATTTTATACTTAATTAGTTTTAATTTTATAAAAAATAGATTTTAATTATTAAAAGAAATTGGTTAAAATTGGATCATTGAGACATATATGGGGACAAAATTGAAATCTACACAATGATATATGATGTTAACACTAACACGTGACATTACAATGCCATGTGGCATGGACAGTGCCACTGTCACACCAGAAATTTGACATATTTCATATTTTTATTTTTTTCTTAAATTAAAAAAAAAAAAACCATTGACACATGATATGTACGTTAGTCAATTCCGTCTGAAAGGAACTTAATTGAAACACTTATTCAAAAGTTGAAATATAATTGATACTTTTTTAAAAATGAATACCAAACTGACACATCTCCATCAAAACGGGTACCATCCGAATTATTAAACCCTTAACAAATCTCATAACTCCCTTAACCAAAAAATAAATAAATTATGTCAACAACTATTTACCACATTTGTATTTGGGCCAGGCATTTGAAGTACGAAAGCCCATGAAATACAGCGGCACAGAGAAATTCACCAAACTAACCTCCAATCCAACGGCGCAAGTAAACCCTAAATAGTTCAATCCCATTATAAATAGCGTCTCACATCACTCTGGATTACTCGTCTATTGATAAAGCATCGTTGAGCCGCAGGGTTAGACTCGTTTTGGCTACTGTTCTCTCTTAGGGTTTTGATTTGAGGTTGAGGTTGAGGTTATCGATTTATTAGGTTTGCGTATTAGCAAGCATATTAGCGTGCATGTTTATTCATTCGATAATTTGTGAATGTTTTTGCGATCTGAAGGTGTGAAGCCGTGCACAATAAGCCGATGCTCTGGATTAAAATGATGAAGGCAGCATGGTTGTGTGCACGGAAATTGATGTTTTAGGTCAATATGTCTGCTCTCCCTGATCAACACAATGATGGGAGGGCCTGGTTGCGACCTACATTTCTTTTCTATTTTAGTTCTAACATTTTAATTGCTGTTTCCAATATCAGTGTCTTATCGCCTATGCATTTTTTTGAAAACAGGATACTTTGATAAGTATAGTGAAAGATTAGGGTATTCTGAACCAGTTTTGTGTCTGTGTTTTTTAATTCAATTTATTTATACAATTTTGTTCTTAAATTATTGATTTTCCACGTTTAATGTTTAAAGTGTGCCAAAACTACGGTCAGTGATTTACTTTCATTCTGGCCAGACAGTCAGTGATTTACTTTCATTTGGTGCAAACAGTGGTGATTTGCATTCGTTTGGTGCAAACGGTGGTGATTTACAGTTATTTTTACTAAATAATTTTAGTGAAATTTTGCGGATGAAATCTATGGACGAAATATATAGGATCATAATTAAGAATTATGAAATTTATAGAGGACAAATAAAAAAATTTAATTAAAAGAATAATAAGTTTTTCGAAAATGAAACAAAGAATATTCAAATATTTTATAATGGAAAAAAATAAGAAATTTAAATATAATTAGTCAAATTTACTACATTAAATAATTAATTGTACCACATCACTTCTTTTAGAGAATATCATACATCACTTCTTTTAGAGAATATCATGGAATGTTTAATGATTTAAAATCGTAGTTGTTGTTAATGGGCGACTGGTTCACTCCTCTGCGGATTATAGTTAATCTAATTAAATTTACTGAATTATAGACTGAAGTTGATTGGAAGTGTGTATTAAGTATCAAACTCACCTAATGAAGTATTAACAGTCAATTATATCTCCAGCGCTGCAATCGAAATAAGTATTATATGTCGAGAGAGAATTTAAATAATTTTGAACATGATAAGTTTTAAGGAAAGACGTAAGAAAACAGAGTTACATAACTTGGATTCAACATAATCAAGCCTTGATACTAAGCTAAGATGCAAATAACCAAAGAAACGGTCAGCGAGTGAGCACCAAGGAGAAGGGCACAACTCTTATTTCAAGAAGCACAGTTTAAGTTTAACTTTTATTCCAAAATCTTCTCAAAACTATCATTCGGATTCGAGAGATTTTCGTGACGAGTGTGAAAGACAACGCAACAAGCATCGCTAAGCTTAAAATGATATTGGCTTTGCGACAATGGTTGAGTGTTTGAGTATGTGCAGACTAAACTGGCCTGCTTTCTCAGTGGTATCAAGCATATGTTGTCCTGGGGGAGGCAAGAGCTCAAAATTTTGGACCAAACGCCCCAAAGTAATGCACATAATAGGCAATGCAAGGATAATTCCAGGGCAGCTTCTCCTCCCAACACCAAAAGGAAGGTATCTCAAGTCATTCCCATTGGCCTCTACTTTGGCCTCTTCCTCCAAGAACCTCTCAGGCCTGAACTCCTCGGGCTTCTTCCACTTAGCAGGGTTGTTGGCAAGCCACCATGCATTCACCAACATCTTGCTCTCTGCAGGGATATCATAACCTCCAAGTTTAGCATCATGGAGGTTCATGTGTGGGACAAGGAGTGGAATTGCCATTCTCAGACGAAGTGTTTCCTTTATCACTGCCTCAAGGTAAGGTAGCTTCTCACTGTCTTGCTCTGTCACTTGCTTTCCTGCTCCCACAACTCTCTCAATCTCCTCTCTCACCTTCTTTTGGATCTCTGGGTGGTTCACAAGCTCAGCAATGCCCCATTCTATTGACCACAGAGTTGTCTCAATTGCTGCTCCATATTCAACATTATCCACATCAGAAAACTTTTTTTTTTCAAAATTCTCACTAAAAATAATGCATCTGTTACCTATTATAACATTTATAACATCACCCTCCTACCAAGGTTGTGCCAGGTCCACTAATCACTATTTGTTACCAATTCCTATGAGATGAAGTGGTCACTACAGTCATATCCCATAATTGATTACATCAGCATTTTAAAGTTACCTGAAAAGGTAGTATTCTGTATTCCCCCACCAAACCTTTCTTCTGTTTACCTTATCATAATAATTCCATGAATTGAATTTTGATTTGATATATTTTCATTATAAATTGCAAAATATCGAATTATTTTCGTGTCCAGGCCTTCCTTTTCCCTTCGATTAGCATTTTGTATTTGTTCTGAGCACAAAATAAAAGAGTGAAAGAAGGTAATTTACCAGCAACGTTAATGTTTTCAACAATGTAAAGGACATTATCCTCGCTAATCTCTCCTTTTTTCTGAGCATCCAAAATGTGATCGATGGCGCATTTAAGTCCTCCATTGTCCCTTTTCTTGGTATTTTCAAGATCCCTGTCACGTTCCATTTCATTAAATCAAACAAAACAACAATACCAAAAGTCAAACTGAAACTTTTCACAAGTGATATCAAATTCTATTAATGCTTTGATGTTATATCAGTTTTATCATTATCTCCTTTTGCAAATTTGATTTTTCTAACAGGATCTTTGCCATGTTAATTATATAGTCTTAGTCTTAGTCTAACTTTTGGTCTAAAATTTAACATTTTAAAAACATGTTGACATGCAAATTACCAGATCACAATATATTTTGAGATGGCAATACAATATAGTGTCAATAATTTTGTCAAATACTAAACTAACAACATCAAAGTTGTAAAATAAAATCGTGGAAACTAATTAAAATGACAAATTCAAACTGCTAAATTTACAAAAATTACAATTATAACAAAATCAACATCAAAACACAAATAAAATTTCCAATAAAGTCACTCACTAAAGAACACAATGAAACTAACAAAACTTTAAATTATATTAGTACACACTTGTAATGACTCAAAATAGTAAACTTACTACCACTGCAAGTCACATAAAATTCCTAGTAATGGAAAGTAAAGATTAAAAGAAACCACTTACTTTCGTTCCTCGATGAAATAGTCCTTGAAGAGTTTGAACCTTGTGTCCTTAACCTCCTTGCAAATCTTCAAGTACCCACGCAAAAATGGTCGTAGAATGGGGATAAAATCACCGTAGTTGTACTCAAAACTCTGCCCCAAACGACTCCTCTCACCGTTCAAAACCCGAAGCTTCTGAAACAACGGGTCCTCCTCGTTCTCGAACCTTCTATCGAACATGATCCTATACATGATATTATACATCATGAGTTGCAGTCTCCGCCGCAGAATGATCCCTCCCACCGCGGCGTCGGGGTTGCGGCGTACGTCCTCCACCACACGCGCCGCCTCGTCCTCCCACCCGACGCGGTACTGCTGCACGACCTTGTTCGTGAAGAACGGGACCGTCATGATGCGGCGCATCTTGCGCCAGTGCTCGCCGTACACGGTGAACACCATGTCCTGGCCTTTCCCGGTGAAGATGTCGAAGACGACGTTGCGCGTGCGCGAGCCGAACTCCACGCCCTGCGTTTGGAGAACCTCCTTCGCGAGCTCCGGCGAAGAGACCACCACCAAATTCCGCTGCCCCATGCGGAGGAGAAATATGTCGCCATAGCGACGCGCAATGTCGGCGAGGTTAAGGTGGTTCAGGTCATCGCCGACCTGAAGCCAGTTACCAAATATCGGTACAGGAAACGGTCCCGGCGGCAGCCGGAACCGCTTCCCGCGGAGCTTTGCAGCGGTCACAGCAATCACCGCCGCAAAGAAGAGCGCGGATAGAACTTTTCCTAAGATATCCATTCAAATTTCTTACACCAAAACCAATCTTCTTCGATAAACTTTGATAGAGACAATGTTTATAATTAATGATAACTTCAACCAAAACAATTTATATATGAAATTATTTAGGATAATGTTATCCAAAACATGAACACCATTGAAGAGTTTTATCTGAGATGGATTAAGGAACAAGAAAGAAAGTTTGAGATGGAAAAAAACTGTGTAAGAAATGGTTATGGAATGAAGTGAGGGTGTGGGACTTTATATAGAAATGGGAGTTTGACGTCGTTAGAGTTGATGGAACTTGGAACTGTAAGAGGTGTGTGTGAGTGAGGTAACAAAGTTAAAGAAAGGGAAGAGAAGAACTTAACGGCGTCAAATTTGACTTTTTGGAAGAATTAAAAGAACGGTGCGTCACCTATGTTCCCGTGCCGTGACGTGGTTTAATGTTGGTGAGGAAAATTATTTTTTATAAAGAAAACAAAAAAGAATAATTATTTATGTTTAATTTCAGGACAAGATTCCTTTCACAAAACTTGATATCTAAAAGTAAATTTTATAGTATTTGATTAAAAAGGTTTGAATTGATATATTCTGTATTATTTATTAGACTCTTAAAAGTGTAAAAATTCTCATTACGTGCATGTTTTTAAAAGTGCGTTTTTAAGAGTGGACTCATAGTTGAAGAAATGAGAGTCAAATGATTTTTAAATTCAGTGTTAAATTTCATTGATTTTTAAACTATCAATATTTGACTAAAAAAGCTAAATTCGTTTATTTTGTAAATTATATGAACTTCAATCATATTATTTATATCTGAACAAATTTATAACACAAACAGGTTTGTCTGTGAAAAAATTAATGTGAAAATAGTTTTCAATTGTTATGTTTCAAGTTTTAATTTAATTAAGTGTAATTTTATATTATAAAACTTATATCTCATATGGTATGATATGAAGAGCCATGTTTAATATTTGAGTGATAGTTTAAGTAATAAGAAGACTCTTATTATGACAATTCTATCTCTTATAAGATTTTGATTACTCATATAAACTCTGATCTATCAATCAATATTTATACAAGACAATTTCCTTCAAGTAATATTTCTCTATTAGTTTAATGCATGTCTTAAAGAATTCCAATGTCTATTGCATGATTTTGTTGATAATATTACTAAGATAAATGTATATATTTGTATTATTGCTTTGTTTTAATTAATTAATTGAATTTTTACGTGATAAAATTTGTTTTGTTTGAACTTATATAAATATGGTCCATGGGAATATTAATTTACTTAAGTGATGATAATTGGTCTTCTTGAGATTTATACAATAAGCTAAAAATGACATGAGATTTATATTTCGCTAATATGCAAACTACGAAAAAGATGATATCAAAAGTGATAAGATGTTAAAAGTTTTTCCATCCAGAAAATGATAAATTGATTTATGTGAATGACTCTATCTAAAGTTCAGATTTTTTATTGATTTTATTGGTATTGTTCTCTGCCTGAACATTCAAAATATATTGTATTATATTTTTAATATATTTTAAAACGTTAAGACTAGTGATAATCAATGTATTATGGAGGCACAATAGAGAAACAACACAAAAAAACTCAACAAAAAATCTAAATTTCTCTATATATAAGTGAGATGGTTGTGACTTTTTACTTTTTGGTGTATATATTTTCGGTGCTTAGTAATTGTTTTTATAAAGAAGTGGTTAAATTATAATTTTAGTTAAATTTATTCAAATTTCATGAAATTAAATCAAGAGCTGATTTATGATAACGTGTACTCTTGAATACATAATAAATTGGTTTGTAATCATGTGATCATTGTATACAGTAGCAGATCTTCGGCCAATATTTTGGGATGTCAAAATTTTGGTCAAATTACTTTTTGATTCATTTTTTTTCAAAAATGTCAAGTTGGTCATCTTAGGTTTTTTAGTCTGAATTTGGTCCCGATTTTTTAAACATTAATACAATTTGATTTTTTTTTTCGTTAAATTTATTAAAGCGGAACAAGAATTTTTCATTAAAATTGACATGAGAATTATGTCAATTACACCAACAAAGCAAACCATCTTTATTCACAACTTAATTTTTTATGAAAAAATATTGACCATTTTCAAGAAATTAACAAAAAAATGACAAAAATGCATCAATTTTTTTTTAATTGGAACCAAATTGAGACTAGAAGGATTGAAAGACCAACTTTTAATGTTTTTGAACGAAAACAATAATCAAAGAGTAATTTCAAAATTTTTATATAAACTAATAAAAATATTGTATTTACTTATTATAAAATTAAATATAAATATTTTTTGTAATTTTTCTATAATTAATTTATGATTAAATTTAAAACACTAATCAAATAAAAAATAGTTAAATTAAACAAGTAATCACTTAAAAGATAATATTAATAAAATAACTATTTTTATTTTAAAATATTTAAAAGGTAAAATTATAAAATAAATATGGACAACAAAAAAGAATTTTTTTTCTTATATATATAAATAAAAAAGTATAAAACTTTATTAGAATATCAAATATATAAAATATATTAAAAATATTAAATTTTAAAAAAATATATTAAAAATTATATATTAAATATATAAATGTAAAAAAAATGGGCTAAGTCTCTGTTAAGGTCTGCCATTTGTATACATAATAAATTGGGGTTGAAAAGTATAATATGATATCTAATTTGAAGGATTACTACAATGGCACTCCAATTTTTTGTTTACTTTAAGGAGCTAAAAATGTATTTAATCCAAATTCCATGTATTAAAAGCATTATTAAAAAGTTAATTTGTATAAATGAAAAGTAAAATTAAAATTGATGATAAACATGAATACACACATATATATATATATATATATATATATATATATATATATATATATATATTACGATGAAAATTGAATTTTTAATTTTATGTGAAATAAGCATATTTAAAACAAGGAGTTTTCTTCGAGTAGTATTTAACTTGTTGAAAGGATTATGTTTGATGTGTTCATGTGATACTGTGTTTGATAATTTGTTTTGCTAGTGTTTTGGAAAGGAAAATAGGTTAGATTATTTTATTTTTTATGATAAAGTATGACACTTATACTTCTTATTTCTAATCTCTCTTCGCAGATGATGATTACTATATTCCATCAATAAAATGTCACATCATTATGGTATAATAGATATCAAACACTTTTTACGTTCAAGTAATACTCTGTGGGGACTAAAAAAAACAATATTATATATATATATATATTCACTAAAAATTTTATTTGAAGACCAATTTACAAAAGTAGGTGTTTATGAGTGTGATGAGATTGGTATCATAAATTATCAAGAGATTTATAAGATAAAAAACATTGGAATAAGGATATATATATATATATATATATATATATATATATATATATATATATATATATATATTATCAAAAGATTTATAGATAAAAAATATTGAAATAAGGATCTGTGTATGTCTGTGTGTCTTTATATGTGTGTGTTAAAGTAGGTGAATAAGGTGTTATGAGTGTTGGTTTTTGGGTGAATAAGGATCTGTTAAAGTGATCGAAAATAACATTGGTATACATCATAGATTGGTCATTTCAATGTCATAAATCACATGCATCTATCGATGTTAATGGGATGGATATGATACGGATAGTAGTTTCTCGTGCTCGGATATCTGTCACGTACCTGTATTCATCTTCATACGGATATCTGCATATTTTTTTTAATATCCACAGGTACCCACAAATATTTACAAAAAGAAAATTTTAATATTTAATAACATATTTTAGCCATAAATTCAAGTAAAAATACAATGCATAACATTTATATAAATCTCAATCACAGTGCAAACAACTCATTTAAATACAAAGAAATGATTTTTTTTTTGAAACTATTCGATAAAAATAACCCATTCAAAATCAAGGTGTTAATGTTTTAATTCATTTTTTTTATTTAAATTAGAATATAATGGGTACGAGTATCTGCGAGTTCGGATACTATGATACTCATACCCGTCTCGTTAACATGCGGGTATAAATAATACTTGTACATGTTACCCGTAAATATCTATTTACAATATCTATTTTCTACCAATTGTGGGTTTTATCCGCAAACACTTACGGATACCTACTGATACGAATTTTTTTGACATCCCTACATGCGTCACACATGATGAGTTTGTTGAATTCAAGTGAAAGTTAAACTATTTTATAAAGATATAAGGAAAAGTTAGTAGCCTTATGATATTAAGTTTAACCTTCACTTATTATAAAATTAAACAAGTGAATATAATTTTGTTATGTTCACCTTAATGAAAAAATATATTAATGTACATTTAAGTGCATTATTTATTAACGATAAATCAAAGGTTTTTATAACAAAAAGAATTTGTTAGAATTACTTATTTTAACTATTTAGTTTGACTTTGATATTCAACTCGCCATAATTTTTTACAACTTTATTTTTAGTGTGTTATATCAATTGTAACTATTGTTGAATGCATTGCATTACAAGTTGAGAAAATAATAACTTATATTAAATTAAATACAATTGTAGATGGAATAACTTTTTAGAAAAAGTATGAAATACATAAATCGTGATCTTTGTGTAATTTAATATTTGTTAAACGTTATATAATTCTAATATTTGATTGTTGTAATAGAGGATAAACAATCAATTTTAATAAAGCATACTCCCTTACAACTTTTTAAGTTTCTCTAATGTAGATAGGCTCATTTAATCTATTTAATCTTGAGTTAGGTATCAAATAGTTTATTATGCACATTCATAAAAAAGGAGCAAATACAAAATCAAACTAAAATAGGTCAAATTGAATTGTTTAATTCTGGACAATCAAACTAGGATATTTTGTAACATTATTTTAATAATATAAAATTAATGAAATAAGACATTTCATAATGATATTTAAAAGTAGATTAATGGAATAAAAAATATATAAATATAATATTTTAAGAGTTCAAACTATAAACATATAGTATTTATACAACAATATCAAACCTTTAAAGATAAACCTATATCCAACATACAAACCATTTATATCTCTATCGCAATCTCACAACTTTAACTATGAAATTCTCATCCTTCAGAAGTGCCTTAAAACCTGTATCTTCATCTGCTCCCACCATAATGGTGATAATCGATAAGGAAAATATAACACAAGACCACAAAGTGCAAGGGTAAGCTAGTATACAAAAAAGATGTCCTAACCATTAAAATGTATCAATATTATAAGCCATACATAGACAAACTTTTATAATTCACATAATTGCACACATACAGTTGACACTAAACTCAATTATCTAGATACATGCATTTGGAATTGGAATCACCGGATACTTGCACTTGTGGTGACCTCTACTGCTTTGTAGAGTCATTGCCAAGGGGTTTCACCCTACCATACAAGGTTAGTTCACGACCATCTAAGGTTATTATTCTGCCTTAGACTAGAACCTCATGCTACTCTTACCACATGACCATCGTACTTTATTTGATTGTGAATGATCATTAGAGTTTCAGGATGTCAACTTACTTGAATCCATAGTCCAATGCATACACTAAATAACACTACCATAAAATCTTCCCATGAGACATGTAGAATTACGTCAAACACATATATATATATATATATATATATATATATATATATATATATATATATATATATATATATTCATAAACCCATTATTATCACAGTTCCACAATAATACTTTCATAATTGTATACATCCTTGATCATATTTTCATATTCACATATCAATAATTCCATCTCAAATTTGAAATATCAAACAATCACATATTTTGCAACAACATACTAAATCAAGTCTCAAAAATACCACATCATTCATGCATAGCTTCATAAATCATATTTTTAAAATTAACGCAGTCAATCACAAGTTAAAAATAAGGAATTTAAAAATTTTGCAGCAATTCTCGCTTGAGCTAGAAATTCTCGCTTAAGCGACATTGCTCTCGCTTAAGCTAGAGATTATTGTTTAAGCGACATGAGCTCTCACTCAAACTAAAGATTCTCGTTTGAGCTAAAATTAAACAGAAACAAAAAGAGTTTCAGTGATTTTCTCGTTTAAACTAGAAATTTTCACTTAAGCGACAAAAACTCTCGCTTAAACTAGATTTTTCTCGCTTAAGCTAGAAGACTATCGCTTAAGCTAAAATAACAAATTTTCACTATTCTCAACCTGCAAAAACCGGAACCCCAAACCATTAACATTTAAGATGTGCTCATCAAATCAACACATCAAACACAACAATTTCAAGCAATTCAATATATCAAATTATAACATGCAAGACAAATTTATTTCCATAAAAAGAGAATAGCTTCTCTCACCTCAAACGTAGACCAAAACTAAGATAATTAAGAACCCCCAAGATAATTTTTTGAGCTTTAAAAACCCATTTCAGCCAAAAGGAACCAAAACCCAAGAACACATGTACAAATTAGAGTTTTGATCATGATCAAAGCAAAATTAAAACCTCAAAAACAGATAAAAGAGGTGAAGGTCAAATTATCAACATACTTGAAAGAAGAAATTGTTCACGTGAATTCAAAGACAACTCAAACATCATTCTAAAATACATATAAAAAAATGAACTTGTTTAGATTAAAAAATTATATTTGTTAATTTTTAAAGTTTGAGATCAAAACCTATTAAAAATGTAAAATAAACGAATTTTAATTTTACGCTAAAATTTAAAAATTAAAATAATATTTAATAAACCACGTTGAACTAACCAAATTATAAGATTCTTAAATGTTATTTTTTACATTTTTACGAATTAAACATAGAAAAAATTTAAAGGAAAAAAATTTAGAAAACAAATATATTTTTATTTCTAAATTTTGATCAAGAAAAGATCTTGCTTTTATAATTCAGATGTGGTTTTGTGCGATAGGTCATAGCTAGTTTTTGTTCGTAGTTTGGGTTTGAACGTGAAGTTGTAAGCCCATAGAGAGAGAGTGAGGACACTCATCATCGTTCTTTCGTTATTATCGTTATCATATCTCACTTCACTCCCTCACCCCTTTTATTTCTTACCCAGAAGAGCAACTACAACAACAACAAGATTACGCCAAACGATGTCGTATGTGCCTCCGCACCTCCGAAATAACGGCTCCGCCGCCGTCGCCACCGCCAGAACCCCCTCCGTAACCCTAGACAACAACAACAACAACCACCATCACCACCATAACAATCACCACAAGCTCGCATTCACCTCCAACAACAACAACACCAACGCCAATTGCTCTCCCTCGCTCCCCACCTTCCACAATGCCTCTCGCCGGAGCTCTGCCGCACCTCCGTCCCCGAGGATTTTCGCCACCCCTGACCCCGTTTTCCCGCAATGGCAACCCTCTGAACGCGCTTCGCGCATGACTCCGGAGCAGGTCGCAATCCAATCTCTGTTTTCTCGTCTTTTCTGTTCAGTCTCGTATCTCACGGGCTTCTCATTGACCTTTGCGTGTAATGTTTTGATTTCGATATTTTTTTGGGACCAATGTGAGTTTGTTTTCAAATTCGCGTGGTTAGGGTTTTTCTTGAATCTCGGCGGAGGAAAATTGTGTTTCAATTGAAGTGCGTGCGTGTTTGGGGGAATTGCTAATTTGCTTGTCAGTTCAGGAAGCTGATTACGAGGACTGAGGGTTCGGATTAATCTGAGCGAGGCTTATAGTGAAATGCATTGCTTTGCTTGTAACGATGACAATCCGAGTTATTTTTAACTACTTTTATAAAGTTGAAGGCTTTGTTTGAATTTGAAACTGTACGGCGGTGTGGTATTGTCATGAAGTAAGGGCTTTTTTTTTGGTCTAGCTGAAGAATTTAACATGACTATTAAGGTTGACATCTCTGTTGGAAGGTTGTCTGCATTTAGTATGAAACTATGCCTGGTACGGGTAGGATATATGTTGTGAAAATAAATGAGTGAAGTTTGCTTCAACTTTGTGGTTGATTGAGGACTATTACAGAGTTTCTTCTTCTTCTTCTTCTTCAGTTTACTGAACGCTGATGAGTTTTTCCTTTTGCTTGTCCTTCTCTTTTATACTTTGACCTAATAATCTTTCCCTCTTTCATGTGCTTTGATTTGACAGTCTCAATTTGTACTCTTTTCCGATGCCTTCAATAGAGTTGTTATTTATCGTGTTGTTATTTTATCTCGATGTTTGGTTGTCTTGCTGATCTGTCTTTTTTGTGACTAGACAAACAAATATTGGTTACTGAAATTCATGTGCTTGTCATGTCCAGATTGAAGAGGTCCGTTCTCGGCTTAATCTTGACGTTACTGTTGCATCTGATTCTCCTCCTGCACCTGCACCAATAGAGTCGTTTACTGATATGGTATTTAGTTTTGTTAATATTTAATCGTATTCATACTTTGCTAGGTAATTATGAGCTATTTGCACCCTTTTTTTTGGAACTGTTATTTAATTTGTTGCAAATGTGTTTGCAATTGTGAACTTCTTGTTCTCAGTGTTTGGACTCAAGTATCATGAAGGATATTGCTTACCATGAATACACCAGGCCAACTTCGATCCAGGCACAAGCCATGCCAATTGCTCTCAGTGGAAGGGATCTATTAGGTTGTGCTGAAACTGGTAGTGGAAAGACTGCAGCTTTCACAATTCCTATGATACAGGTCGGAACTTATTAGACATGGCATATTGGACTGGACTCATCTTTAGATACTGTATATTTGTGAAAAAACAAGCCAAATGTAAATGATCAACCTTTTAGTTGTGATTTAATTTTTCTCCTTCATTTTTTAGCATTGCTTAGCCCAACCTTCAATTCGGCGCAATGATGGTCCTCTGGCATTAGTTTTGGCTCCTACCAGAGAACTTGCTCAACAAATAGAAAAAGAGGTGATATATGTATTTGTTTTTGTTGTGGATGAATAATGGGTAATTTGGAGACAAAATTATTGTTTGTTTCTCCCATCATGTAATGATTTTTAAACTATCTCCTAATAATTTTCATATACCTAGGTTCGCAGTTTGTCTATTCTCTATGCTTTTACCTTTTTGAATTGGGATCTTAATAAATATTGTCTGTGTTAGTACAAGATTCTTGCTATCTTACTTTTGAATTATATGTTGTTTTGTTGAGCTTGACATCTCTCGTACTATGCCTGAAAAGAACATGTTCTACATCAGGTCATTTCATACTTAATGTTTTTCCTTTCTCCAACTATCAGCTTATCTATTCATTCTTGTTTTGATTTTTGGTAGGTTAAAGCTTTTAGCAGATCCCTTGAGTCATTAAAAACTGCTATTGTTGTGGGTGGAACTAACATTGAGAAGCAGGTAATAAATGTGGACATAATCTTTATTTCTTGGCTATTTCTCCTGCTGTTTTAAAAATTTTCATAAAGATAAGTGATGGTATTATTTGTTTTTTTTGCCATTGTGTTAAGTATGATCTGAGAGCATCATAAAAGTCTTTGTATGTTAATTATGCATAAGCATTTGTAATATTTAGTATCATTTTAATGTTTTTCCTTAGAAACTTGGAGATGCTGTGTATTCAGTTTTGCAGAGCTAGCTCTACTGATGTGCTGATATTTATGTTATTTGTATGATGCACTTATATGATTTGTTTCCAATTTGTCGATACAACTATTCTTAAAATGTGTAGAATACAATGCTTGCAGGATACGGAGTTATGTATGTTTAAAATTTATAAAACGTACAGATGTACAATTATAACTGTGCAAATGCAACATTCAAATCAAGATATGTAGTTGCCAAGTCTAACACTGGATACTTCTATAGTGAAGTATCTCTGAGTAGTGGTAGTGGATGCTCTTTCATGTTTGTATTTGGAGGAAATGCATGTATCACTGTGTTTCATAGATTAGAGGCTAGTTTAAGAACTGGTACTGGGGACTTTGTAAATAGTGTCCAACAAAGCAAAACTTTCTGCTTCAAGGAGTCTTGTAACAAGTTTTATTTCAAGTTCATTCAACTCCCCTTCTTGAAGGTAACAAAGTTTTCTGTGTTCTCTTTCTGGTCTCTATAACAGAGGGCGGAACTTAGAGCTGGGGTTGAAATAGCAGTTGCCACGCCTGGAAGATTCATTGATCACTTGCAACAAGGCAATACTTCCCTCTCTAGAATTTCTTTTGTTGTTCTAGACGAAGCAGATAGAATGCTGGATATGGGGTTTGAACCACAGATAAGAGAGGTCTGTATTTTTAGCTTTTTGCTTGTATTTGGACTCTCCTTTATTTTCTTGACGGCTTCATACCTAATGTAAGATAACTAGTGTGACCTATTTGTGGTGTTTGTGCTCTCTATACGGTGTTTCAAAACGGTTGTTTCCTCGTAACTTTCTATTTAAATTGTTTCTGTCATTGAACTTTGAAGTCAAGCCAATGACGCTACACTAGAACTAGTTATATTGAGTTGCAGTTCTTTAAGCATTTAACTGGAGAAGATGTCCTTCCATCAGAAAGCATAGAGAGGTTACAATGTTACACTTTTTGAAGAAAAATTAGCAATGAAAATGGTCTCTCTTTTTGGACAAAACTTGATTTTCATACTCCAATTTAATCTTCTATAACTTTTATTTAGTTTGTACCTTAGTTTGATTTTTGTGATCTAGCTGTTATGACCATGCTTGAAATTTATGTTATTTTTGTATATATATTATGGTCCCATTTGAATGGGTTATCAGCAATATTTCTAATATGATGATAACCTTTATGTTGTTTCAATATAACATTCTCGTGTTAAATTAATAATAGTTGCCTTTTCTAGATTACTCAAGAAAATATGAATATTCTATATTATCCTCAGGTAATGAGAAGTCTTCCAGAGAAGCATCAAACATTGCTTTTTAGTGCGACAATGCCTGTGGAGATTGAAGCATTAGCAAAGGTTAGGTTTCCTTCATTGTTGATAGAAAATTTTCAACGTTGTTACTTTTTCCTTTATACAAATTCTAAAATAATGAAGTTTGGTATTCTGATTTGGAAAAATGCTTAGGCAATAATAATTCTATCATTAATTATTTGCTTTTCGCATAACTTTGTAAGCAGCCTAGCTACTTGATCATAACATGTAGCACATTAGATGTGTTGTAATTGAAGTATAGTTATTCTTTTTAGGATTTTATATTTTATCTTTTTCTTCCATGATTCTCTTCCTTAAAATTAAATATATCCCCAAAATACATTCTTTTGAAGAATATTATATTTTAGCAATATATTTCTTTGTATGCTCAGCTGTGGAAGGAATAATTTTGGGGTTCACCAATCATTTGTTCGATTTCAGGAGTACTTGGCTAGCCCAGTGCAAGTGAAGGTGGGGAAAGTGAGTAGCCCAACAACTAATGTTTCGCAAACGCTTGTGAAAATTTCCGAAAACGAGAAGGTTTGTTTATTTACTTTAAAAATGAAGCATATATGTGAATAGTTGGACTAAAAGTTTAGTTTCATGCTTCCTAGAAGGCAGTCATTGATTTCAAAGATTTTTTTTTTAATGTTTCTAGGTTCTGTTTTCATTATGCATGTTTCTGGAGGGGGACTGTTTTTACTGAAAATTGTTGTTTCACACAAGTTCTTAAATACTTACCATGAGGTACACATGTGCATAAAATTAAAGAAGTATTGGTAGAATGAGATGTGATGAGCAAAGGTGTAGTGATTAGGGTGAAGAAATTTGAGAATAGTGACAAATTAGGTTGTTTATTTGCATTTTTGACCCCATGATATGGCATGGTCATTTTCCATGATATTTTTACCTTTATTTGCTCTTTCTTTTGGCCTCTGTTCTGAGATGTTATATTGTTCTTGTAGATTGACCGACTTCTAGACTTACTTGTAGAGGATGCATCACAGGCTGAAAAATGTGGTCATCCATTTCCATTAACAATTGTGTTTGTTGAGAGGAAGGTATGCTTTGTTTTGTGTCCCTGATATGCATCAATGTAGTTGAAGATAATACAAAGGAATTAGAATAAAATTGAGAGAGTATGTTTCCTTCTCTTATGATTTCATATTTATAATCACTTTGGATACATCAAATACAATGTATGAGAGGGAAGAAAAGAGAATTCAAAAAGATACATCTAGGAATTAGGTCCAACACAAAACACATAACTTCTTACAATAAATCCTATTTATTTTAACACTTCCCCTCAAGTTGGACCATACAAATTGTATATGCTAAGCTTGGAACAAATAAATTTAATTCGAGGACCTTTCAAGGATTCTTATAATTTATCCGCAAGTTGATCATTGGAACGAACAAACTTACTATAGATTTCTTTGGACAACAACTTTTCTCAAATAAAATGACAATCAATTTCAATGTGTTTGGTCCTCTTATGGAACATTGAATTGGAAACATTTTGGAGAGCAACTTGATTATTTATTACAATACATCTTCATCGCCTAAATGTCACAAAAATCTAATTCTTGTATATAATCTCACACTAGTGAGGGATACCATTGCTCTATACGCAACTTCAATAGATGATCGGGTAACAACATTTTACTATTACATCTATCTATAGGAAAACTAGCCCAATCAGTGTTATAACATCCAAAGATTTGGGTATTCCCTTTATCTTCATAGAGTAGTCCTTGTCCTGAAGTCTTTTTGAGATATTTTAGAATAGGAATGACAACATTCTAGTGATCAATACAAGGATTTTGCATGAAGGAACTCCAACTGCAAAAGACAAATATGGTAATATGGTCTGGTAAATATGAGATATATAAGTTTTTCAATCAGTCTTCTATATCTCTCTAGGTTAGAGAAAACCTATTCTGTCTCTTATTTGATGTCAAGCATATTTCCTTTGAGCCATTTTACTACTTTCTTTGATTGAGCTACTTCTATGCTCAAAAGATATTTGAGATTTCCACGATCCTTGATCTGAAAATGATTGCATAGGTATTCCTTTATTGACAGATTTTAGTAGCATCATTCCCAATAATAACAATATCATCAACATACATTATTAAGTACACATTTTTTCCAAGGGAGGTATGACAATAGAAAACAAAGTGGTTTGCCTCATTGTGTTTCAATCCAAAGGATTGAACAATGTGGTTAAACTTTCCAAAGCAAGCATGGGGAGATTGTTCGAGACAACTTACAAACCAAACCAAACTCCCCTTGAACAACAAACCCAAGAGGATGCATCATGTAGACTTCTTCATAATTTTAATATGTAATTGATGAAGACCCCAATGAAGAATGGCTACCACCATTGCAATGTAAGAATCTATGTAAACGGATGAATCAGCTAAGATATGATTAAGCTCTTTTGGAAATATTTTTCATATTTCCCAGTCTCAAGTCTGGGTATTGAAGATCTAAGTGGATTAGTTCCAAAAATTGGAAATCATAGATAGTTATGCTTGAGATTCATACATGAAGTTTTTATTTTACGGTCTTGAAAATCTGAATAGATTGTTTGAAAATTGATGTGTATATGTTTCTTGTTATTTCTTTTTTAATGTGTACATAGACAAGGTGCGATGAAGTTGCTGAAGCATTGGTAGCTCAAGGATTATCTGCAGTTTCTCTTCATGGTGGTCGCAGTCAGAGTGAAAGAGAGGCTGCCTTGCATGATTTTCGTAGTGGCTCTACCAACATTTTGGTAATCTCTCCTACCACTGCATATTACTCAAGTTTTTTAGCATTTCTTCCTGTCTAAAATCTGATATTCTCTACATTATTTAGCAGTATTGAAAACATTGTTGAAAATAACCCTGCTGTGGCTTGTCTAAATATAGTGTTGGGCTTGTTTTATTCCCTGATTGCTAAAAATGACATTTCTTGTTGTATCAAACGGAGTGTTAGAATAATTGTTAAATTTATGTATGTTAGAGTAATTATTAAGTCTAAAGCAGGGAGTAGTGTGTTGGGAACTACTTCTAACTGTACCTATGAGTCTAGTGCACTCTATGAGTTGTACCTAGAAATCTAGGATAGTTTTTTTTATCTTTCATCTTCCATTGTATCACTTTCTATCATTATAACAAGAGGGATCTCTAAAGCCCTCCAAGTTTATATTATCTTTTTATTCTCAACACGGAGAAAGAAGAAAATGTTAAGGGCAAAGTTGTTACTGTTATGATAAAAATATCTAATTGCTGTTTAATTTAGTGAGCCCATTAAGGTACCATGTTGTATTTTATGCATGATTAATATATTGTTTGGATAAAGTGTTTCAATTACCATCAAATTCAAAAAATATTTAAATATCAAGTAATTGTCAAAAATTAAAAAAAGTCAATATTGATAATTTTTTGTAATTGATCTTGATTGATGTTAATTTTTGGTCAAAGTTCTTGAAGATTTGTTTATTTTATATTTGCAAAACTTTTTCTCACTTTACATTAAACAAAATTATTTCAACTTTGAAATGATAGATTGAGCCCAACCCAAGTAAGATAGCACTAGGTCAGAATCATGTAAGGTCAACCTGGGTCAGAGTCAAGCCTAGTCGATCGAGCCTAGGTCGTGTTGAGTCAATTTGGGCCCAACTTGAACCAAGTAGGCGTTGATCCAAATTGAGCTAAGTTGGCCCAATCAAGCCAAATGTGTCCTTACCTAGGTCGAGCCAAACTTTGAAGACCAAAATAGAGCTGTCAAAACGGGTTGATCACTTAGTGAGTTAACCCAACCCGGCTCACTTATTAGCGACCCACCACAGGTTAGTAGGTTAAACGGGTTGGCTCATAGGTTCACTTAATTAAAAAACTACAATTTTTTTTTAATTTTTTTTAGTCAAAACTAAATTATAATTATAATTAAAATCTAAATAAACTTTAATACAATCCAAATAAAAACTAAAATAAAAAAAATACCAAATTATCTATGTGTTGACTAAAAAAACAACCTAACCTGACCAAAATGCAAAGTTCAACTTAACAAAAAATACTTGTGTGACCCTTTATTTGCGGGTTGGTGAGCCGGGTTCTAAGCGAACCGGGTCAAAAATCAACCCGTATTGAAATTTAATAAAAAATTTCAACCCAACTCGGCCCAAACCCATGGTGGGCCGGGTTGGCTCGCGGGTTCTAACCCATTTTGACAGCTCAACCAAAATATGAATTTGATAGTATGAAGAATTAGAAATTCTTAATTTGAAATTTTCAAAATTCCCTACCCAAACAATATATCTTGTCATAAAGTATTTCAAGTTCTCAAAATAAATGGAATTACCCTCTTAAAATACCTTATCCAAACACACTGTTTGGTAATTCTTGTTAAAATATTGAAATCTTAACAATTTTGCATAATTACTTTAAAAAGGCTCAGGTACTTTTTATCCACTAACTATATTGTACGATTCAGGTTGCCACTGATGTTGCATCCCGTGGCTTGGATGTCACTGGAGTGTCCCATGTCATCAATCTAGATCTTCCCAAGGTATCTCTGCTTCAAGCATATACTAATTGAGATGACTGAATTTTATCTGTAATACAGTAGGAAAAGATTATCAGAAAGCGCACAGGTATTTTCCACTGTTTGTGGATTGCCTTTCTGCTACTGCTATGTTGGCATCTCATGTGCCTGGTATTTTTCAGTCAAATTTAATTTTCTTGACAAATGCATACCTGAAGCATCAGTTATGGCTGCCTCAATTATAGACCATGGAAGATTATGTACACCGGATTGGAAGGACCGGGCGTGCAGGATCAACTGGCTTAGCTACTTCATTTTACACTGATCGTGACATGGTGCTTGCCACTCTCCTTTTTCTTTGTAAAAAGTGAACTGTATTGTTCTATAGATTTTAACATTAATATGGTTCTTCTCTTTAGTTCCTTGTTGCAAATATAAGGAAGGCAATAGCTGACGCCGAATCTGGGAACACGCTGACATTTGCAACCGGAAAGGTACTATATTTTTTATTCTGCCATAATTTTAAGATTCTTGGAGTTCGTTTGGCAAACCGTAAAAAATGAGGGTAGAAGTTCAAGAACTGAATTTTTACCCATATATTAAAAGATATACCAAACAGGTAACTAGTGGTTTAGAAGTCTTACGGTATTAGTAGCTTTATTGAGGTGGGCTTGTGCTAGACTGTTATACATCTATATTGATTTTTTTTTACCTAGATTAGTTAGTATACATAGGCGCTGTAGGTTTGGGTCTGACGGTCCAAGATGCTCAATTTCTCCCAAAAAACTTTCATTTTCAATATACTGTATTGAACCTTATATGTCACGGTTGACTTTGTACCCTTGATTTGTAGGTTGCTAGACGGAAGGAGAAAGAAGCAGCAGCTGCACAAAAAGAGGCAAATATTGCTTTATCCAAACAGTTAGGATTGGGAGCTGCTTCAATTAACATCGAAGATAAATATAAATTCATGATTACTGCCGCAAACATTAAAAGAGAGGGCGCAGCAGATAGTGCCTGGGACGATTAATGTGTGTTGTCTGGTGCTTCCCATATTTGATTGATGACACCTGATAAAGCCCTTAAGGTGGGTGATATATGACATTTATTTATTTATTTTGTGGCGGGTTTGTTTCCATCTTCTCAGCGGTCTGTCTCTGGTTTTTCTACATTTTTTTGCTCTCCATCGTGCATATTGTTTGTGTTTTGCAGTGCTGGTGCATTATTGATATGATACGCTCTTCAGACCAAGTGCATTTATAGGCCTGTTGCTTCTAAGATGACGGTGATGGAGAAGTTTCTAGTTAACATTCCAAGTCTACGCTACGTGTTGTTTGGCATCGTTGTGGTAGGTAGCTAGCACACTAGTCACAAGTAGCTTGCTAGACTCTTAGGTGGTTTGTAGAGTAGTCATATAGGTAGTGCATCTTTTGTAATCGTAGAAATATTCAAGTTTTTTTTCTTTCTTTTTTAATTGTTTTGCGTCAAAAAAATATTCCTCTATTCGCATAGATATTTCATCATCATCATGAAATGTATATATACCCTGCTTGCTGCATTTCGCAACTATGTTTCTCTGTTGGCACTTTTGAGCTTTCATAGACTATCCGCGAAATAAATGTTCACTGAAACTTTTCTGTGTTGAGCATGCCACTCAACTAATCGTAAAGAGGCCTTGACGCAACGTTTTTAAGGCTTAAATATTAGATGTTCTCCGCAAAATCTTATATAAGATTTAAAAGGATTCAAATGTTCGAGATTAACGAAGCAATCTTGAGAAAGTAGTGGTAGGGATTTATCTTTCACCTTTGATTGTTTATCACAATCACCATATCAAATGAGAATAATTGTGTGGCATTGTACCCCTTTCTCGCTGCATATGAAGACACCATGAAGTTGGTTTCCATTCAAATCTCTGAACATCACAACGCCACTGCGTAACAGTTGAATGAGGTGGATTTTATTGTCCATGTACCATATGTGTACAAAATGTAACATTTATAATAAGTTTTATTATAAGTTTTAGTCTGTGATTTCAGTAACGAGTAGCTTCTATATAAAATCTCTGAATGCAGAAACAAAGGACATCGTTCTCACTTTATATATATGAGGAAAGTGACATAAAATAAATTATAATCGTAAAATACATCACGAAATTATAAGAATACAACTCATGATAATGAGATATTATCACATATTGTTCTGAACTGAACGACGACATAATTTCTTACTTATGCAGCACAACCAACTTCCAACTAAACAGAAAGATGGAGAGCATACAAACCTAACCAGTTTTCCATTAATCTTCTAACGGGCCTCCTCCTCAAGAAGAGATGGTCCTGCAGAGCTTCCTAACTGAACCAATATATGCAAAGAAACGACATTATCACAAACCATGAAACATGACTACGACTTCTAAGTTCTAAATTCTCGTAAACTTGGGTGATACACATCACACACCACAAAGTATAAGAAACACATGACAGACAGATTGTAATACACAGCAGGAAGATTGTACAAGTTGACATATCAGGTGGTCGAAACAGGAAGCCTCTTGTTTCCTCTGAAAGCCTGGCAAAGCATATCATACCTATTTCTGTAATGCTCAAGTGAGAAGCATAGCTGCCTTATGGCCTCACGTTTCTCTTCAGCTCCTCCTAATATTTCAACCCTTTGCCTCTCGATCTCTTCCTCTAGTATCTTACCTCTTGATCTTAGTTCTTCCACTTCTTTACGACCCTCTTCAATCTCATTATCTCTTGATTCTATCACTTTCTTAAGTGCACCAACTTCTGCACTCAGCTTCTCTTTCTCTATTTTCAAACCCTCACCACTTTCACTTTTTCCTTTCACCCTCTCTGTTTTTTCAGACTCCATTCTTTTTATCTCTCCTTCTAAACATTGGCATTGACATTCCCATTCTTTCATCTTCTGCTCTAAAACACTCTTTTCTCCCAACAACCTCGTTATTTCAGACTTCAAACTTGATCTCTCAAAGAACACTTTCTGTTGTACATCAGACAGAAGAGCTTTTAAATCCCTCACCTCACTATCCCTCTCTGCTACATTAGTTCTCATCTTTGCTTGCCTCTCTACCAGTCTTGAGTTTTCTCTTTTCTGAGCGTTGAACTTTATTTTCCAAGAAGCAATGTCCTTCTGAGCCAACTCAAACTCTTCCTGCAATTGCTGAATAGTTTCAAACGTTTTAGTAACTTGCATTTCCGCAGACTCAAGTTTTTCATTGCTCATCCTTAGCTCCTCCTCAAGTTTCTTCAACTCCAAGGATTCCCCTCCCATCCTCACCCCTTCTACACTTGAAGATAATCCAACGCCACCCTTCAAATTCCTTAATTCCTTTGATCTGTACATTTCAACCTCATTCTTCAGCTTACTAATCTCCCCTTCAGAAACCCTCAACTTCTCATTCACATTCCTTAGTTCTTCTTCATACGCATTGATCCTTGCACCAAAATCCTCACCATTTTTCACACGTTCCTCCTCATTCAACACCTTCTCTTTCCCCTCAGACGGTATCTCAATCTCCAATTCCATCACCCTTCTGTTCATACCATTCTGATCGTTTCCATTCCCAAAGAATCCTGAAAAGCTGTTCATTGAAGAACTATCATCATAATAATCCTCATCAGATTCTGTCAAAGTAGAAGAACCATCCCCATCCTTTTGACATGCATCAAAACCATTCCCGTTCCCACCAGAACCCAGAAACACATCGAACCCCGGGGCACGGTTGGGGGATATGCGACGCCCCATCTTCCTCGGAGAGGGAGAAGCCATCTCAGAACCACAATCTGAAACACCAGAAGAAGCCTGTGATTGAAGATCACACGATGTGGGACTGTGATCATAACGTTCAACCAAAGATTTGTAGCCCCGGTAGAACTCCTCAACAAGAGAGATCAACTCTGGCCTCTTCTTGTAATACATCTCAGCCTTTTCCGCAAAGGAATCTCCGTTATCTTCAATCAGCTTCTGCATTTGCCTCACGTTGCGTTCCATCTCTGTGGTTAAGGATCGTTTTGTCATGTTCTTCATTATCATTCACAAGGTGCAAAGTATGTAATATGAATGTATCTACGTATACGTATGTATGTATCTATATAAATGATTATCTTGGTTTTTGATTTGGATGAGAAAGCTATAACAAAACAATGGAAAAATAAACAAGATTCAAACAACCCTTCCCAACTTTTGCAATGCAAACAAAAGTTGGGAATGGTGGATCCTCTTTTTGCCCAGTATGTTTTGTGAGGAAGAGTATTGAAACAAGATGTTATAACATGACACCAACGTTATTTTTTGTTTTCTTGTTAAAGCTAGCTACAAATGTCTGTTTGGAAGAACCTTTTGGTTCGTTAGTTATCACAGACACAGATAGATTTAATTAAGGAATACCCTGCTACATTTCTAACAACAATTTCTTAATATTTGTTCTGAGGTTCATGGAAAAAATATTAATAATAAATGCACCAAAATATTCCATTCTTGTTAATTAATTTTCTTGCTTATTATAAATCACATGTATTTTCAAAATAACAATATAACACTCAGGAACTTTAGCTTATATATTCTTCAGGCACGAATTCAAAGTTCTTGCTAAAAATAACTAATATCTGAAGGAAACAAAAAAAAAATGCAATTTTTATTTTGATTTGAGAAATTAAAGGTATTTAAATGAACTTATTCATTATTTTAACTATATTAATGTAGTAAAAAGTCACAATCCTATCAAAAATTAATATGGGTGTGGTCAAGTTATTAAGTTGACAACTTTTAATTACTTATATATATATATATATATATATATATATATATATATATATATATATATAACTTAATTAAGTGATATTTAGTAAAGTTGTATTTATATTATTTTAAATATATTTAGAAAAAGTTGAATCCTTATTTACTAGACATTATAATTTTGCTTTTGACAATGATAAGAAAAGCATATCATAAGATTATTCCAATTGTAATTTGCATTACATACTTCTAAGATTTTCTGAATGCCACTTAGAAGTCTTGGACCTGATGAGTCTGCCCCACATCCAAGACTGCAACTTTCTTGATTCCATCCTTTATTAATTTGTTAGAGTGAATCTGAAAACCATAAGAAAAAAATGTTATTGTGTCCTAAAATGCATCCAATTTTTAATTTGAAAATGATACATTTTTTTTTCTTAAAAATTCTGAACATTATATTATACCATATTAAGAGAGAGATAACATTTTTTTTTTACAGTTTTATGAGGTGCTCCAGCTGGTTGAATTGAGAATTGGTCACTGAATGATTCATTTACCCTTTAAAATTATTCTAGTTAAAATCACTAAATCTAGTTGAATTTGTTCAAATTTAGTTAATGGGCCAAAATCTGTAATTTGTTTTGGGAGATTTTTTTTCTTTATTAAAATATATTATATAATTGATATGACTTTGCTCAATGGATTGTGATAATACATAATTATGTTTATTTAGTTTATTTTTAATAAACGTTATTGTGTGTTAGTGGCCTTAAATTTTATGAAATTTAGTTTCATGATTATTTTGAACTCTAGATGTTCTGACATTTAACTTTAGTTAGACTTAAATATGATTTTAGTTTTTTATTTTAAATTTGACATAAGCTCTCTTTTTTTCTTTAAACCTAACATTTATTTTTTGGTTTCGGTAATTTTGAAAAACAAAACTTATTTCAGAAATTTGTAAACGTTGTGAAAATATGAAAAGGAAATCAATATCACTTTGGTGTTGGATAATAATAATAATAATAATTTAAAATTGAAGTAGGTTATCAAATAAATAAATTTTTATTAATGGTTATATAAATATTTTTTAACGATACTTGACATATTCAACCCAAATAACAGTGTCTCCTAATCTAGTGACCAGACTGATTTTGAAAATGTTAATTCTTTATGTCATTATTAATAATATTAATGTAATTAAATATATCGTTGAATGCATGAGGTCAAAGTTTTGCAAAACAGTAACACTTAAAAAAAATGTTTCTACAAATGTGAAAATCAAAGAGAACTTTTTTTGTTCGATATGGATATGTCGCTTCATCGTTTTTTTTTTTTTTCAGTTAGAAAACTTTCATACAAGATTCGACTTAAGAGTATTTGACATTCTATAGGCAAAAAATAATAATATAGAGTATATATTTTAAAACATTTTTTTTTTACTTTTGAAATACAGAACTAGACACTAAAATTTGTATGATAAATTGTAGAAACTTTTTTATGAGTGCAATAAAATTTAGGTGCTAAATATCTATTACCAATGGTAGAATACATAAAACTTATTTATAACAATATTGAAAGCAACCAAATTACACCTCCATGAGATAAATTTAACATAAATTTAACAGTAAGAATCAAATTGACTGAAAAATGAAAGAAAATGAATTGAAATAGCATGAGATGAAACCTAAGAATCCATCATATACAAAGAAAATAAAATAACAATAGAAGAAAATGAATGAAAATGATGAACAAAGAAGCAAAATTTTAAAATGAGAAAGAAATACCCGTTTATACTTTAGACTTTGTTTTTGTTGTGTGTGAAACTTTTTGATGAAAATGGAGAATTATATGAGTTTGTGTCTTTCTCTTCAACCTCTATCCCTCTTTATTAATGCTTCTAATTGAATGATTAAGGAAAGTAAAAAGAATTAAAAGTAAAAAAGTGCAAACAATTATGTTAAGAAACTAAAACAGCGTCATCATTAATAGACTTAAATAAAACAAAGGAAAACTTCATAGATTTTGGTTTTGATTTTCTAAGGATAATTTTTTTGGAAATGTCATGTTTGAAATATCTCAAAATCTTAGACATAGGAAAAAACAAATTAATGAAAGACTTGATAAAAAACGATTTCTAAGAATTTTATACGTATTCTTGAGTATTTTGAAATTTGCCATACCAGATGAAGGAATTTGATATTTTTGACCTAAGATTTTTGAAAAACTTAAAAGACTTCTCTCCAATAAACACCCCTTAAGGTCATCAAATAGCTTTTTCAGGAATTGAATAAACCATTTAGTCAAACTTACTTATATTGAAAAATTATTAATGAATTTAGAAAAATATTTTGCTTTTTTTATGAAATTTAATGTTCTGAATGTTATAACTTTTTTTAGATAGATATATAAAAAAAATATTAATCATGGATTAAAATTTCAACTTTAACGTAAATATAGTTAATTTTTCCTTGAGTCAACTTTCAAACTTACTATTTTACAATTTTGAATGTTTTTTCTCTTTTAATGTATATTTTAATTAAGACTATGGGGAAATTAATTATTCAAAATTTTTCATAATTATAAATATTTCTTCTTTGAAATGTTTAATTCATTTAAACTCTTTACATTGACTTGAATTTAGAGTAATCATATGAGATATTGAGACATTTTTTAGTTACACCTATCATTATCATTAAATGAATACAACAAACAATGACATTTCTATATTTTATAAACAAATTTGGGACTAAAATAATTAATATTGTTATTGAAAGCTTTGAGGACCTAAGAAATAGTTTAAGAGTAGTAGTGATTTTAATGATGATATTTGATTATTTTATTTATTAAAAGTTCAACTATTAATAATAATCGAGTTTTATTTTATAAGAATTATCATCTTTCTAAAACTTTTTTCTAACATCTGTCTCCTTTGTAGATCTTTGACTTCATCTTTTATCTGTTTAAAGATCGAAGTATGTCATAAGGCTCTTGGCATCAAGGTCTACAATCATATCCGATCATAATCTTTAAATAAAGTAAGCTTATCTTTTGCCTTTTAAGAAATTTGTTGCATGTGGGGTCTTTTGGGCTTGCATGTGGTGTTTAAGGATTCAAGATGAATCTTTGTTCAGTTAGAATTGTTAGGATGTGTTATGATCGTTGATTAGAGTTTTACATGTGCAGAGCAACCTATGTGAGGTAGAGTTTGTGAGGAACACCTAAGTCTAGGAACGTCTATCTAGGTAAGAAAAGCTAATAATAATTATATACTTGCCAATATCTTTGTTAACTTTTGTGTTGGTTTCAATTGGAATTGTTTGATTGTGGTTTTGTTTGTTTGGAAACTAATATGTGATGAGCAATGTAGAGTGTTTGTAAATTCTATGGTATGTGTTGATCTATCGTATGTTGAACTTATTGATAAATTGTTTATAGCTTGGACCATTGTTTTTAGGTTGTTCTAGTCTTATTGTTTGCAGGACAAAATTAATTTAGCTATGATTGTCATATTCGATCTATCTGATGGCTATTTTTGAGCCCATTTTCAAATTTAAAGGCATCAACATTCCCTTCCTTTGTCATGGCTTTAGTTCTTTAACTGTTAGGCTAGCTTCAGTATTGACAAATTGATGGCTAGCTCCGTAAATTGTGTTTCTGGTTCAAAACTTTGACTTATTTGGCCAACTTTAGTACTAGTTAGTTATGTCTTTTAAGTGGGGTCAAGGATTCAAATCTCGTATGTCAATTCCCTTTGTTGCGCCCAACATTCATTGAATGTTTCAAGCTTAGCTTAGGGATCTTCATGATCTTTTCCTGAAAATAAATGTGAAGATTAAGGTTAAAAAATGAAGGTTTAGTTTCTACTCTTTATGTTACAAATGGAATGGCAAATCTAAAAAAAAATGGATTTTAGGTGCATTCCTACAGCCTAGAACCTAAAGACTTCAGACCCAATGTGATTACTCCACTCCCGGTTGAATCAATTATTACTTTACTGTGCAAGACTCTTTCATCCAATACACCCTTTATATCTTGTGGTAGCCTCTAATAAGAGTGTAATGATTTGATTCGACCACAGTTTGAGACCAATTTTTCAACTCAATCCAAGCCAATTAAATAGACGAGTCTTTAATTCATCATTAAGCATAACCCAAACCACAAATTATTGAATGAAAACATAGATAAGTATGAAATACTGTGAATGTGTAAAGTGAAACTATGTAATTGTTTGTTTTATGAAATAATATAAGAATATAATTATATAATAAATATTTTATTATTGTCATAATATGTAAATTTATATAAATATAAGTATGATATTTTATTATGATCATAATATAGAACTGTTGGTAAAAATTTAATAATTCTAACTTACCTTTACCTTTTTTACCTTTTTGTGTCTATTATAGTTTTATCCACTTACAATGATAATATGCTATTATATATTATATATGAGTATATGATATATAGGGCAAGTAAGGACATCAACACTAAAATAGTCACATAAGAGTGTAGATGGTGAAAGTTATTTATGTTAGATTCTTACGTATTACATAAAGTTCTTCTTTCAATTGTTTCAGTATTATGTTTTGAAAACTTTCTTATATGTAAATTATTGAAATAATGTAATACATGAAACATCCTATGTATTTTTTTTATGCTTAAAACCAATTATGTTAATGCTTTAATTAGTAAAGTAATTCTACTAATTCAGGGTGTTAGAAAATAATGTTAAAAATATGAAAAAATAAACCACTAATGAAAAAAATAAAAAGGAGTAACATCTTACATAATTAAAAGTTTCTATTGTATTAAAAAGAATCGATAGCATAAGTAAATTTACTTTCTGAATAGTTTTACTTGATAATCTTGATTTAAAAGCAGTTTTTTGTTAAATTTTAATCCTTGAAAACAATAATCGTACAACAATTTCTAATACAATTGTGAACAAAAATATAATATTAGCTATGCTAAGAAACACAGTTTCTGTAATACAAAATAATAAAAAATCAGAGTTAAAATTTAAAAGAATATATGATGTTTTTGTATGTTTTATAAGATGATGATAATTTAAGAAGTAAATCATGACATTAGAGTAAAAGAAAGAGAGGTTGGGAATGTTTTATTGTTTGTACATTAGAAATTAATGTTGTCATTATTTTGAATATCTGCCACAATTTGTTGTTTACAATAAATACATGGTGCCTAAACAGTACTTAAAGAGGGTAGGGGCAAACGTGTCCATCATTACTCTCATCACATGGAAAGAATGAGGTCCCAACCATTATTATATTTTTACAATTTTATGTTTATAATAATAGCAATTAAATTAAAAGAATTTTTTATAAAATAAATTTTTTAATTTAATAAATAATAAAACATACAATTAAGTATAATAAAGAATAAAAAATAATAAAATGTATATAGAGTTAATTTGAAAAAAAATAATATTTTTTTCTTGGATTAAATATGTTTTTGGTCCTTTAAATATCAATAAAAAGTTGGAATTAGTCTCTCCTCAAAACTTTAAACTAATTTAGTGATCCATCTTTAAAAATACGTGAATTTGGTTTTTTTAACTTAATTTTGTTAAGTTTATTTGATGTTTTAACCATGTTTTCTAACTAACATTGAGGTAAAAATGTGTCAAACGGTCTAAACAACATAAAACGCATTTGAAATGTAAACTAAACTTAACAAAATTTGGTTAAAAGAAATAAATTTACACATTTATAAAATTTGGGGACTTAAGCCCCAATTTTGAATAAGAACTAATTTCAATCTTCACCGGAGATCAAAATACCAAGAACATATTTAACTTTTTCTTTTCTTTTATCATATTTAAAATCGAAAAAGAAGTAAAATAAAAATTTCTTGTTTGTCTTTACTTTTCATTAATCAATTTCTGAAATTAAAAGTAATTATTTATCGACTTTTGACAATAAGATATTAGTTTTATAGTACAAAATTTCTGATATATAACTTTCTACCGTTTCTTGTGTAATTTTTTAATACGAAAAAAGTAGTTAGAATATAAGAACTTAAATATTTATATTTCACCTTCTTCGAACAAGCGATTTTTTTTTTATAATTATATAAGTTATACTTTATTTTTTCTTTATAAATAAAATTATATATATTATTTTAACTCAACCTTATTTCGTGATACTAACCTAGCAGGATATCATAACGTTCTTATTTTTAATTTTTTTATTAACACTAAAAAAAACGATAAGTTGAATATCGTAGATTCTAGAATGTAGGCCATTAGAGGCAAGATGGAAGTAAATGTTAGAGGTTGTTGTTGAAATTTGAATGGTGAGATCAAAGAATTGAATATTGGAATGAAAGGTCTCTATCACAAAAGTGTTGGGAGGTTTCTTGGAAGCTAGAATTTTGGATTTTGGTTTTTGTGAAATGTCTCTTAAACATTATTTGGGTTGTTTTTATGTACTTCTTCTTCTTCCAAAACCCATTCATTTTTTGCTTCTTCTCCTAAACACTATTCTCTTTCACTGTTCCTGAAATTTCCTCATAACTATAACCCACACTACACTTTTCAACATTTTGTCTTTTTCTTTTTCTTTATTTTTTCTTTCACGTGTATCTTATGCAATTTTCTTCAAACCAAAACAAAATCAAACTAGTATCTTATGCTTCAGTGGTTACACTTTGGTTTTTCACAGGAACATTGTTGTAAATTTAATAAATTTAGTTTCATAAATTCCTAAAACTAGGAAAAATGTTCTTTTAGATAACAAAAATATAAAATGTGTGTAACAGTTTATTCAATTTCAAAATAATAGTAAAAGTTAAATAATGATAATTTGGGTTTGAATATGCCAAGAAGGAGACTTAAAGACTTAACTCAATTTCACATAATCGTCATATAACGTGAGGTTTGTACTTCACTTATATACTATAAATGTAGAATTTTCAACACTTACACATATTCTGTTAAGATAAGTTTTACAAAGATAAATTTTCTAATTATGACTTTTGATACCACATTAAAAATATATTTTAAATCTAATTTAATTTTATAAAATCAATTTATAAAGTGAAATTTGAATCGAGTGACATTATAAAAAAATTTGTTTGAGTATGACTTATATACTTGACCTACCAGATTTGATGCTGAACACAACCACTCTTGCATTAGAAAAGTTTGCTATTACCTTCTATGAACCTTCCTTCCTTTATCTCTTATGCACTTTTCAGAATTTATTATTCTCTTCAATTTACATTTAGCTTTTCTATTTATTTATTATAAAGTTGCATATTTTGTTTGGTTAAATATTAATTCTATTGTAAAAAAATTTATATCGAGTTTTTTATACGAGTCAAATACAAACATTTCAGTAGATATGTCCATAGTAAATATTTTATCACTGATCACGTATTTTCAAAAATTGTTTTATTTTCTTTTTGTTGAATAATAAATAATCTTTGAGGTATCTGCTTTGTCCCCTTGTCCCTCTCACGTCATTGAAAGCCTCAAATAGCCTTTCTTTTCTTAGTTTGTTTCCCTTGGATCTATCTATTTACTAGAGCCGGCATAAACACTTCATATTAATAGGTCAACTCATATTATTACAAGTTGGGTTAGATTAAGAATTAAAAGAAAAAACATTTTATAATGTGTAAAAATTTGAATCTCATCTCTATATGGGGTTGAATGTGTGGTTGATTGAATGTTAAAAATTAAACCCTAAACATTAACTGAAAACAAAAATCAAAATTACAAAAATAAAGCATTATTTCTTGAACTTATTATTTATGGTATGAAAATTTGGAATAGTTAGACAAACTGAAATAATGTTACAACCTAAAAGAAAAGTTGAAGTTTATAAAATATGAGAAATAAAGTTGGGTTGACATTTTTTTATTTTTTAAATATGTAACGTATGAAATTTTTAAGTATTGATTGTGGAATCTTAAGTTTTATTCATAACAAAAATTAAATTAAATTTATTTTATTTTAAAATTTAGTTAAATCTATATGTTTCATAATCTACTAATTCATGTTGGTCAATTTTTATTAATGTTTTTTTTTAATTATATGTTAAATGAAATCCAATCATTTAAATGTAAAATATGACCATTTTTCTTTACTTCAGTCGTAAAGAGAGCTTACATTAACCTTTTTCACTAGTAAAACCATATTGATTATGTGGCAGCAATAAGTTAATAATCTAAGGCTAGGTTTGGAATAAATAATGTTCTACTTTAATCAACACTAATATGGAGTTTTAGGTGGATTAAATATTTAAAGAAACTCTTATACTGTTCACAATAATCTTATAACATTCTCTAGATGAATTTATAACACCAATTAAAACTTATCTATTGAAAATATGATATAACATACAGAGTTTGCATGATCACGCTTCTTTTGTTGAATCACACACCCCAAATTTTAGATTTTCAATACAAAAATCGTAATGAACATTTTTTTATGCTATAATTGTTGGAAATCTCACGTCTACCAGAAATAAGACAATTTCATAATATATAAGTTATATATTATAAAATCGTCTTATCTCTATTCAATGTGAAACTTTTGATATATTCTTTATGTCGAGGTATATCTTTGTACCTTACTTTATATATATATATATATATATATATATATATATATATATATATATATATATATATATATATTATTAA
>Ga0214543_1002689_pt1 | contig 34916 bp, 13 predicted proteins | sample CNSS2metaG_FD_160094 | JGI IMG/M metagenome (GOLD analysis project Ga0214543, IMG submission 160094) | Root nodule microbial communities from cowpea collected in UCLA plant growth center, Los Angeles, California, USA - CNSS2 | ecosystem: Host-associated > Plants > Roots > Nodule | place: USA... | reverse complement strand
AAAAAAAAAACCCCACTTCCGAGAACATAGCAGGAACAGCAGCAAGAACAAAGGAACTTCGCTAGTGGGGGAAAAGCTGGTCATATTTTACTGTTTTTTTTTTCTGCTTTTTCTTTTCTGCTGTGCATGTCTGACTGATATAAGCTCATTTTCTTTGACTGCATTGCAACTTGTGGGGTGACACCAAATCATTGCATTCTCACTTTTGTCTGGAAAAGTTAGGGTCTTTTGAATTTACATTTGCTCATTCCTTTGGTTGAAACTCAAAACCCCCCTTTCAGCTTTTTGAGATTGGTGGGGGGGAAACTACTATTAGGGCTTGAGTCTCATTCGCTGTGGCGTTTTGAATTGCAAGAAAAATGAGGGAAAATGGTGTTGTGGCAAGTGAGGGAATGTGAGGTGGAGGAAGGGGAAAAAGAAGAAGAAGAAAAGACGGGGTTGAGTAAATGAGTGTTTTGAGACATGGGGTGTGTGTTTGGGAAAGGAGCGTCGAAGAGGAGAGAGGAAGTGAAAGTTGAAAGCGCAGAAGAAGAGGGTGCTGTTCAGAACGGTGGGAATGTGAAGGAGGGTGGAGAAGAGGAAAAGAACAAGCCCTCAAAAGTTGAGAGAAGACGATCTTCGAAGCCGAATCCGAGGTTAAGCAATCCACCTAACCATGTACATGGTGAGCAAGTAGCTGCAGGGTGGCCCTCGTGGCTCTCCAAGGTTGCCGGGGAAGCTATTAATGGCTTGATCCCTAGAAGAGCCGACACTTTTGAAAAGCTGAATAAGGTTGTTTTGATTTCAAATTTGACGATTTTATTGCTTATGTTGTTTTGTTTTCAAATGTAAGAAGCAACATCTAACAATAAGAATTCTCTGTGATTTGGGTTTTTCTGTTATCGTGTAAGTTATTGATTGAAACTTGTAAAGTTAACAAATATCTGGTCTATAACTGGCTTTTTTGTACTATTTTTCCATCAGATTGGACAAGGTACATATAGCAATGTTTACAAAGCGAAGGACACTTTGACAGGGAAAATTGTTGCCCTAAAGAAGGTTCGCTTTGACAATTTAGAGCCGGAGAGTGTGAAATTCATGGCCAGAGAGATCCTTATTCTGCGCCATCTGGATCATCCCAACGTTGTGAAACTGGAAGGTTTAGTGACTTCAAGGATGTCATGCAGTTTGTACCTTGTGTTTGAATACATGGATCATGATTTGGCTGGACTTGCTACAAGTCCAACAGTAAAGTTCACAGAGTCTCAGGTATTTGCATATTGTAAAATCTAGAACTGGGGTTGGTTGAAATTTATGATTCAAATCAGTCTTCTGCTTCTGATTTGGAACATCTTTTCTTGATCATATCTGGGTGGGTGTTTTAGGTTAAATGCTATATGCATCAGCTACTTTCTGGACTGGAACACTGTCACAACCGGAATGTGCTGCATCGTGATATAAAGGGTTCAAACCTTCTTATTGACAATGAAGGAATTCTTAGGATTGCTGATTTTGGATTAGCTTCGTTCTTTGATCCTAATCAAAGGCACCCTATGACAAGCAGGGTGGTTACCTTATGGTATCGACCTCCAGAGCTTCTTCTTGGAGCCACCGATTATGATGTAGGAGTGGATCTATGGAGTGCTGGCTGCATTCTTGCTGAATTATTGGCTGGCAAGCCTATTATGCCTGGTCGAACCGAGGTAATAATCTTTGAATGATTCATTGCATTTCATAATTTCTCTTGGAGAACCTTTCAAGAACATGAGAGACTTTTTCACTTTGCTAAATGGTGTGCAAGAGTTTGTTGCTCATGCTGTGAGGTTTGCTGATACATATCCATCTGCTTCATAGGTGGAGCAGCTGCATAAGATATTTAAGCTTTGTGGTTCTCCTTCTGATGAATATTGGAAAAAATCAAAGCTGCCACATGCTACCATTTTTAAGCCCAGACAATCATACAAGAGGTGCATAGAAGAGACATTTAAGAATTTCCCAGCATCATCCCTGCCACTGATTGAGACCCTTCTTGCAATCGATCCAGCTCAACGCAAAACTGCCACAGCTGCATTACATAGTGAAGTAAGATACAATTTTATCACTGGCTAGCTAATCCTGTGAAGTGAAATCACTTCTTTCTGCTATTTTCTTAAAATATATATACAGTATAGGATTGCTACATCTAAGACTAATGTTAATTGCTTCTGTTTTGCAGTTTTTCACTACAAAACCTTATGCCTGTGAACCCTCTAGCCTTCCAAAATATCCTCCCAGCAAGGAGATGGATACAAAACTGCGGGATGAAGAAGCTAGAAGGTGGATAACTTAAATTGCTTTAGTTGTCATAACTAAGATTTCATCAATATATTTAAATACTGAAGATCAAGTTTTTTCTAACTTATAGCTGAAACTCTCAATTATCTTTTGAACTCTTGTTTGCATAGAAATCTGATCAAGTTGTTTTTCCATAACTGTAGATTGAGAGCTGCTAACAAAAGTAATGCTGGTGTAAAGAAATCACGTCCACGTGGTAGAGGTGGGAGGGGAATTCCAATTCCAGATACCAATGCTGAGTTGCAAGCAAATATTGATGTATGTAATTTATTTATGCAGATAGTTTTTGTGTTGGTGAATAGTGATACATGCAATGTGGTTGGTTGATATGAGAGTTTAGTTTTGTGTGTGAATGGTGTAGTAATGATTTAAGTGTTATTACAGAAATGGCGACTGGTAACACACGCAAATGCGAAGAGCAAGAGTGAAAAGTTTCCTCCTCCTCATGAAGATGGAAGTGTAGGGTACCCTTTGGGTTCTTCACATCACATGGATCCAATTTTTGATCCTTCTGATGATGTTCCATTTAGTTCCACAAACTTATCATATCCAAAATCAAATATCCAGACCTGGTCTGGTCCCTTAGTGGAAACTAGTGTGGATGCACCACCCAGAAGAAAGAAGAACATGGCAGGGAATGGGCGCACACATTCAAAAAATGGGTCTTATAGATAGATGCTGTCAAAGAGTATTACAAATAATTTGAGAATTTGCAATAGAACACCAATTATTTTTCACAAGCATTGGTGTTTGGTGGTGAAGCTGCAAAAGTGCTTCTGAGAGCTACAACATATTTTATCTTCCTCAATGATCAAGGGTTTCTTCCCTATCTTGTATAATGATCATACATACATAATGGTCGCATGTTAATTATGCTGAATTTTATACGGAATTTTCATTTATAGCCTTTTTTTTACTCAATAAGGTAAAAAAGTACTATTTTTATTACTTCATTCTTATTAAAAAATACAAAATTTATTTATTTTAATCCTATTTATAGAAAGTTTGTCAACTTTTGTCAAAAATATTTTTGTCAAAGACTCATTTTTTTTTAAGCAGAAGCCTCTCATTTGAACCTGACAGAATTCATAGTCAATTTTCTTTATTCTATAAAGTACTAAAATTCAATATAATGTACTTTAACATCTACTGGTAACAGGAAAATCATTTAAAATATGTAACTTTACTGTAAATTAAAAAAAAATTAATTCGACTTTTAATTTTTACATACTCGTCACAATAAAATAAAATCATTAAAAATGATTTGAAATATGAAAAAAAATACCATTTTATTAAGTATTTATTATAAGTAATATATCTTTAACGACTATCTAATATTGAAGGATTGTTTTAAGAAAAGAAAATAAAGAACTTAGTGTTTAGACTCTGAGTAAAATATTCATAAACTTTCCAATGTTTTTTATTTATGAAAAAGGTTGAAATAAATTGATAATAAATGAAATAGAAAATTTTAATTATTATTTGGCGTAAGAGAAATTATTTGATAGGATATTTTTTTATTTGTTCACAATATTCTACTTTTTGTGACAATCCTTTTCAAATCTTGATGTGTATAGGGATGATAATTTAGGCTCTGGCCGTATAAGGCCTGCACATCGCGGACTGGCCCACTCCGCCCGCACAATTTATGCGGACTGCAATCACTGGCCTGTCCCGTCTCGCACTTTGCTTGCGGATCCATGTCCGCATGTTGGTCTGTTTTTTTTTTTCATTTTTATTATAAAACTTTCAATGTTTAAAAATTAGGAAACTTTAAGAAGTAAAGACTTTGGAGAGTTGGATGATAAATTGATAATTCAACATTTTCATCATATTCATATTCATACTATGACATACACAATGTATTCTTTAAATTTTAGCACATTAAAAAATACATAATACTTGTCTTCTCTAGTTATATAAGAATTTGAAACATTAATGCAATAATTCATAAAAAAAGTAATTAATATAGACAAGTGCAAGTTTTTTTATACGAGCTTGCGGGACCGCTCGTGCGAACTCGCTACCTGGCCCGCCCTGCATATTTTTTTACGGGTCTGCGACCCGCCCGACGGACCAGACCCTAATTGCCACCCTACTCGTCTGTAATACCTAATATATCTTTCAATAAACATGTTACTTTGTTATCTTGAAGATTAGTCCAATGTTCATTTATGTAAAATTAGATTAAAATGATTGAATTCATTTTGATATGTAAAATTAATTTGATAAAATTTAATTTGAATTAACTACGTTTTTTTTTTATATTTTATGTTAAAATTAAGTTAATAATATATCACGAAGATCTTCATATTCACTTACTATTATTTATTTTTTTTTTTTTTTTTTTTTTAATATAATATATATATATATATATATATATATATATATATATATATATATATATTGTATTTTATCATGGTTAAATTTTTTTTAAGGTGATACTTCTAATCATTTATAACATTTGACGAGAGGAAAGTCTTTGAAATATAAATTAAATAATAATTTATTTAAGTAATATTTAATTTAATAATTACCTTTTGATCTCATTATTTTTATTATTTTAATCATTTAAAAAACATTTAAACAAACTTATATTATAAGTAATAAAATATTATTTATTTATCACATAAATATAAAATAATCAATTGTTTTATTATCTTAGATTTCAAAATTACAAAATAATTTTCATAAACTTTTTAAATATTAGTTTCTCATATAATATTATAAATGTTTGGTTTCAAATAAAAAATAGTCATGATTAAGTGCATATTTCTTGTATATCATAAACTAAATTCACTAATCATAAATTAAAAATATAATTAAAAACCTTAAATCCTTAAATCTTGTTTATATATATATATATATATATATATATATATATATATATATATATATATATATATATATACTATCAATTCAAACAATCTTCCCAGTTAAAATGGGCCTTTTTGGACAAAATATAAATACCTAACCAGGTAGTCTTTTTAACATATTTTGTCGTCCCTGACAACCCTAATTTGAGAACACATCTTCCAGGTAAGTTCTAGTGAATTGCATTTGTTTTGTTTTCTGATTCAGTTTGTTGAGGCCATTTTTTTTTTTCATTTTTGTTTTCAAATTCAGTTTAGTTCAACCGATTTTTATTTGTTGTATCGTCATTGTTGAACTATTTGATTCTAATTAAACGAAAAAGACTACATTTTTTAAATTAGGTTGTATTAATCTTCGATGTTATTGCAGTTAGGTTTTAGGGTTACAAGGTGAGCGACGAAGATGAAGAACAAAAAACAAAAGGGTGGTGTTGGGGCAGAGAGTGGTGGAGTTGTTGAAGATTTGGGGTGTGTGATACACGAGCATGCCCTTTTCTTTGACAAGTTGATTGAATTGATTCCCGCCAAGTTTTATCTGCCTACTGATGATAAAGAGAAGCCATGGTTTCAGGGTCTCAGCAAGGTTGCAAAGGCTGAGTTGAAGAAAGAGACTAAAGAGAATATCAAGAAGTCTCGAAGGGACCGTTTGGACCCTGAAAAACCCTCTGCAACTACCCTCGACCTTCTCAAGGAAAGCTTGGGAAAAGAGAAGGTGGATGACAGTGATGAAGAGCAGGAGGAAGCAGTGGCTAAACCTATTGTATCTGGATTGGAAGGAGATGATCGGTCTGTGACTTATGAAGAGCTTCGGCAAAGGCTTCATCGCAAACTTGAAGAGTTTCGGGCGGGTCGTAACCTTGGGAATTCGGAGAAGAAGAGGGATGAGAGGAATGCAAGGAGAGGATATACGGACCTTAAACGTAAGAGGGATGATGAAACTGAGAAGGGTGACAATGTGAGTGGTGAGTTGGTGGAGAAAGTGAAGAAGGATGCTGCAGAGGCTTCCAAGGAGCTTGTGTTTGGCCATGTCAAACTTCAGAATGAGGAAATGCTTGGGAAGAAGAAGAGGAAACTTTCAAAGCATAAGGAACTTGAAAGGGCTAAGAAGTTGGAGGAAGTGAAGAAGAATGATCCTGAGAAGGCCGAAGTTTTTGCCAAGAAGCAATCGTGGAAAGCAGCCATGGATAGAGCGTCAGGGGTTAAGGTTCACGATGATCCCAAACTGCTGCAGAAAAGCATTAAAAAGGAGAAGAAGAAGCAGCAGAAGAATTCAGAGAAATGGAAAGATAGAGTTCAAACAAGGGACCAATTGAAGGCAGAGAAACAGAAGAAAAGGTCAGATAATATAGCTGCCAGGATTCATGAGAAGAAAATGCGAAAGATTGCCAAAAGAGAGAAAAAGCTTATGCGACCAGGATTCGAAGGTCGCAAAGAAGGTTTTATGAATGATGGTGGTGCCACCTAACATGATTTTGAAGTTTATTGATTTGTGCCTTTTCTTCACATCATTGTTTTCTAGCTTTGGAAGAATTAGTGTTAGAGAATGACAATTCAAGGGCTGGAAAAAGGTGCAACTATCAATTTCTGTATGCTTTATAATATTTCTTGAAATGAAACATCTTTTATTTTCTATTGTTATTTACATAGGCATACCATATTCTGACAAATTGCTTGCACTTGCAACTAGTGTTTATTACTACTGGGTTGCAAGTTTTGTGTTAAAAGAGAGAAATATCTAATGAGATGTTGCTCTCGAAGACCCTCAGTGTACCAGTTGTTGTCTCAAATTTGTATTAAATTCAAAGAAGTCTCCTTTGTTTGGATAGGAACAGAGAAAAACTTTGTTGACAAAGATTAGGGTATATGCATTGCTCTGTGCATCTGGCGGTTCCTTTAGCTTTACAGCATTTTAAGGATTGCACAACTGAAGGTTTAAGGAGCACCGTAAAAAATTACTAATACAGTTGTGTTCTAGTTTGCTTAGAATGTGTTTGTAAGTTATCTTTGGTTATTCCCAGGAACAATGAGATTGAAAAAATATTTTTCTTATTTGTTAGGTGGTTATAAGTTAATCATACTTGGGCATATTTAATTATCTCCATATTCAATCATCTGGTATTCCTGAGTGGGCGGTGGGAAAGTTGATTCCATGTGGTGCTAATGCATTCATAGATACCTCTTATATTTCATCTTGTGTGTTGCATGTAAAACTCCTCCTTCAACAGGCATACAATATATGTCTGTAACAATTGAGAAATGAAGCGTATTTGGCTTTGCCTTGGTGGTCAATTTTGAGTTTCAATCTTATTCTCATGGGTCCAGATTCTCTACTGATTTTTTTGGTGTTGTCCTTTGTTGAGCATTAAAATTACAATGTTGATATTTTAAATATCTTTTTTAATATATTTTAAAACGTCAAAATTAGTGGTAATTAGTGTATTATGAAGATACAATAGAGGAACAACACAAAAAAATTCCAGCTGAGAATCTAAATTTTGTTCTTCTACTGTGTCTTCATAATACACTAATTACCACTAATTTTGATGTTTTAAAATATATTAAAAAGATATTTAAAATACCAACCAGCACCAAAAAAACTAGTAGAGAATCTGGACTTAGAGGAACAGTACAAAAAATTCCAGCAGAGAATCTAAATCATATTCTTCTCATTTTGTTGAAATTCTGCTTTTATGTTTCAATCTTTTTCTCATTTTGTTGAAATTCTGTTATTCTCTTTTTTTACTGAAAGGAATCTTTTGTCTAAGAAGGTTTTGTATTTTGTTTATGGTCTAAGAAGAGTTTTCAAGCCCTTTATGTGGCTAAGTTATTTATTTTGACATGGGGTCTGCTTTTCAATCATGGAGTCAAGAGAACCAGGAAAATTGCTAGGATTTTTAATTGCGTTACTATGAGTAATGCTTCTTATCTTATTGGAACAGATATATTTTCAGATAACTGTTCTTGGCTAGGGGGAAAAGAAAGCAAAGACCAGGGGTAAACTTTTTTACTTCTACAATTTTTTGTTTTATTTTGTTTCCCGACGAATCATTCTCATTATAAGATAATTTCCTTAAACAATTTAGCATACACAACCAGTTTTCCTTTTTCTTCTGGCACTAGATCAATTGTTTTAGAAACTCCACATGCATTCTCACTGCTCTGACATACATGCAATGGCATAATCTACTGTGAAGTTCACCAAACAAACCAGGAATCATGCACCCCTTTTTATTGTCGAGCATAAGAAGTTAAGTTGGTGGTGTCTTGCCTTTGGAGGTTGTTACTTTGAAGATTATTTAGTAATGAATCAGTTTCTAATGCAAGCTCAGAAACACGTTTGAGTTATTGGTATAAATCGTGTAAAATTCAGTAAACTTTAATTGTTAACTGTACATTTTTTTTAAATACTCGTGAAAGTTAATTTAATAAAGACATGTAGGCTGTAGCGAAATCTTCATTATTTAATCCGATGAAATGTGCGAACGGTAGAGGTTAAATGTTTTTAAATTTAGCATTAACCAAGTATCAGTAGATACTTGGATCCACGTTTTGTAATAAAGTCAAATTCAAAAACTTCAAATTATGCAAAACCAAATATGAGTAGATTCAAATGTTAATGATAAAGAAGACAAAATTCGGATAATGATACTTTAATCTATTTTTTTTTACTCATTTTTAACCTATCACTTCAATCACTATTAAATTATTACATTAAAAAAAATCAAAATAAATTATTTAATGATTGAAGTAATGAGTTAAACATAAATTAAAAAGATGAGTTAAAATATCATTATCTAAACCTAAACCTAAGATACTTTCTGGTGTCATGGAATCCATTGTGACTGTTCTTTATCCCTCTTCCCTCCTGCAGGGTCGGGTGAAAATTTCATCGGTCACTTTTAAATTCGTCAAAATTTACAAGACGTCAATAGCATGACTCTTAATTCATTTTGTATTTTAAAAATGTTACTTATTCAAAATGTGATGTCATTTGGTTGAAAAGCTTCAAGATCTTCCATAGTTAAGTGTGGTTTTACCTAACTCAAACCGTGTCCTGCTTTGTATTAAATTACGCTACAAGAAGTGATTGTTGTGAGGAATCAATAAAATGCATTTGTAAACATTATTTCAGTTGTTGACAGTGTAGCCTCTTCGATTCAAGAGCATGTCTTTTTTGCACTTGTAGGGAACTAGAAACAAATGAAAGGTAAAGCTGTTAAAGAATAAAACATATACGCACACAACAGGGAACTAGATACAAATATTGAAGATGTTATACAAATGAGTCAAAAAAATTCTCAGAAAAATACAAACCCACACATCCGCTTAACCACCCTAGTATTTCAGCTGACGATTATCTAAATTTCAAATTACCTTAGGAAACAGTTTTGTCAGATTATTCCCATCAAGCCATCATCTACTGACATCATACTGCTACAAAGGCCACGCTTGAATGAAAGCCAACACGATGAAAGAAGCAAATATGAAAGTTACAATAAAAAAAAATACACACAGAATCAACACAGTATCAGAAGGAAATGTGCTTATCAATGCCAAGTATTCTAAATGGACCGCTAAGGCTTTGAATAAGCAAATTTATCAACATAGCTGGAAACACACTTATACAGCAACAATGTGGTCACATGATTAATAGAAGGAAGGAAAAAAAAAATCTAATTCGCTAATCTAAGCTAATTCATACAGCAACAATTGCTATTCTTCTCAATGAGCAACCAGTTAGGCTGTTGCAAACACGCTCTACCTTCTCTAGCTTTCCCTTTATCCATTTCTTGTCCAAGCTATGTTCTAATTTTAGAATATTGAGCTTGGAGATCAATACCTGTCCAAAGATGCTTCAAACATGCATCATTCACAAGCAACCGTGGTAGCAAAGCTGCTGAGGCAGATTGCAAATGCCTGAAATGCTGAGATAGGGTATCGGTAATCCATTGTAAACAAGTCCTTCCCAACTTTTCCAAATTGGAGGATGACATCATCCTCTTGTGGTTCAGCATGTCCATTTACTGGCAAAGCAGCCAGCTGAAAGTTTTTGACTGAAGCAACCGTCACTCGCCCATGAAAGTTTAAGCACCAACACTGCATCTGCTCATGCCACCTGGCAGCCTTATTTCTCAACACTAGAACGTCATCTGTTTTATTGTTCTGCTCTCCAGATATGGAGTTTTCCATATGAGTTGAGTTTGTCTGAAAAAATGGGAATGAAGTACCTATGTTACTAACAGAATAACTGGTCTGTGAAGGAGCTACCCATTCTGGTTCAATAGCAGAAGCAGGAATGCTATCAATGACACAATGCATCCTCCTTGGCCCCCTGCTTGGCATCAAAATGTGGTAAGTAGTGCTTAGTTTGTATATAAGAAAAACTCAGTTAGCTGATATGCTTTCAGCAGAAACATCCACAACTCAAATCATTATAGGTTTGTCAAGAAAAAGAAAAACATGAAGGACAATCATAGAAGTGTAGAAGCAAACAAAAAGCTTTACCTGGAGCCTAATACATTCAATTCATATGAGACATGGGCAACTGGGTAGTTGCCTATAGGGACCTTAGGTGAAACTTGTTTTGGATTCACCAGCTTGGTGGAGCAGCTTTTTGTCATCTTTGCCCTTGCATGAGGCAGTTGGCTATCGTAGATTGTGAACTTGGTTCCCAAAAAATTTGATCTTATCAAATGTGAATGAAAATGGGTTAGTCTTCACCCTTAGAAACCAAAAAGAACAACAATGGAAACAGCGCCTAATTAAGAGTGCACCTCAATTTCCCTATGTAGGCATTACTTTCCCTGGACATATCATCTGCATCCAGGGAGATAATATAATCTGTGCAGGTTGGGCGTCTGAACTTTCGCGCAGCTAAAAGGAACTTCCCATCATCAGCTAGTGCTGCAAATGATAAAGATAGTAGCCAAAAGGAACATACAAAAGCACACACAGAATCAGAAATATAACCAAGTTAGTTTGGAGGAGAGCATAATGTCCCCTTTTTAAACAATGAATTGAGAAAGAATAAAAATAAAACATTATATTATCCTCCAAAACTAACTAAGAACTTTGCACAAGTGAATCAAGAATAAGCTTCGACTATTGACCAACCACTAACCACTAGATAAACTGAGAAACAGATAATATGTCTGTGTGCCACTGTTGCGCCTAATGAAGCACTGAAGTAGATGTTCCCTTGGGCCAGGCTGCCAAAATGTATTTACCAACTCAGGTTATATTAAAACACTGCAACTTAAAAATAACAATACAAGGAAGACAAGTCTAATTTTCAAAAAACCAACACATAAATCAGTGAACAAATGTGTATTTTGTATCTTAAATTTCTTACATAACCATACGTGTCTAGTTGCAAATCTCAATCAAAAGTTTCGATCTAACCTAAAACTAACTAATGCTGCTTTAATATTTATTAGCAAGTACTTCAATTGGTTCTGGATCAAGTATGGTGAATCCTGAAGAAAATAAATAAAGCTAACTGAAATTGAGGAAATTTAAAAGGAGAGCATTGTGCAGTAACCTGTTTGAGAGAGATGGGGAATGTTATGTTGGAAGAGAGTTGAGGTGGCTTGACAATCTCCTTGATGATGAGCCTCCAGGTGCGGCACACTCCGGCGCAAGCCACCACGGTTCTCCGCCGTGGCCACTTGGCCTCCGACGACTCAATTCGGAGGAGGACCTCTCTGAGAAGCTCGTGGGGCATGTTGGCCCACCAACTCTGCTCCAACCCATCATCCATGGAAGCCACCACACACACCCCTTTTGGGGAAAGACTCCAACTTCAATGATGGGTCACACTGTTATTGCTTGACCGTTGATTAAGGAGAGAGGAGTGCCATTTTTCCACAGAAATAACTTTTTGGTGGAGAAAACCTTGAATCCTCTTTGGTTTGGTCTGTTCCAGAATGTGACCAGAGGGTTACCAGTTATTGTTAGTTAAAGAGAGAGAAAACACAAAGAAAAAGGTAAGAACTGTTGACTGTAGCAATTGTCGTGGATTGATTAGATATGAAGGAGAATACAAGATTTGGATCCAGCTAGTGCACAATTCCAGTTTTTTCCAAACTTAATCTCTATAGTTACTTGCTTTTAGGTTATTTTAAATTAAATTAATCTAAAACTCAAATTAAATTTTCCTTTTAGTTTAATTTCAAAAATTAAATGATTTTAGATTAATTGAATGCTAGAGATTAGAAAATATGCTTTGAGATAGGATGTTGATTAATAGTATTTGAAATAATTCAAAAGCAAAATTTGGAAAATTTGAGTTTTGTTTAATGAACCAAGAAAATGAATCTCAGACTACAAGAGACATTGCACCACCAAAATATCTACATGCAAGTCAAGATAAGATTTATATTATATATATATATATATATATATATATATATATATAAAGTGGTGATAAGATTTAATGTCTTTTCACACCAATAATAAGAAAAATAACATCATTATTTTGGTAGATTTAATAATTGAACATTGAAATCAATATATGATAGTTGATATTGTAATAGAATCCAAAAATGTGATGAGAAAAATTCATATTCATAAGAACAATATTGCAATAGTGAAGATGAATAGTAACATGCACATAGGATTGTTTCTCTCTCTCTCTCCACAATCTTTTGAGAAAAAATATATTCTATTATCAACTACATTGGTATATAATTATTCTGCATAAGCATAAGTATGATTTTGAAAACTCAAATTTGTGAATGGTATGTCTATGGTGCATAATTTTCTTCCATCCATCTTCTCATAGCATCTTCACATTCAACTTCTATGATGATAACATGTTATACCCTTTTCATCTTATTTTCAGGAAAAATGGTGTAAGAAATAATTTAGTTTCATTTATTTGAAAAATATTTTTATATTTAATGTCTAACTATATCTTAAACATGATTGGTGTATTCAATTATCTCAATCATTAACAAAATTAAAATTTCTATGCTACAACTATAATGTTTATAATTATTATTATCATACTACAAATAAAACATATTAATATTTATTTTTCTCAATTAATTATTTATATAAATTCATTATATATTGAAGTGAATGACTATATAAAAGTACATTGTAAGGCATCATAATTCTACTATAATTTACACTAGGAATCATTATGTTGTATTCTTTAAAATTTACTAACAGAAATTGTTATAATTATCAGTTTTTTTATCTTTTCTTCTGAACTCATCATAAAGTTACGTTCAACATTTTTTATCTTTTTTTTTAGTTTAGGTATTTTGTCCTTTATTTTCATCGTTAACGGAATAATGTAATAATTATTCTTTTTTTCATTGATAAAGTCGTTCATTTTCTTCATTTTTTTTAATTTATTAAGTAAATTATCTTTTTGAAGAACAAGTTGACTATTATCTTAAAAGAAATTGAAGAAAAAATATAAAAATTCAAAATTTTAAGTATCTACTAGTTAAGGACAAAAAACAGAAGTAGCAAACAATTTATTTTATTAGTAGCAAAATCAAAAGATTATGTACTTAGATAAAAATAAAGAATCTATTAAACACCTCAATGTATCAAAATATTTTATATAAAATATATGCTAAAATTACTTAAAATTTATTTAATTTTGAGGATTAAAAAGGGCAAAGAGACACACACACTTTTGTTTCTTTCCACAAAAGGCTGCTCCACACACATCAAACAGAAAAAGTCAATTCAAGAACTTTTGATATTAATTGCATATATCAAAATCATTGGTTCAAGAAACTGCTTCTGGGTTCGTTGGATACAATATTGATATTAATATTATCTGTAAATAACTGAACTTTACCTTTAATCCAACGATTCAAAATTAACTAACTTGTAATGAGTCTATATTAATAATATAATCATTTAAAAAATAAAAAGCTCAGTATATTTCAAATTGTGATTTTCATTTTTGAATTAAAAATAATAATTAGAACAATTTTTTTACCACGATAAAAATTATTTAGTATAAATGTAAAAATAATGTTTATATAAAAATATTCATTTCCTATGGATTTTAATTGTAATGTATTTACATTTTGAAAACCCTTTATCGTAGTAAAATTTAAGTATATAGAACGAATAAACTTTTTTTGAGTAACACTTTCATGTCACTGATTTTGTTAAGCTTTTTATTACATGCACTTTTTTTTGGCCAATACATTTTTGAAAAAAAAATTAATATAAAACGTTGCATTGACGTGTGTTTAGCGTTAGCTTCGGTCATAAATAGGCCTAAGCCCAATACTTGTTTTTAACTTTAAGTTTATTTTATTTTTCAGCCTAGTTCATTACTATTTCCACACCCCTAGTTTGCTAAGTCCTTCTCAACTTTTGAATACCTTTTTCTACAAAAGCACGTTGAAGAAATCGTGTTTATTTTGTGGTTTAGGAAGTTGACTTCACAGTACACATATACAATTTACGTACATGTTTTTGTTGGGTTATATTTTCGTAAAATAAGTTTTCTACTTCTGAAAGATAGATTTTAAAATAAAACATTTATAATTAATTACATAATAAAAAAAATCATATGTGCTACTTTTTGAACTTAAATGTAAGTAAAAAAATGCCTAATTTCATACTAATTAATTTTTTTTATGAGGTTCGTTCAATCTTTTCATTTCTTAAAAAGAAAAGAAAATGTTTTCTAAATTTCCTTTAATTATATATAGTAAAATTTAAATATGAGTATATTTCAAAAATAATAACAGGATAAATTAGTTTTTTATATTTAAGTTCAACAAATATGAGTTTTTTTTTTTTTGACGAAAAAAAAAGTGGATGGAAACATGCGTGCATTATTTATGAAAATTTATTTCGGCTACGAAAGAATAAAAGGTTTTGGTTGCAATGATATAAAACAAAAGTGAGGATGTGGAATAGCAAACCCCTTAATCAACAAGTAATACCGTTATTATACACCATGGCCCAAATGGATCCATATATTCTTTAGCGGGGTTAAATATTTTTTCTACCTCGTAAATTTTGAAATTAGAACACTTTGAAACTTTAAATTAATTTAATTATTAATTTTTTAAAATATGTAGATTTAGTTCTTTTAATCAAATTTTGTTAAGTTTATCTAAAATTTCAAGCGCATTTCATAATAATATTTAATTTAACATTAAACAATATAAACAATTCAAATACAATCTGAAATGCGTACAAACATCAAATAAATCTAATAAAATTTGATTAAAATGATTAAATCTACGTATTTCAAAAGATGAAAGATTAAATTAATCTAAAATTTTAAAATAAACTAATTCAAAATTAAGGGACAAAAACATATTTAACTTTCTTTAGTATTTTGATTCAATTAAAATATTAATTTTAATGGAATACCAAAAACAAAACAAAATACGAATATGTATGTACAAGAAAAACATACTTAAAAAGTAAAGTGCAAAAGAATAAACTTTTACATTGAGAGAGAGTTTTAGCAGTTAAAGATGAAGAGAGAGAAGGTAGAGAGACTAATAACAAATTGAGCATATTCAAGACATGCCCGTTTTAACAAGATTAATAATATAGTAAACACAGTAATAAAATATGATTTTCACACAATGACAAAAGATGAAATTAATAAATAAAGTAAAGGATAAAAATAGTAATGTGAACTTAAGGTTGATACAGTAGTTCAGAATTTGGTTACTAAGGTTGAGAAAGGTCTATTCACCATTGTTGAAATGAGGTGGTGTTAAAAGTAAAAGTTAAAACGAAAAGTGTGAGTTGCTTCGGCAACAAGGGAACTTAATGACGTTGAATCCGGAATATAGTCAAAAGGTTCTAACTTTTAACATTTTTTTGTCATACAACAATTTAGCCTACACGTTCCTTAAACTTACAATCTTAATATTCAAATTACGCTAATATCTAGCTGGAGACAAGTAACAGCTAATAAAATGAAGCAACTTTTTCTTTAATAAAATTATCAATTTATTCTACTTCTTCTCGGTGTGGTTAGAATTCTTTATTGATTTTTTTTTATGTTGTTTATTTTTGTGTTTTTAAAATATATTGATAATAATAATTTTAAAATTTTAAAATATATTAAAATTATCTTTAAAATCAAAACTGTATGATTTTAATGTTTATCATAAGACAACACAAAAGAATTCAATAAAAAAAACAGAAGTCTATATAATTATACTATTGCTCATTATTTCCCCGTTTTTAATTTCATATTTACTTTTTGGCACTTTAATTAATCACTAAACAAAAAAGACACCCACTAGAATGTGTACTATTCCATATTTTTTGAATTGTAATATTAGTCTAAAAATAACAATTCAATTAGGATAAAAAAGAATCTCATCTACCTTTTTTTTTCAACTAACAAATTACAAATATATAAAGACAATAATGATTTCTTTCTATACACTAACAAGTATGATTATTTACTATGTCCTTATATGTCCAACAAAAGATGTATATTGTTTGGAAAACTTAATAGCAACAAAAATATAAATAATATATAATTTCCTTCAAACATAAAAATATAAAATTTCAATAATATCCCTAAGTTGCTACTCACATAATTAATATTATTTACTTTTATACAAAATATTATGTCACAGTTATTAAATACATAAAAACTTAACTAACTTAAATTTTTTGAAAATAGATATTTAACACGATTGAATGTTCAAAATTTTAATTCATTTTTTATACTGCAGAAAGTATAATAATTTTTTTATGTCAAAATTTATACGGATCACTTCTAATAAAGTTTATTTTGTCAATTTTTTTATATAAAAAATATATATATATATATATATATATATATATATATATATATATATATATATATACTCACTAAAATCTGCATTTTGATCCAGAAGATTTGGTGACAATTTAATTAGGATGCATACTTAAAAAATATTAGGGGTTAGATGATTATAAAACATTAATAATCATATAATTATGAAGTATCACGAGTTATATAATTTTGTATATTAAGGATTATATAATAATTTCTATATGTATTGGAAAAACAATTAATCTCATTGTTAAAAATGAGTCCATGCAAAAGTTAAGGTTTACATCTGAATTTACACTCTCTGAGTTGGTATTAACCATCGGCTCTGATACTACTTGTTAGGTTTATAAGGAGGGTGTATCACTGGGAAGATACAACACCAATGAGATCTGAAGCCTAACCATATAAGACACCGACACCACTCTCAACCCAAAATCTTAAGACAATGAGTTTATGGGTCTTGATTCTTATATAGTGCTCTACTTTCTCATTTCTGGTCAATGTAGGACTTAGACTCACACTTGAATTCCTAACAGAAGCAACCCAAAGAGCAGTTCATGCGAAATATTGTTCGACAATACAAAGTTCTTAAGAAACTCTTTCGAAACTTGATTTGAAAAATTTTCCGTTTTAAATACGATTTAGGCGAGATACAAACTTAAATAAATGCGGAAGCGATATACTTTACAATATTTAAACTTAATGTCTCACTGAAAATAACAAAGTTGAGTATCACAAGTAAAACAATTTCAAATCAATTTATTCTTGTGTTCACTAGTTAATAAGCATTTGTTCATAAAAAAACAATTTAATATAACTTAGAAAAACTTTGGAACAATATGACAAAATTTGAAAGAATTTTTGAAAATATTCAACTACAAAATTTGGAAGTGAGGATCATAATTTGTGCTTAGAGTGGAGAAAATAAAAATGAAAAGAAGATGGAACATGATTAAAAGAGGTTGATTCATAGATTGACCAAAAAGAGTTGATGCAATCATCCTTGCTAAGCTAACCAAGGCCAAAGAAGATTGGTTGTTTCACAAACCATATGCGCCCAACACCATAATTATCACAAATCCGTCAATGGGAAAATAAAACAAACATTTGGTGTGCACAACAAAGGTGAGTATATGTTTTGGTGGAGGAATCAACATGTCCCTCACATCACTCACCTTTTGCATCTATCAAAACTTCAAATATGGTTACCAGATTTTTCTAAAGGCTTCTCTTTTTGCTTATTTAAAAAGGAAAAAAATGTTAATCTATTGTTTTTTCTTCTCTTTGAGCTGTGATGTTTTTTCTTTTATGAATGAAAAAGTATAAAGTTGATATTTTATGATACTTTATAGTACACATGATTTAATATTTATTTGAAGAAATGAAATATTGGAAGATTCCTCTAACAAAGGATTAAACGAAACAAGTATATTGTCGTTTCTAAGTTGGACAGCAATAATGAGATTGTTTCCATAATGAACAACTTCTGTGGAAAATTATAGTAATAATGGACTCTGTACAAACCCACCATTATTCAATTGGGGAATAAAATTAAATCTATATAATTCAGGACCCACTTATTAAGAATTTTGGATCTCCTTCAAACTATTTATTTTCAGTCAATTGTTACAGATTATTAGTGTCTTTAAGCTATGAAAATCAATACACATAAATATGAGTAAAATAAAATGATTCAGATAATTATCAATTTTGGATCGCACTTTATTAATAGTCAATTCATATTCATTTCAATAATCCAAAAGCAATAAGAGGAGAATCTAAGGTAACGAATCATATCCTAAAATCTTATGTTATAGATACGGGGAATATTGTTTCTACTAAAATCTTGGTGTAATATTTTAACTAATTTTAAAAATAAACAACAAGTTCTTCTCATATTGTATTTTTTTTTTTAAGTGTATTATCATCTGAACAATATGTTTAGGTTTTTTATTACTTTTGTATTGAAATTTTGTTTTATTTTTAGTTAAGACGAAATATTTAATAAACATTAAATATTTTATAAATTAATATTTGATGAAAATATATAATTTTGGATTATCGACAAATAAAAATTGTTATGGAGTTTTTGTAATAAGAAAACCAATAAAACCTTAATTATAAAATGGGGAAAATCGATACTTTCAAGCTAGAAAAGTCATATATGGAGTAAATAAATTGGGTTAAGCTTTAAAAATTGGGAAATAAATCAAACATATTTAAGGAGCACCTTAGATTAACTCGGTCTATTTCCTCTAACATCAAATAACAAATTATGAAAAACCACACACATAACTTTACAAAAGAATGTTATAGAATTTGATGTTGACCATTAAATTTTCTCCTTTTTCATATAATTGCTTAAAAAAAAAAAAAAAAAAAACGCATGACATTATTAACATGATAAACCTAAATAGAAAGCATCATGTCACATATTACAACACCGAATAGTTTTCTCAATGTTTTACTGCTGATGAGCCACACGTGGACAATGAGTCAAGTGATGTAAAAAAAAATTGTCATAAAAATTACTCATCATATGAATATGAATGTGATGCTTTCATGGCCATCTTCACTATTCAGTACGTATATCTTTATACATAAAACTAAATTCATTTAAAAAAGTAGAAGGACACATTAATTTGATTTCGAAAAAAATAATTAAAGATTGAACTCATAAAATAGTAATTACCTCTAAAGACTAACACCTAATCTTAGATTAGAGCTTAAAAATAAAAAAATAATTGTTGGGCTTATTTTGAAGTGGATGTAAATTAATTTGTACTTTTCTTGCGATAATAATTTATTATAAAAAAATTATTATAATAAAATATTAACTTTAATAACTTTGCGAGAAATATTTAACGAGAATGCGTTATTTAATCTTTGTTCTTCAATCTTTTTTCTTAATTTATCTATTTGATTATTTTTCTCTTCTTACACTCTTTTTTTATGATTTATTTTCAGTAAAAAGAATCTTATATTCAAAAACAGAGTCATAATCCTTTATATTAAATTGGGTTGAATTTTATTTTATTTTTATTTTATTTCATTACAACTTTCACTATAGAACATTATATTTTATTAAAGACCCGTCATAATATTTTAAATAAGTCATTTAATAAAATTAATTCATTAATTAATTCTGAGAGTTGAAACTTTATTATATAGAAAGAAAAAAAAATGAACGACACCTGAAATCTAATATGTTTGAAGTTGTGTTGATAGTGAGGGACAATTGAATCCATGGAAGGGTATCTGTTTGTTAAGTACGAAGAAACCATTGATGATCATTCATTATGAACCCACCCATTCTGCAACTTTCTTTCATATGCCTCAAAGTTACCATGTCAACTTCAATCACATTCAACAAAATTCAATAAAGTATTCCACGTGTCAACTTTCTACTTGCGCATATTGGTTTTTGAAAAATTGCTATATCAATGAATTTTTTTATTAAAGTTAATTATGATGAGATTATGTTATTAATGCTATTTTCTTTTTTAATATCACCCTTTAATCAATATGTAATACACTTCATTTGAAAATATGGAGAGGTTAAAGAGTAATTTGGAATAGAAGAAAACCATGGAAGGAAAGAGAAAAGTAACTTGAGTTCTACACAAAGAGTTTTCATTCCATAGTTGCTAAGAAATTGTAGTCTTTTAGCTTTCCTACGCTAAATGATTAATCTATCTTTATTTCAATTATATCATAATTTCATAAATGTCATGAAAATGTAAACATCATTTTAATATACACACCATAATTAAGATTACACTTAATTGATGCATTTTATGTTTAACTTTTCTTATAAAAAAATTAGAAAACTGAAAATAAAAACACTTAAGTCTGTTTTAATTAAAACCAATTTTAGATTTAGAATAAGTTTTTCATGCAAGGTCAAACACGAAAAAATAATAAAATCACATTAATTAGTTAATGAAAGCTAACACATCAAAAATTGTTGGATTTCTCATAACTAAGAATACATCAATCTAACAGAAAACCTTATCCTCTTCGAAGTCATTTCTTAAATCATAGTAGTTATTATAATTGTCGTTTTATAGTATAATCTATTGACTTAATTACTATTTTTCTTAATATGTATTTGTTTATTAAATTTAATGTAGTGTCTATGTGAATAAAATATTCAATTAAGCATTTTTTTAGTCCAACCAATTTAAAAAGTACACCATGATATTATTAAGAATTTATTTATTTTTTAATTGATTAATTAACAGTATTAATAACTTTATACACATTATGAAGAATTTTGTAATTTTGAATTAACTAATTAAATTATTTTTTATTATTTATTTATTTACCTTTATAGTGAGATGCATTTAATATCCGTAATGTCAATAAGTTCATTAATCTAGAAATAGAGAATTGATAATAATAATGATAATAAAGTCAAATCCTTTGATTAATAAAGGAAAGAAATAAAAGAAATAATTAAATATTAAAAGCTTGAATTACTAAAGGAAGGAAATAAAATAAAAATAAAGGTGTGTGAAGGATGAAAAATGAAAAAGGAGGGTAAATGAGAAAGCGAAATGCGACAGAATGATGATGTGGGACATAGTGAAGTGCGAAGTGATGTCTGGCACAGCATAGCATTGGCATGCCAAAAAGCAAGTGTTCCCTACGTTCCAAACCTTCATCATCGCTTCTAAATCACCCCTTTCATTTCTCACACAATCCCTATATATATTCTTCCCTTCACCACCTTTCTCTTTCCACTCACTCACACTCCTATGCTTCTGCATTCTTCTTCTCCATTTCACTTCGAATGTGACACACTCTTTCTTCACCTTTTTTTACCTTAATGTCTTCTTCCATGGCTGTTGGAGCAATGTTCCATAAACTCACCTCTGATCATGCTTCTGTTGTCTCCATGAACATTTTTGTTGCCCTTCTCTCTGCTTGCATCATCATCGGTCATCTCTTGGAGGAGAATCGATGGATCAATGAATCCATCACTGCCCTTCTCATTGTCAGATTCTTATTTGTTTTTTGTTTTTTGTTTTTGTAGCTATCGACATTGAGAAGATGAGTTTTTAAGAAAAAGTTCCGTTTTTCTTTGGCAGGGTCTTTGTACTGGGGTCTTTATACTGCTTTCTACCGGAGGAAAAAGCTCTCATATACTAGTATTCAGTGAAGATCTTTTCTTCATTTACCTTCTCCCACCCATCATTTTCAATGCCGGGTTAGTTCACTACTCTTTTTTACATTTTCATTCAGCTTTTTGTTACATGCTCAACTGCATAATTTAAGATTCATTGTAGTTGAAGAAACCGATACACTGCAATTTCAATTGCTCTTTTATTCTTTAACCGTTCCAGGTTCCAGGTGAAGAAGAAACAGTTTTTCCGCAACTTTATGACTATTATGCTCTTTGGTGCAGTTGGTACTTTGATATCATTCTGCATCATATCACTGGGTAATCGAAGTCATCAACTAATTCTTCTTTTATCCCAAAGTAATACCAAATCATATTTGGTTGTGTTGTCCCAATTTGTTTATCAGTTTCATTTATCTTGAATAGGTGCCATACATTTTTTTCAGAAGTTGGACATTGGTTCCCTCAAGATTGGAGATTTTCTTGGTGTGCTTAAATTACCTCCTTACTTTACAATACTTTGTTGGAATAATTAACTGCAAACTTAAAAAACATTTGCTATTTCCTCCTATCTCTACTTACCTGAGTCAACTGAATGCAGCAATTGGAGCAATATTTTCAGCAACAGATTCAGTTTGCACGTTGCAGGTATATAAATTTCTGAAGAAACACTGTAAACTTTCTTTCTTTCCCCTTACTTACACTGAAAATGATCATATATGCATTTGGATGCTTTAGGTTCTTAATCAGGATGAGACTCCTTTGCTATATAGCCTGGTCTTTGGGGAGGGAGTAGTAAATGATGCCACCTCTGTAGTGCTCTTCAAAGCAATTCAAAATTTTGACCTCTCTCACATTGACTCAAACACTGCCTTACAGTTAATAGGAAATTTTTTATATCTGTTCATTGCAAGCACTGTGTTGGGAATCTTTGTAAGTTTTCCTGTCACTTTCTAACATGTCCCCTCTTTTTTTTCTGATGCTATTGTTTGCTTGGGATCATTGGTGTTTCTTTTCGTTTTTCAGGCTGGATTGCTTAGTGCTTACATAATCAAAAAACTCTATTTTGGCAAGCTAATAAGGTTCATTCTAAATTCCATTCCCCTAATTTGCAATGAAATATCTCACAAAATTGTTAGCGATCATTTTCTAATTGATTTTCATGACAAATGTTAGGCATTCTACAGACCGTGAGGTTGCTCTCATGGTACTCATGGCGTACCTTTCATATATGCTGGCTGAAGTAATGTTTTTCTCTGAAACTTTCATCACCCTTTTAGCATAAATAATTCAAATGCTAACTAATTTATTTTGTTGGCAGCTATTTTCTTTGAGTGCCATTCTGACTGTTTTCTTCTGCGGAATTGTGATGTCTCACTACACGTGGCATAATGTAACTGAAAGTTCAAGGGTGACAACAAAGTACGTGAAATTAATTCTTCAGAACATTAGACAATTACAATATTGTTTGTTTGTAATGATATTACTTCACTGGTATTAATTTAATTTCCCTGTGCAGGCATGTATTTGCAACTTTGTCATTCATTGCTGAAATCTTCATCTTCCTCTATGTGGGGATGGATGCATTAGATATAGAAAAGTGGCGAATCGTAAGTGAAAGGTAAAAAATTTCTGGATGAAATCAAACTTCCTTGAAACTTCTCTGTCAAGAGTGAAATTAACATTTTGATCTCTTCATTAGCCCGAGAAAATCTATCGGGGTGAGTTCGTTGCTGTTGGCACTTATTCTGGTGGGAAGAGCTGCATTTGTTTTCCCTCTGTCCTTCTTATCCAACTTGCTTAAGAAGTCTCAATCTGAGAAAATTGAGTTAAAGCAACAAGTATGTGGTTTCCTTTTTATTTCCTTGGCAGGGTGTTGATAACTGAGGAGTTTAATATTCTTGTCGTGAATTTGTTTCTCAGGTAACAATTTGGTGGGCTGGTCTCATGCGTGGAGCTGTTTCTATCGCACTTGCTTACAATCAGGTGAAGGAATCAAACTTGATTGCTTTCATTTCTTCATCTCTATTTGTAGTGTTGTTTGGTCTTTTTCATTAAATAATTACTTTTTCACATGCAGTTTACTCGATTGGGCCATACTAAATTGCGTGAGAATGCCTTCATGATCACTAGTACCATCAGTGTTGTACTCTTCAGCACACTGGTTAGACACTAATCTTGTATTGATCAGCAGGGTTTGCAGTGATCCCATGCCTAAAAGTTTAAAACTTTGTAACACTGGTTGCTTGAGGAAGTTAAATTAGTACATAGTCTAAAGTTAGTTGATGTGTGTGTTAGAGTATTTGAATGGAGTAGTAGTGTCGGAGCATGGAAATAAAGAAAAAACATGAGAAAACATGGTTTTTTGGTGGATGTGGAGAAGTGTCATTTTCTTGTAATGAAAAGGAAAGGGTTGTTTGATAGGTGTGATTCTCCAATGATAACGTGGAGTGTGAAAAAGCGATGAATAATGGTTTTGAAATGATGTGCAGGCATTTGGGTTGATGACAAAGCCACTTGTAAGGGTATTGCTTCCTTCGTCAAAGCATGTGATGAGCTTCTCGTCCCCACCATCGACACCAAAATCATTCACAGTGCCACTTCTTGGCAGTGGAAGAGAGGATTCATCGTGGACCGATGGTGGAACCCCAAATGGGGCTCCTCCAACAACCACCTTTAGGATGCTGCTAAGCTCCATTCCTACTCGTGGGGTGCACCACTATTGGCGCAAGTTTGATGATTCTGTCATGCGACCCGTGTTTGGTGGACGAGGTTTTGTGCCCTATGTTCCCGGGTCACCCCTTGAACAAAGTGTTCATCAGTGGCATGCCAGTTAGAACAAACACAAACACATATATATAAATATATATACACACATATATAGATACTGATGATGTTTGATGATTATGTGATGGATTGAAGAGGGTTTGGGTGTGGTGTATGTAAAATCGGCTTGGCTTTGGTTGTGTGCACTTCTGTCAAATAGTTTTACGGGATTTGAAGTTGAGTTGTAAAAGAGAAGAAAAAGACATGAGGGAAGAATTTTTTGGTGACCCTGATTTTGCTGACATAGGGAAAGAGAGAGGGTTGTTTGGTTTTTAGTAAAGTTGTTAACTTGATGCTGCTAAGGTGATTGGAATTTTGTGTGTATACATGGTATGGATGATGCAAAGGTTTTGACTATAGTTTTTGTGTTTGCTTGATTGTATTTACTGATTGTTACAATCAATTTTAAAGGATAATTTTTTGGGTTTTCAAGCTCTTAATTTCACGTTGATTAGGCTCATCTATGGAATTGGGCTCAAAGATTGAATTCTAACAACTGCGCATAAATACCTAAAAGGCAGGTTCCTGGACCTCCATAAATTTTTTCCTGCACTCCTATAAAAACATATATATGGTTTTGCTCTTTCCGAACTGCATAATCCCAAAGTAAAAAATAACTTCTGAATCATATAATTCAGGAAAATAATAACGAGAAAAACTAGTTTTGAATTGCACAATTTGAAAATAATTTGATTTCGTAATACACAATTTAAATATCATTTTTTACTGAATTTTTCTTTAGGAAAAAGATAGCTTTGAGATTTCTTAATTTGAAAGTCACTCTGTATTACATAATTTAAAAGTTATTGTCTATTTTCAAAATTAATTTTAAAATTATATATAATCCAAAATATAGAAAAACAAAAATTTATTTATATGTGGGTGCATAATGGGAACTTTATGAGGTGCAGGAAGAAACTGCCGTACCTAGTTGGCAAGACTAAACTCGTTCATATAACTCATACGAGGCCGAAATACATTTAATTAACATAAAAGTTTGTTTAACAAAAATAAATTTGTTTCGTTATTTTATTAAACCAGATGCGAAACAAGCGTGATGTGTACGGGTTTAATTTGAATGTAAAAGATATACAAATAAATGACAAAAGTTTATTAATTTACAATTTATGGCAAATTATCTATTGTAAGTATTTTTAAGATAATACAGGAGTTTTTTTAATACTAATAATATGAACTGTTGAATTTTTTACTGAAATTGTGATTAACATTCACCTTAAAATTAAAAAATAGGTTAATTTATAACACTCCATAGAAGAATATACTAATAAAAAATGTTATATAGAATCAATTAAGGAACAAACCAAAGTATCAGAATGCTTGTTATTATACTTGTAGTAAAAGGCTTAGTTCACTTTACACCAATTCACAAAGCTTTCCATGATCTGTGTGGAGTGAAACCATCACAATAAACAAATGAACCATCCTCTATCCCAGTCAGTCATCACTACGGAGAGATCCATGATTTTTGAAGGTGCGGTATCATCCTATACACGCAGTTTTCTCTCTTAAGGATGCATATAATATCCAACTGCCACGCTGATCAGAGCAACCATGCAAACAAACAGAAATGGAAAGCCACCCTGAGTTCTTTTCCTGTTGATTTCCCTCTTCAACAACTCCTACCAAAACATGAACATTTTTCTATCAATTACTAAAAAAAAAACTGTAACATCTCAAGACTGCATTGCTTTAAAGAGACAGAAGAGACGTCGAATTCATCGAAAACCCCCATTGTTGGCATGTAAATGATAGGATAAGAATCACAATACCATTAATCAGAAAATTTAAATGGCTATTATCTCAACAAGACCACCCCACAATTGACAACAGATAAAGACGAGGATCCTTTTCTCATTAGAGTTATGTCAAGGAACAAAAATAAAACCGTACCAACTCTTTCTTAAGTAAGTCTTTTTCTTCCGTGTTCCTACGCCTCTCCTCATTCAGCTTAGTGATGGTTACCGTGGCCTGCAGAGATTCTAAACATATGTTGATTGCTTTCATTTCTGAAGTTTAAAAAAAAAAATTAAGGAGATGCAACTTAAGGAACTAACTCCACGCCCTTGAGCATAAGCTGAGATAAAATATTTGTAAAATTAATTGATAAGACATATAACAACCTTTAGTGCCCACTTTTAAACCACTTTAGGAACTAGGACACAGAAGCAAAAGCATGTTAACTTCAGTGATACTGAAGACGATAGAGTTTGACAGCGATTCATATTTAGTAACACGAGCAATTAGTCAAACATTAGATACCTTGAAAACAAACATTATAATATTTTCTTTCCCATTTATGATACTAGAGTAATCAATTTCAGATATTTGGCAGTAAAATTGTAATGAAATTTTAAGAAAGTAAAAGTGAAACATGGAATAGAAAAGTAACATAAAGATGACTGTGGCCAAAAATTTGTTTGGATAATTATTTTTAAATATTTATAAGAAAAATAAGTAAAATATTTTTTTCGAAAGTTGAAGTTAATTTATATTAAAAAAATTATATTAACTAGTCTAAAAGCACATGTTTAATTTATGCAGAGAATAATTTCACGTTTAAGAAAAGTTTATTTCCGTCTTTTTATAAGTGTTTACGAAAACATTTACCCATATCTAGAATTTAATCTAAGTTCACGATCTCTAACCTCTCTCAGCTTTGAATCCATTATACCAAGCTTTGACTTCAATTCCTCAGATTCGTTATCTAAATTCAACTGCACGTCGTCTTTTGCTGCCTTCATGTCACCCACATTCTCAGTTTGTATTGGGACTACATCCTCATCTGCTCTATCCTCCTTCGTATCCTTGATTGGTTCCAAACCTTTAACTTCCTCAGAAATCTGATACATATGAAAATAATAAAAGTTATAATATATCAAGCGATGGAACAGAAAACTACCATCACGTTGAACCAAGATTACAGCTATTGGTTCACGCGAGTTAACATTGTTATTCAGAGTACATTACAACAACTCTAAGTATATTTTCCGAAAAAAAATATATATCGTATCGTCAAAACGAAAGCAACTCGAAGAAAGAGAGAGAAATTGAAGTTCAAAGGGGAGTGATGGGAAGGAGGAACTCACTGTGCGAGGAGGTATGTTTTCAACTCCACTGAGCACCCTGTCTTTTTGCACATCAATTTCGTTGGATGGATCATGCTTCATATCACCATTTACTGGAAGCAACACCGGGGAAGACGATGGGCTGATGAGAACTACCCTCAGCTTCTTCTCCTCAATAAGCCTTCCACTGTCTTTTGCAAACTGTCGAGAGAGAAGGGGTTTATAATCGATCAAGCCTACCTAAAAAGCAATATTTTACAAGAAAAATATAGCAGAAACGAGAGAGTTAAACCGTTGTATTAGATCCTTGTCCTTCACATATTACTGGCATCTCAAAAGATGGAGAAACTATTTAAACAATGAACTCTGGTTTATAGACACTCCCAATAGTATCGCCGACTTTTGAATGTTAGTATTATACACATTCAAATTCATCCAATTCTCACCTCATTTTACTCTTATCAATTTTTTCAATGCATAACATAACATCTACCAATTTTCTTTCTACTTTTTCTCTCTCTCTCCTTCTTCCACCTCATGTCATTCCATTTGGGAGTTGAGATGATACCCCTCATCTCTTACTCTCTGTTCACAACTCCTATCACATCACATCTATAAATTTCCTATCTCGTTATCTCTCTCGTCGTGTCTACATCGAAAGGGGTTGTCTACCAAAAATCTTCAATAAACAAAATAACTTCACCATATTATACGTGATGTCGTTCTCTGTGGCTCCAAAAGGGGCAACGGTGCTCTGAATCAGAAATTTGTCTTTGCACTGCATATCAGGTGGTGCATCACGCTGGGCTTGCATAGTAACTGCATCCAACACACATCACAATAAAATACAGAAACCATACAACCATATCCGAGCGCGTTAAAAATTGTACTGATAATCTCAGAAAAATACCGGTAAAATCACATTTTTCGTTGGGCTTGATGATGCCAATGTTGGGTCTAACACAATATTTCTTCGGTGACGTTGTTTTAACCTGCGAGCAAATACTGGTAGTGAATTACCGATACATTTTTTTGTTATTCTTGTGCTGACATTGGCATTTCATTCATTTGGCTTTGCTAGTGATTAGATACAAACACAAATGTGTTGGCTGGGATAAACCAGAAAAATTCGACAGCAATAAACCATGATTCGACCCATATAAGCAAAACCAAAACCAAAGACCCATAGAAAGAAGCAAACGAAAACTTTAAGGTAAGTCAATGAGAGTGTAGACATGACATTATTCCTTATATAAGCTGCTCAACACTCTCGTCTATATTCAACATATCACAACTTAAATTCCTAATAAAATGAAAAATGGAATGGAATGAAAAGAAAAGAGGGGAAATGAACGGTACCTTAAACGCAATATAATGATCTGTTTTGTTCCCAAGTTGAACCAGAGATGAACTTTGTTTCTTCGGTTCAACTAACGGAAAAAAGAAGAGAAACCGGATCGTTGCAAATTATGCTTAAAGACAGGCCAATATTTTGAATTCAAGAAAAGAAGAAGAAATGATAGGCTTACAAACGAATCGGAGCTCCGGCGGATCGATTTGAAGAAGCTCTGTAGCCATGGGTGGTTGAATGAGTGGTGTGTTGTGCAAGATAAGAATGTGAAGAACAAAAGAATAGAATATAGTGGAACCCTAATCGGAAGAAGACGAAGAAGAAGAAGAGTTGGTGGTGGTGAATGAAATGAAATGAAATGGAAAGAAGAAGCGAAAAGAGAAAGAAAGAGAAAGAGAAAGAGAATGAGAAGAAAGAAACGTTGTTGTGTTGCTCTGAGTTGAGTTGTTACTTTGGAATGTGATGGTTGGCCTCGTCAGTTACGGAAGTGGACCCCATTCACTCCCTGCGGTTCTAACCTCTCTCTCCCTCCGGTTAATTACCTCTTATTTCTTACTCCTTCTCTCATAATGCTATTCATAATCATTAATTAGCAGTAACTAAATGTAATTAAACAATTTTTATATGAATTATTTTCCGACACCTTTAATTTAAACTTTTTAAAGTTTCGTATTTCACGTTATAATGTATTATTTAATTTAAATATTCACTTAAAAATAATTTAATAAATAATTTATTACGCTTAACTAACATGTCAAAAAATAATGAATCGTTTTCAAGAACTTTAAATGTGGACAATCAAATCACATCAAAGAAACAGATTCATGATCATTATTACATTCATGGTGGTGCGATATCATGTTATAATCGGAAAGTTTCTAATCTAATAATCGCACTTAAAAGGAATTTTACTTCATATTTATCCTCTTCTTTAAATCAATACTGTAAATAGATAAATAAATAAATAAATAGAAGTTCTTACATAATAAAAATGCCATAAAAAGTTATAGAAAACTCTGATTTTATTTTTTTTCGTTAATATAATCTATAATATTATATTTGATCTGGTAGCATGTATGTGGTATATATGAATGTCAGATTCCTCTACGAGCTTGAATTAACATGCAGAACACCAAATTGCCACTTCAATAAGATCACATGGGGATTTCTTTCTCTCTGGGTTTTCTAGTTGTCATTGCTGTGTATTATTATTCAATTGAGTTGTGTTTTTTTTAATTTAATTGTTAAATTGAAATTTTTTTCACATATTAAAATGTAATATGAATAATCATAATGATGTGATATTATAATGTCATAGTTGAATCTGTAATATTATTGATGATTTTTTTTCCAATATATATATATATATATGCTTTTAATGTAAATAAATAAAATTATTTCATCTATTCAAAATGTATATGAATTCGTATTTGGAATGGACTATGAATCCATGTTTAATTTAATTTCTAATACTACTTATCCATTATTTTGAAAGCTTTACATTATTTTGTTTATTCTGATAATATTTACTTCTACAGATATCAAGAGATTTCAAATACTTTTACATTAACCTATATTTTAGTATTTTAAATAGTTTTGACAGAAAGTGGCATATAAAATAACAATGGTAATAAGATCTAGTATTTAATAATTTGACTATCATTTCATTTCGTTCAAAATTAAGTAAACAAAAGAAGAAGAAAACTTTACATTTAAAAAGTAATCATCCTTTTTTCTTTTCTTTTTTTCTATCTTGGTTTCCGTTGGTTGATTGAAAATGGTGGGGACTGATGCAACAACGTAATAGAAAATAAAGATAGAAGAAAAGTGTAGATGCTACGTTACTTTTTGTTTATTCCATTTTGTAATTTTGTGTGCACCATGACAGCTAATAGATTCAATAAAAAAAAAAATAACTTTAATGACTTTTTTCCCAAATCATCTTTTACAAAGTACCAACGAATCAGGATCGCACTATCTCCCCTCTTTTTTCATTTCGTTTCTTTTGAATTCTCAGACTATAGTTGTTAACCATTTTAACTACAAATTTAGTTAACACCTTTATTAATCATGTTTTTAATAAAAAAGCAGTAAAATATTTTATCTTTTTCTTACAAATGTCAAGATAGATTAGAACATGCGAGTTAATCTGACTCATCAAAGATTCAGGTTGGATTTGATTAAATATTTTTTATAAATTTTAAGACGGGTTGATTTTTTATCCAGCCCACTAGAGCCCGGCTCACTCGGGTTGAATCCGTGATGAACCGGGTTGGCTCACCAACCCACAAATTAAGGGTTACAAAAGTGTTTTTTATTAAGTTGGATTTTACATTTGATAAGGTTATGTTTTTTTGTAACCAACACAGACAATTTGTATTTTAGTGATTTTGGTTTGTATTTAAATTTATTTAAATTTTAATTAGAATTATAATTTAGTTTTAACTGAAAAAAAATTATATTCTTTTTAATTAAGTGAGTCCCTAAGTCAACTCGTTTAACCCGTCAATCCGTGATGAGCCAGATCAAATTCAATTTTTTTTTTGCTCGCTAATAAATAAGACGAGTTGGATTGACTCACTAAATAATTAATCTGTGATGGATCGAGTTAGGTCGGATCAGGTTACCCATTTTAAGAACCCTACTTTTTCTTATCTTTCAATTCTTCTTTTTGTTTATAAGATTGTTCTTAGAAATTATAATTCTATAATTTCATTATTAATTAAAGATTATTAAACCTAATTAATTGTATTCAGATCTATTATATTTATTTTGTAGATTTGTTTGAGATTATAAATCCTTTTATAAATATAAATATATATATATATATATATATATATATATATTATACTATATTTGTTAATATTTCTAACTAGTTTGGAAGGACAAAACTTATTTTAGGATACTTTAATATTCTTTCAACTTTTATTAGATCAAGCACTTACTGCTAATTAAAATCACGTACTGCCCAATTAAAATCCATAACTTAGAGTTAAAATATAACTTTTTTTATTATTATTTAAGACTGTAACAACTCACGATATCAGTTACAATTTGATTATATTTTAGTTCATCAAGACTTTCTCTCCGAAGATATAATGTGATGCATATAATATATATGTTCAAAAAATATTTTGAAAATACCAAAATTGATATACAAAAAAAAAAATTGATTGTCAAATATATCAAATATACAAAAACTTTTTTAAAAATAAATTATTTATATATCAATTTATATTTATAAAAAAGAAAGTGAGAACAAAACTCTCTCACTTTCATACAAATAAAATAAACTATTTTATTTTAAAAGAAAATATTAATTATTCAGAGAATAGTAGTTGGCAACTACTTGTTAATTAGAAAAACGGGTGTGGCGTAAAGGACAGCGAGAAATGGGAGATAAATAGATACACCAACTAATCTACTTGCAGCTAACCTATTTACAATTCCAATACAAAACTGTGATTATAGTTCTTACTTTTTTTTAACAAATTTTATTTTCATCTTGTTTCTTAAATTAAAGAGGTAATCCTTAAATATAATTAATTTAATGCTTTTATATTTTGTCACAATAAAAATTGTTAAATAATGTTAACCATTAATATGAAGAAATACTAATTGTAAATATTTTAAAAATTTTAATGACTAATTTTCAACACGAACATTTTAATGTTAATACGATTATTATGATAGTCATAATCATTTCTATTATTTTTTAAGGATTTTTTTTCGTCCTTAAAATGTTGCGTAAAATTGTAAATATTTTTTTGTCAAAACTTACATATCGTTCGGTATCTGTATTGTTAAAAGTATTGGTTAGTTCCTGATTTTTTAACAATGTCAAAGTTTTTTCTACGTAACAAACGATACGTTGCATATTATTTAAAATTTTAATAAAATAAAATACTACCATCGGTTTACTTGCACTTTTCAAAATTAGTTTAAAAAAAATAAAATAAAAATATAAAAATTTAACATATGGATATACAAATATCGAAGGTTGTTGTTGGATGAGTCTATTTCTTTTTGTTTAAAATACTCCTTTGATTCATGTTTTTGTTAAAAAATCTTAAATAGATCCTAAAATATTTTTTAGTCTCAATTAGGTCCATATTTTTGAAAATGTGTAACAATTAGGCCCATTCCGTTAGTATAGAGTTAACGGTGTTAAAGATGTGTCATATGTCAGCTCCACATTTTTTTGAATTTTTTAATTTTTTTAATTTTTTTTTTAAATTATTCATAACACGTGTCACGTCAATATTATGCCACGTGTCAAGTGAGTAAGGTGACACGTGTCAAATCATTGTCTGAATCTCAATTTGGTCCATATATTTGTTATTTTTATTGCATTTCAGTCCATTTTTTTAAAATTTTTTAAATATATTTATTTTAACTTTTTACAAAATTGTTTTAAAATTTTATATTTAAATTTATAAAATTGTTAATTTTAAACCAACTCTAACATTTGTATATAAATTATTTAAAACAATTTTGTAACAAGTTAAAATAAATATTTTAAAATTTTAAAACAAAATATAAAATAAACTTAATATTATTAAAATGTTTAATAAAAATATCATTATAAAATTTATATAAAAGTTAAATTTGATCTCAATTTGGAGAGGATGAAATTGAAAATTAAAAAAAAATGGACTAAAATATAAATAAAATAACAAATATATGGACCAAATTGAGATTCAAACAATGACTTGACACGTGTCACATTACTGACTTGACACGTGGCACAATATTGATGTGACACGTGGCATGAATAATTTAAAAAAAATAAAAAATAAAAAAATAAAAAAATAAAAAATAAAAAATTCAAAAAAATGAGAAGCTGACACGTGGCATATCCTTAACACCGTTAACACCATACTAATTGTTACACATTTACAAAAATATGGATGTAATGAGACTAAAAAAAATCTTAGGACTTATTTTAACAAAAACATGGACCAAAGGAGTATTTTAACCTTTGTTTTTCTACATCCCATGTTCATTATTTGTATCTCCATATATTGAATTTTTAACTTTTTTTTTAAATACTTGTGAAAAGTGCAGTAGACCTTAGTATTTTATTTTATAAAAATAAATAAATAACATGTAACACTGTCAAGTAGGCTATATATAAGTTTCAACCAATAACTATTTTCTATTTTACGTAAAACTTTAAAGAAAAAAAAAACACATTTTTTGCTGTTTTTTATGTTAAAATTTTTGTTTTGATTTCCGCCTTTATTATATTATGGTTAAAATACTCCCTTGGTCCATGTTTTTGTTGAAAAATCTCAAATAAGTCCTAAGATTTTTTTTAGTCTCAATTAGGTCCATATTTTTGTAAATGTATAACAATTAGTTCATTCCGTTAGTATGGTGTTAACGGTGTTAAGGATATGCCACGTGTCTGCTTCTCATTTTTTTTTTTTGATTTTTTTTTTATTTTTTTAATTTTTTTTTAAATTATTTATGTCACGTGTCACATCAATATTGTGCCACGTGTCAAGTCAGTAATGTGACACGTGTCAAGTCATTGTTTGAATCTCAATTTGGTCCA
>Ga0214543_1002687_pt1 | contig 34925 bp, 20 predicted proteins | sample CNSS2metaG_FD_160094 | JGI IMG/M metagenome (GOLD analysis project Ga0214543, IMG submission 160094) | Root nodule microbial communities from cowpea collected in UCLA plant growth center, Los Angeles, California, USA - CNSS2 | ecosystem: Host-associated > Plants > Roots > Nodule | place: USA... | reverse complement strand
TTAATTAACTTTGTAATTGTTTAGGTCCACACAAAGAAAAGAAATCGTTTACAACAAAAGACCATGAATGATGTGGTCTTTGTAATGGCTAATTCAAGATTGAAAAAGAAGAAGGATGTTAGGAAAAAAAAGGACTATAACATGGATGATCTTGCTTCTGATGATGAATGGACAGTGGAGGAAAATGAAGCAAGTTCAAGTTTAGATGCTTCATATGAAAAAGTCTTACTTGAAGTTGGATAGAATGAAGATGCTAGTAGAGGTGGTGTTGTTGCACCTATGGATCATTTGGAGGTTCCTCCAATTGTTGATAATGATCAAGGTCGTAGAGGAGAGGACATTGATGAAAATGAAGATGCTATGGAGGACAATGATGATTATCCTACTTTTGATATGAACGAATTCCTTGGATTTTAAACATTGAACAATTTATTAGATGGTTTATGCTTGGCCACACTTATGAAACTATTTTAATTGTTATGGATTCATTTTATGAATTATGTATGACTTGTTTTTATCATTTATATTTTTTTAAATGATGCACCTATTTATGAATATATTTTTTTATCTACTCATAACTCTTACGAGTCGAGTTATGATCCTCGAGTTACGAGTATTCATTCCCTTCCCGATCCTCTTACGATATTCGAGTTTAACAACATTGCTTACATAAATAAGGTTTTGTGAAGAGTTCGATTGAGTATGGCCTGTACATAAAATAATCAAAGGGTGAAAGTGTGCTGTTGATATGTCTCAATGTATATGATTTTCTTGTAACAGGAGACAAAGAAAACAAATTGATAAGTTCAAATCAGATATGAAAGCCACATTTAAGATGACAGATTTAGGTATCCTCAACTACTTTCTAGGTCTCGAATTTATTTATACATCACATGGAATTCTGATGCATGAGCAAAAGTATGCGAATGAGAATTTAAAAAAGTTTAACATGTAACTTAATACCTATACCCGTCATGGTGAATTTGAAGTTGACTGAATAAATTGAAGAAGAAGAAGAAGTTGATGTCATGTTGTATAGACAAATCACTGGATCATTGAAATACTTATGCAATAGCAAGCCAAATACTTGTTACGGTGTTGAGTTAATTAGTAGGTTCATGAACAATTAATCCAAGATTATTACACATAGCAATAACGAAACATATACTAAAGTATATAAAAGGCACAACTGGTCTTGGTTTGTTCTTTCCGAAAAGGTTTGCAGAACAGATTGAAGCTGGAAACGTGTTGGAAGCTTGGTCAGATTCTGACTGGTGTGGTGATAAGGTAGAAAGGAAGAACACCTATGGCTATTTATTCAAATTTTTGGGTGCACCAGTTTCTTGGTGTTCAAAGAAACAAAATGTGGTGGCACTTTATTCATGTGAAGAAAAACACATTGCTGCTGCAGACGCTACTTGTCAATGCCTATGTTTAGAGAGTTTGGTAAATGAATTGAAGTTGGAATACGTGAAGCCTATACAGTCAAATTTGCTATATGTTTGTCTAAGAATCCTATTTTCCATGGCAAGCATAAACACATAAAGATCAAATTCAATTTTTTTAGGATCAAATGAGTAGAGGAAGGATTTAATTGATCATTGCAACAATGAGGATCAAGTGGCTGATGGCTTTACTAAGTCATTGAATTATCTGAGATTTGAGAAACTTAGAGAGCTTATGGGGTAGATGTGTATAGATTCTTTGATTAGGAGGGTGTGTTAGACAATATAAATAACTTGTATACATACTTTGATGTTAATGAGAAAATATTGTCTCTTGTTTTCTCTATTCCATTGTTCATCCATTATGCATTTTTGGTGTTTGAGAAGTGTTGTTGTGCATGGCAGAAGCAGAGAGCCTGTGTATACAACTATGTGAGAGCGTGGCAGAAACAGAAGGATTGTTGTTACAGGTGTACTGTGTTAGTAATTTTTTTTGCTTACATACTGTCCCTAGTCCAACATCACCACTCCCAACATCCAGAACCTTTCCTACGCGCCACCTAAACCCTATCATCATATAAATCAACCCACATAACATTTTCCCTTCTTCCTGTCAAGTTGAAGATTTACAACCTACTTTAGATTTCATATTATTTCATGGAGCTTTTTTTTAATTATAGAATGCACTCAAGAGACTAAGACAGGAATGCCAATATCTATTAAATACTTTCTTTAATAAGTTAAGTAAATAAATTAATTTAAGTACAAAATATCTCCATTGGTAGTTTAATTTTTGTTATAGATATTTGTGGAGAAATCAATAGAAGCTATACAGTATAGGATTTAGATTTTAATTTTTTAGTATTTTTTTGACCTAATATGATTACTACATGATTTGTCTTTAGTTTGCAAAAATCCATTAAAAAACTAAAATAACTTATTTTTTTACTTAAGCTATATTATTTTATAAGTTAAAATCGAATCAGATTTTTCTTAACCTACCCCATTATAGTTTAAAACCCACGTTCAATTGATTCCAATAATGTCGGATAACTCCTTTGTCTTAATTTAAATTTATCCATTGTCTTCTAACATTCATGAAAAATGCAGTAAAAATGAAAGTAAGAATGAAGAAGGTCTAAAACAATCTATATTTACAATAAGAGATGCAAGTAGAGGTGATTTAATTAAATCAATACCTATGGTATGAATGTATTCAAATTCAAATATTAAACTATACTTAATTATCCACTTAACTAATAATTTGATTTTGGGCTTGTTTATTTTACGTGAAAAAATTATTTCGATTGTTACGTACATGTTTCAATATAAAATAAACTCGTGAATTAGATAAGATTACTTTAGGCAGGGTAGAGTCTTACTAGTGGAGGTATAGGTATTTTAAAAAGTAAAACCATTAAGATTGTGAAGAGTAAAACAAGAGGTGCAATAAGAGACTAACCCAATTTGTTTTCAACGGACTAGGTCTCTGGCCCAACATTGATGAGTAGAATCGAGTTTGCTGTGCTTAGCGTTTATTGTTGGAAATTTCATTCTCTAAAACATTCTATAGAATAGAACCCGCGATTCCGGTGGACACCACGGTACAATGCTTTAGATTTGTAACAATTCACTTTTGCTTGTAGTTTCTTTTAGTCATTTTCACAAACATCTTTCGCTCAACGTTAACCGAAGAAATTTGGGCCATAATATTCTGACACTCTGTCTAATTTCGATACATTGAAGTGTACATCGCTTATTTGTCAGTCATGAACAGAGTCGGATCTAGAATATCTCTTCTCTCTGTTGTGCTATTACGCATCAACCATAACTCACTCGTTGTTAATCGTTGTCATGTAGTAGAACAGTCCCTTGTGAGTGATGGTTTCAATTTGTTTAACCCTTTGAAGTATGAAACGTTTTTAGCTCCGCCAAATTTTGGTTTATCAGTCAGGCCCTTTTCTACTTCATCTTCAACCAGAAGCCTTGGGGAGTCAACTGATGCCCCTGCACACGAGGCCTTGAGTGATGAAGATGATGGGGATGGGGATGAGGAAGATGATTATGATGATGGTCATGGCAAGAATAAAAACAAGAATGGTACCGATTGTAGTAAGTTACATTTAAGAGATGATGATCTTGCCCCAGATGTTAAAACCATTTTGGATATAATGCATGAGATGGGTTCTGGACCATCTGACATTAAGCAAAAGCTTGAGCATTGCAGTGTGGCGCTATCACAAGAGCTGGTTGGGGAGGTCCTTTCAAAAACTCGCAATGATTGGGAAGCGGCTTTCACATTTTTCTTATGGGCTGGCAAGCAGCCTGGGTATACTCATTCGGTTCGGGAGTATCATTCTATGATCTCCATTCTTGGCAAAATGAGGAAGTTTGATACTGCTTGGACCTTAATTGAGGAAATGAGAGGAGGTAGAACTGGTCCATCTCTTATCACTCCACAGACACTGTTGATCATGATCAGGAGATACTGTGCTATACATGATGTTGCAAGGGCTATCAATACTTTCTATGCTTATAAACGGTTTAACTTTCAAATTGGGCTAGAGGAATTTCAGAGCCTTCTTTCTGCCCTTTGCCGGTATAAGAATGTGCAGGATGCTGAGAACTTACTGTTCTGCAACAAAAATGTATTCCCACTTGACATTAAAAGCTTTAACATAATTCTGAATGGATGGTGTAATTTGATTGTTAGCACTAGTCATGCAGAAAGAATATGGAAGGAGATGAGCAAGAGAGGAATCAAACACGATGTTGTCTCTTATGGAAGTATCATATCCTGCTATTCAAAGTCTTCTACACTCTACAAGGTGCTTAGGATGTTTGACGATATGAAGAAAAGGAAGATCACTCCCGATAGGAAGGTTTATAATGCTGTAATTCATGCTCTAGCAAAGGGTAGGCTTGTGAAAGAAGCTGTGAATCTCATTCGAAAAATGGAGGACAACAACATTATTCCAGATGTTGTTACTTACAACTCCTTGATCAGGCCTCTTTGTAAAGCTCGCAAAGTTGATGAAGCTAAACAATTTTTTGATGAGATGTTGAAGAGGAGCTTATGCCCAACAATTCAAACTTTCCATGCTTTCTTCCGTATGTTAAGGACCAAGGAAGAAGTATTTGAGCTCTTGGACAAAATGAGAGAGCTGGGATGCTGCCCAACCAATGAGACTTATATAATGTTGATAAGAAAGTTTTGCCGTTGGCGCCAGCTTGATGATGTATTTAAGATATGGGATGCAATGAAGGAAGATGGAATCGGACATGATCGTAGTTCATATATAGTACTGATTCATGGGCTGTTTCTGAATGGAAAGCTAGAAGATGCATTCAGATATTATGCAGAGATGCAAGAGAAAGGCTTCCTTCCTGAACCAAAAACAGAAGAAATACTTCAGGCATGGGTTTCTGGGAAACAGTCAACGGAGGACCAGGTGACAGATGTAGAACCTAATGGACTTGAAAATGATAGTTTTAAAAATAAAGTAAAGGACATACCCAGTAAATTTGATAGGGAAAAAAATTTTCTTCGCCAACCTGAGACCAGAAGAGTAATAAGAGAACGAGGTTTTTCTTTGTGGGATTAAGACGAGGTCCCTCCAATGACACTTTAATACTATACCTTTGAAGATGACACTTATTGGTCAGCATACCTCAAATTCAAAGAGGTGGATGGCATGCGGGTGTATAGCCAGACTTCAATTTCCTCATCACAAACAAGAGCTGCAAGGTTAGTGCAATGCAAAGACAACCGAAGTTTGTTTAGTTATAGGATTTAAAACTTTTCGGTTAAAATTTAGTTGCTTCTTTACTGGTGGTTAACCTTTGGTGAATGTTGTTAATACTAGAGCTGAACTCAGGCGCTTGTATGTATTTTCATGAGTTTGGTATTAATTACGCTAAGTGCAGCTAGAAACACAATCCACTGTTGTGATTGTTTACATTGCAGAGAAAAATGTGAATTGATAGTTGCTCGTTGGCATTTTATTATACAATCTACTTTAGAAGTAAAATTGACACAACACAAATGAAGTTAACACATCGACGAAAGTAATTAATTACCTTATGAAGTTGCACGAAAGTATAGACATTGACCATGAGTTGAACTTTCATTAGTTTTTTTTTCTTATGCTGCAGGGTATAACAGACATCTTTTATTTTCGGGCCTTTGGCCCTGTGATATAAGATCTCCTGTGGCCTCTGTTTTTATGTTGTTAGTGCTTTGGTCTTATGGCTTGTTAGGTCCCTGCAAACATGATATTTTCCCATGAACCATCATTCAACTATTATGGAGACTGGAGATTATTTGATCCTGGGGTTGAAGTGACTGAGGCTTCATTGCTAGAACTTAAGCCTATCCCTGACCCCCTAACCAGGTCTTAAAAGAGCGTCATTGACAATCAGGTAAACTGGATTCCTGAGTACATAATACACCATGGAAGCCATGTAGTTGAGGGTTATTTTGGTGCTCTTTCTGTTTGTTTTTATTTTGGACCCTGTAATATAAGAGTAAATTTGTAATGCTATTGCTATCTAATCAACTCTATTAAAAAAATTTCTTGATGGCAGTTTGCATCCAGGTAGCATGATTGAACATTCATGTAATACACCAATAGAGCAGAAGCGGGAGTTCGAGAAAGAGGGTTAGTATTAGTGAGGTGCATGAGTGAGCTGACTGTGTGGAATCCGTAACTTCTATTGATACGTTGGTTCTTATTAAAATGGTTTCTGAAACAATTTGTGGATTATGGCCGCATCTGGTCTAGTGGTTCTTAATGGTATATAGGTAGCTTTAATTATGGGTGAAGTTTGGATGATCAAATTGAAGAATGCTGAAAGCTATGGTTGAAGTTTCTAAGTGTCCTTTGGCTTGGAAACTTGATTCTTAGATGAAGATCTTGGTTTTGCTAAATGGATAGTTGGCTTAGGGAAGGAGAGAGACTATGTCGTTCTGCAAAGATTACGAGAAAGGAATATGAGAGAAAAAGGAAATGAACCAAGTACAAGATTGGTTCTTACCAATTCGACTAGTTCATGTAGCTTGGGATAAACTGTGATCAACCTCTAGCTCCCACTTGGATAAAGCTAATGAACACCACCAAATGACAAGAGGACCTCTAGCTCCACCTTGGATAAGCTAAGGAGCACTACCAAAGAAAAACAAGAGAGAACCACCACTTGAACTTAGATCAAGGCTAAGAACTCTTTAGCAAGAAGATTCACACTCTTCTTAAACTCAATACACTTATGTATTATTCAAATCAGAGTTATATACCAAGTTGATTGATACCGGATAGAACTAGTTGATTCAAACCAATCTAAAAATCTCCTTTGTAATCCTTCTATATATCTCTTACACTTGAATATATCTTGGTTCTTTATTTTTGCAAGAACCTTAACTCCCAAATCAAGTGTTACAGGAAAACTTTTCAAAATCTTATAGTGTTTCCTATTACAACTATACTATATGTTGATCCTATGTCTTTATTTTGCTGCAATTTTATTTAACGTTTATTAATCTATTGAATTGTAATAAGTGTTGTTTTAGAGTCTCTGCATTGTCTCCTTTAACTCTTTTTGGTAGTCATATTATTTTTTTAATTTATTGTATTGTATCTTTAAAATTCCTTGAAGTTTTATCTAGAGTTTTGTATTTTCTTTGATCTCTTGAGTTAAGATTTAGATCTCGCAATGTTTTTCACATTGTTTGTTCACTCTTTGCTTAAACTATCGGAGTTTTTTGCCATGTGCTAAAGAGAATTTGAGTGATAAAATGCGAGAGAGTACATTCAAGAAAAAGCCTATAAGTGTGATACACAAGTGAGAATTTGAGTGAAACACATAGAAGAGTAATGTGGTCCTAAATATATTTTATTATACTAACATTTTCATGTAGGAACTAGCAATATTGAGTAATGCAACATGTTTCCGCAAAGGACTTAAAAGTACCAAGAGAATGACACGTAGAGATACACCTAGTGTTTGTGAGGCCCTGGTGGAGAATGTCAATTTCTTGGAATCCATAATTATAAAGTTGAATGACAAGATGGCTAGTATTAAAAGGAAGTACAATCCTGATAGAAAATCATTATCAAAGACAAGTGCACTAAGATGTTCCAAATGTTGAGGCTATGGACATGAAACTCATCAATGTCCTAATGGGGATACAAGTCTCATTACTAATGAAGACCTCAAGAACTACATTTTATACTTGAAAGAAGAGGAAGAAAGGATAATGCAAAAATTAGATGTATTAAAAAGAAGGCAAGAGCGGAAGCTAAAAAGAGCACATGAGAAGGAAACACTTATAAAAAATGAAGGAAAGGCAAAGAGAGAAAAAGACGAGAAAGAAAAGAGAGAGAGAAGAGGAATAAGAAGGAGAGAGAAAAGAGAAAGAAGAGTGAGAAAAAGAAAAGAAAGAAGAGTCTAGAAAAATGAGGAAGAAAAGAGAGAAAAAGAGAAAGAAAGAAGAGAGCATTATGAATTGTCAATTAAAAAAGGTATTAACTTTCCTCGTATTGCTTTATTTTCTAGGAAAGAATTATTCATCAAATAGCAATGACATCAACAATGAAAAGAAGAAAGGATACTTAGGGAAGACTTGTTCATTAAGTAACAACGAGATCAACAATGGGAAGAAGAAATGATGATAAAAAAAGGAGGGCACAAACTTAGAAATATATGCTCACGAATTAGCTTGTTTACCCATTCCTAACAAACCTATGGGTGATCAAAGTCATACCTATAGTTTGTTTGTTTGTTTGTTTGCGCAATATTCCTTTGTTTTTCTTTGAGTATTGCATCTTTAATTTAAAATTGTTTGATGCTTTGTGCAGATGGGTATTTGACCCTAGAGGAAGACCTACAAAATATTAGATAATAAGATATTAACCTCTTCCAGGATCCAAATCTCATTTTAGTGTATATATATATATATATATATATATATATATATATATATATATATATATATATATATAATTTTAGATTTGTGTCTTTGACTTATGTTGTGTTTGTGCATAGGACCTTCTAGAATTTGAGTCGAATTCTCTCTAAACAAGGAAAAATGATAAGGAATCAAAAGATGAATTTGAGGACAAATTCCCTTTAAGAATGAAGGTATGATAGAGGACTATTTCCTAAATTTTAAGTGCTACGAATTTGAGGACAAATTCTCTTCAAGAATGAGGTAATGATAGAAGACTATCCCTATATTACATACAAGAAGAACCTGAAGATGAACCTTTACAATCCAAAGAACCTATATGACAGGGGTAAGGAGCAAGAGATTAGAAGATCAAATCTATCCAAGACTCTTAATGCTACAAGCAATTGAAAATTCAAAGATATGAAGATCATGACATAAAACACATTTGAAGGATAGTTTTTAGGAAAATTAGTTTATGTTTTTGGACTTTGGGTTTTCTTTTATAAATTAGTTATGTTTCTATGTTTTTAGGCTTTGGACTTTCTTTTATAAATTAGTTATGTTTCTATGTATTTGAGCTTGGACCTTCTTATAAGGTTCCCAAGTTTTCTTAAACTTATGTGCCTATATATTTGGGGTGGCAATACGGGATTCACCCAGCGAGCCAGCCCGCAGGCCTACTAAAAAAACACGAGGTGGGACATTGAGCCCGTTGGCTTGCAAAAGTCCGCAACCCACGTGGGCTGGTCTGCGGCCCACATAAAATAAAAAGAAAAAACATTACACTTATGTATATCAATTACTTTTCTTCTAGACTTCTGCATCAACATTCCAAATTCTTATATGACTGGAAAAGAAAAGTATTATGTATTTTTGAATATGCAAAATTTTGAATAATACATCGTGTATGTCAAAATACGAATATAAAAATGTTGAATTATTAATTTATCATCCAAGCTTTTGCTTAATTTTGTGAACTTGTTAAAGTTTTTCAATATTTTAAACATTAAAAGTTTTATCATCATAAGAATTTTTAATATATATATATATATATATATATATATATATATATATATATGTGTGTGTGTGTGTGTGTGTGTGTGTGTGTATGTGTGTGTGTATGTATGTATGTATGTATATAAAGGTACCAAAAACTGATGTAGACATTTTTAGTCATATATTGAATTTTATTTTATTAAAGAGAGAATTCTCTTTGTTTTTTGGTTTAGGCCTTAGGTTCTTATCAAAGATTGACATCTTTGTGGTAAATCTTCCTTGACTTATCAATCTTGTTAATTGTGGCGTCTCTATTATCGGTTCTTATCAAAGATTAATATCTTTGTGGTAAATTTTCCCTTGACTTATCAATATGTTATATTGTGGCATCCTCCATCTCTGTCTAATTAAACATTCTTCTATGATTTATTTTTGTTGTATATCTAGAAAATTTAAATTCAGAAACGATCGTATTATTTCTAGATAGGATCGTATAAAAAAATTAAAGTAGTTTTCTTACTTTATTTTTTCTTCACATATATATTTCTATCATTGTATCTCCATCTCAAATCATGAGTGAGATTTAAAAATCTTTCAAAAGTATTCCAACAAATAATATTATTTTTAGCTCTACAAAAATTATGAGTGAGCTTGGTGATATAAAAGAGGTATAATAACTATTTTTTTTATAAAAAGGGTTACATTTGATATAATTTATCATGTTGGATTATTAGCTCAATTTTGTAATGAATGAAGGATATTTCATGTGTGGGTTTTAGTATTATTAAGCATGTGTTGGATGGAAGGAGTTATGGTTGTGTCTTTGCAACCAAAGTGTTATTCTTGATTTGAGAATGTATTTTTCAATCACGTACTATCGGTCATTTTTCCACTTGCTATGATATTCAAGATTTGGTGGATCTTTTAACTCCAAATTCATCCAATTATATTGTGTTTTGAAAGTTGACACAAATGAGCAAATTGCTCATAAATTTAAACTAATTTATTTGGTCAATGAAGATGTGCATGATGTATTTTGAAATTTTTACGTTATATATATAATTTTAAAACTCGTATAATTATGATTTTTCATAGTTATTATTATTTTTTTTATATAATACAATATATACACAAAGGAAGAAAAAATGTTGTTACAAAGCTAAAGCACTAAAACAAAATGGGCCTATAGCGTCACTTATTTGACGTCAGTCCATGAAAACTCCAAAGTCAAAAATGATCGGTGGCATTTTTGTAATTAAAAGGATAAGATTAACGTCAGCCCCCTAATGAAAAGACGTCTTTTTTTCAATTTGACGTCGGTATGCACAAGTTAGACGTCAAAGGACGTCAGGTTCTATCCTCCCCGACGTCAAATGACGTCAGTTTTTCAATTCTCCGACTTCAAATGACGTTTGTTTCAGACTACCCCGACTTCACACGTTTCATTAGCTTCTTATGACTCTAAATCTCCGCACTTCATGCTTCTCTCGCCTACTCCATCATCCTTCTTCTTCTTTCCTCAAACTCCCTAAAACTTGCGTCAACCATGCTGCCAACACCAACTCTTCTTTTCCCTATCTATTTTTTACCACTCCATCTCTTTCTAACCTTTCGCGATTCCTTTATTCCAAAGCTTCCGTCAACGAGAGCCACAATGAAACCTCTTATGATACCGCCAACATACTCGACCAACTACTCCTCCTCCAAGTCACTGCCAATGCAAAGACGTCGATGAGGCCCTGTAGATTATCGCCGACAGTTCCTCCCAGAACGACGGTGTCGTTTCCACCTCTGACTACTCCTATGTCATATTCGTTGTGCTTAACTACAACAATCTCGAACTTGCTCTCTCCATCTTATACGCCATGCACACCAATTTTCATCCAGGTTATTTCTCTCTTTAGTTCACGCAAGTTCTTTTTTCCCTGCAGTTGTTTGGTGAAATGTGTGGCTACAATAGAAGTTTCATTACTTTCTTTCTAATGTTGGTGTCATTTATCTTAGGAAACAAGTTGATGGAAAAATTTAAAAGTATCATTTTATGAAGTTTATAGCTTATGAAGGTTAGTCCTATGATAAAGAGTAAATAAGAATGATGTTGATGTTTAAGATGAGTAATGCGCAAAGATTTTATAGATGTCAATTTGAATTAATCTTTTGATAAAAAATATCATATCGTAGGCACAAGTTTCAAATAAAGCGTTTATTAATTAGAATTCAATATTATCATAATAATATGACTTTATTTTCATAGGCTCCTACTTTATTTGTGTTTTGTACCGCTCTTTAAATATCAGATAAGGAATTGAAGAATTTATCTTTAATTGAGTTGAATAGTTTATTATTAGGGATGACAATGTGAGTCTTTTTCCTATTTGATCTAAAAAAATGAGTCGGATTGGTTTGTCTCATAAATAATTGTAAATGAATTTCTCTAATCCATATTGTGTAATGTGTGACATTCGATTTTATAGATAAATCTAATAAATAAAACATCGCAAAATTTTAATATAAAAGAGCACACGACATGAACTATATAAGTATTAACTATTACAGTTATCCATAAATATACTTAGAAAGAAAAACTAAGACACACCATGATGCCATGAACAAAACAAAATTTAAGAGTTTGACAGTTGTCCAAAAAGCTTGCTCATAGACCAAGTTGATTACATAGGCAACAGTGCCCCTAAAGATGCTCTATAAAGTCAAATACAACCATGCATAATACACTGTTGCATTTCCATCATCACCATAATCACCAAGGATTTTCATATCTACTCACACCAAGAATTTGGTGATCATTGCAAAAATGAAAAGCCAAACAGAGAACAGACAACAAACAAAAAGGGTAAGCTAGAGTAAAAATAATTTTCAACATGGCATTGAGCAAGCAATATTAAATAGTTTTCCAAACAAGCAACACAATAGGCATTCAAACATGTGATATCAAATAATGCAAGACTTTATGACTCAATTATCTGGATACATATAAAGAGATTGGATTCACTATATGCTTGTACTTGTGGTGGCCTCTACTGTTTTGCAGAGTCATTACCAATGGTTTTCACCCTACCACGCACAAGGTTAGCCTTCAATCATCTAGGGCCATTATCTTGCCAAAGACTAGGGTCTCCTGCTACTCTCACCACTTGAATCAGTTTACTCTACATGAGACTAACTGATTCTTTAGAGTTTCAGGATGCAACCTTACTTGAATCCTTATCTAATTATATACACTACAACACCACCATGAAATCTCACCAAGATATTCGTGGAATTACCTTTAACTCATGTCACATCCATGTTCTCACACCATAATCCACATGCTATCTCATGACATCCAAATATCATGTCAATGCACCACCAACCAACCAATTCATAAATTATTTCATATTGAATATAGTAAAATATCAGTATTATTTAATCTCATACAACATACATGGCATCATACTTCATGCTTATAAGGTAAATCACTCTATCATGTAGGCAAACAACCAAATCAGAGAAGAAAACAGAACTAAAGCACGTTCCTGCACCAGTCTCGCTCAATTTGGAAGTCCTCGCTCAAGCGAGAGAGGTTCTATCACTCAAGCGAGCCCTTCTCGCCTAGACGAGAGCTCGAGCAGTGGAACAGTGAGGTTTCTGCGATTTCTCGCTTAGGCGAGACTTCCTCGCTTGAGCGAGATTTCTTCTCACTCAAAACCAGAGCTCGTCGCCTGAGCGACATTTGGAGAAGAAACATGGGACAATTTCTGATACTCTCGCTTGAGCGAGACTCCTTCGCCTGGTCGAAAACACCAGGTTTTCTCCACTGTTCACGCATGCAACCTATATTCAAACAATACCAAGCAACATCTCAACATTTCCAGACAACCAAAACAACTAGAAAGCATTATAAACATAAAATAGGAATAAAAATAAGTACATATTTTAAAAAGGTGTGAAACCCTAACTTCCTTTAACTTTGAGTGAACTGAGCTTAAGAGAAGGGAACACGTAGTGGGAGGAGCACTAGTACCAGGCAGCTTAAAGAGCTGAAATAGAAACATAAGGGGAACGAAAATGAGACCAAGAAAGGGATTAAGGTAGAACCAAAGCTTAGGAGCTGAAAACGGAAAATAACAGAGGTTGAATGGTTACTTACTTGGAAGAAGCTTTTGACTAGCTCGGAGGGAAGCTTGCTCAAGCCCTAATAGAGGTCTGTTGGAGAAAAAAAGAGAGAGTAAGTGAGTTGTTATATGAGTGGGAGGCAGAATGGAAAGTGAAAGGGTAGTTAGGGGGTTTCAGGGAACAAGGGGGCTGACTGTGGGCCCTTTAGCAAGGCCAGGCCCAACGTTTTTAAGATAGAAAACTATGTCTCACATAATGTTTGGTTCGCAGGTTTGTGGGTTAGTCCCACATAAGAATTTTAATAACTTTATTATATTTAATTAAATTAGTAGAAATAATAATTTTATAAGTCCATTTCTTAAAATTTTACATAATTTTATAATTTATAATTTTTAAGTACAAACCTATTAAAAATAAAAATGACTTTGAACTAGATTGAAACAAGGGAAGAAACACAAATGAGGGAGCTACTTTTGGATGAACTGGACACGAATGAGCGAGCTACTTTTGGATGGACTGAAGAAGAAATGTGAATGAGCAAATTGCTTAGAAGAAATATACATGACGTGTTGTGCTAGTGTTGTTGGATTTTAAGAATTTAAGTCAATGTAGGCCAAAAGCATACTAGCATGTCGTTGGCCTACACAGGCTACAGGTTATGCAAGGCGTGCCTAAGCAGCCCAACAAGATAAAATACTCAACCAACCCTGCACTTTTTCTTATGGGTCTACGGACTAACCCACATCACATTAGCATCCCTAGTTATTCTTGAGTTTTTAGAGAATGTTTGTAAAGTCCTTTGTGTTAGCACAAATGGATTTGTTACATATAGATTTGATGAAGGATTCAAGATTTGATCAATAATAGAGATTTGATGAAGGATTGAAGATCTGATCAAGCTTGAAGTGAAGATCGAACTAGTTGACATGCATTATCTTGAAGCTTGAAGATGGAGCTTTACTTGGAGGCGTATTGACTTAGGAATAGAAGTCTTGTGTCTAGTTGAAGTTATTCAATATGATAAAATGGTTTTCAATAAGTTAAATAGTTTGTGGTTATAATTTTATGAACAACATATTTGATCGGCCAAAATAACAATCAATCAACTAATTTCACTTAAAGTAAGTGAAATCAACCTATTGAGAAGTATTTTTCAATTTGTTCAATATGTCAGTGCCAAGCTATAAAGCCTATCTTTTTTCAGTGAGAAAGAATGAGATTCACTTTTTCGCGCAAAATCACTTGGAAAATCATAAACTTTCACTCTCTCTAAAGAACTCAGTGCTAGTGTTGTTCGTGATCATCCTTAGAGGTCTTGGAGCTGAGTTTGCTCTTGGTGTGTACATTAAAGAAGGTTCTTGTTTGGCTAGGGAGAGCCTCCATTGAAGTTTGATCCTTCTTGTGCATTTGTGGTGTGCTTGTTGTGTTGTGTAGGCTTCTTGTGTAATTCAACAACCTTGTTGTATGGTTGTACATTTTCGAAGTTGAATCATGTAAGGATTTTGTAAATTTGAAATAGTGGAAAGTCATGTCAAGGTTACCTTGACTAACTAGATGTAGCTCAAAAGCAATGAACTAGAATAGAAATTCTATGTGATTTGATTTACATTTTCTACATTGAATTGTTCTTGGTTTAAATTCATCAAGAAAATCAATTTAACCAATCTTTTATTGAAATCCTTACGTGGTTGCATAACAATTTGATATAAGGTTGTATTTTTTTATCAATTGTTACTGATCTAGGTTGATAAACTGTTCAGATTTGAAATTTGGTGGTGAGTGATTTTTCTGTACACTCACTACCAGTATTTTAATCAGTTGTTCCTGTTTTTCAATCTATTGTTTGCATCAAGCAATTAAAATTAATTGATCCTTAATATAAATCATTGTGTAATTGCATACCAAGTTGGTAACTTTGTGTATTTGAAATTAGTTTGATTGATAATCACATAAATGAAATCTCTTGATTATTTTAAGTGCATTTACTGTATAATTATGTGTTAGGATTTTAATATGTTGTTTTGATATTTTAACTAGTTAAAATGTATGTTTTAGAACCGATGCTTAGATTATGTGGTCAATATAATTCTCCTCAAAGTTTTGTTAACCTTTGAAAATAATAAAATTTTAGAAAAACAATCAATTCAATCCCACCTTCTTGGTCTAGAAACACCTTATTTTACTCACACTATGACATTCCTCTATCTTACTTTCACTCTTCATTTTCATCTTTCACTTTCTCTCTTAATTTTTGCTCTATCTTCTTTCTAAATTCTTCCTTATATTTTTATCGTTTTTCATAATCTAATCACACCTCGCAATATTTGAGGAGTTGGAGATCATTACTAACATATCATATTTTTAAGCAAAGTTCCCATTTACTCTAAAGATTATTTATTCTCTTTCTTTTCTTATGCAATTTTCACCAATCTTAGGGTTAGCTAAGAGAATTGATCCTCTCCACCTGATTAAGCTCCTAAAATTTGGTTATGTTTCAATACTTTGTTCTAGATATCTAGATTTTTAGTGATTCCTTTACTTTAGCTGGAACTTTTGGAATGAGAAATTATTGGTAAAGAAAGTTATTTATGGTTTATTCATATAACCTTAGGACAAATGATCTAGATGTGAAAATGACTTGATCACAAAATATTGGTCTTTATGTAGGGATGAATTTGTTTGGAAATTGTGTGAATGCTTGAAATTGAATATTATATGAATTTTGTAAATAGATGATTGTTTGTTTTGAATTGCACACACTTGATGAAAAGTAAATTTGGTGGTGTGATTATGAATGTTAAGGTATATAGTTTATAAAATTATGTTTTGAATATGGTTTTGATAAGTATAGTAAGTGTTAAAAATTTAAGTACGGGTTGAAAATCTCATATTGACTAAAAATGAGAAAGTTAAGACACATATTAAAAAAATTAAAAAAAAAACATAAACATTAAGCCTTTTTAGAATGGCTCCAATAAAGTTGACATATTAACCAACAATGCTCATTTCCTATCTATTAACCTTAGGATGTCTATAAAAAAAAATGGCACAATTGTATATCAAAGAGATAGTGGAATTGGTTGGAGTGCCTTCAAGCATTATATCAGATAGTGATCCTATGTTCACCTCTATGTTTTGGAAAACCTGCAAGATGATTTAGGGAGTCGATTAAGGATGACCTCTCCTTACCACCTTAGAACAAATGGGCAGTCAGAAAAGATGAATTAGTCATGAAGGACTTGTTGAGGACTTGGGTCCTAGATTATCTATCCATGGGATGAGATGTTACTCCTGATATAGTTCACCTACAATAATAATCATCATGCAAGTATTGGTATAATTAAGGTCTTGTGAGATCTCAACGCTTAAAATTCATTCCAACTTAAGAGATGAGAGAAAAGATGTCAGGATTATATTTTTTTTTTCTTGATTAGTAAATCTTTGATGACGAAATTTTTTATTTTAGAGATAATTGTAATATTCCAAAATAAAAGGATTATAAAAATTTAAATTATTTATTTGTCTTTATTATTAAGTTTTAATTTATTAAAGAAGATATCCATAATCTCATTTATATATATATATATATATATATATATTATAATTTAATATTTATTTTATTGAGCAAAGTATTTTTAAGCTCATTTTTATTTTTTTGTTTTTATTATTGAGATTTATTTTATTTAGTGAGATTTTTTATCCTTATTTTTTAATATTAATATAATTCATTTATTGATGTGGGAATTTCGGCATGAAGTCATCTATTCGAACTCTATCAAATTTGGACGATAAGTATCGAAGGAGGTTCTTTGTTTGTCAAATCTGTATAAAATAGAATTCGGACATAGTGAATTGATATGAATAATCCTTGTAATGATGATTTTGAAATAAAAATAATGATTTTGGGATAAGGATGATATGAATAATCCTTGTAATGATGATTTTGAAATAAAAATAATGATTTTGGGATAAGGATGAGAGTTTTGGAATAAGAAAAATATTATTGTTGATGTTCCAATTTACAGTAGACAAAATCTTTACGATAAGTGGAAGACTTTACAAAAATACCAACTCGTGTATATAGGAATATTAACAGGGCGGGTAAAATACGAGTAGTAACTCCTTCGTATCTTATTCGTAAGATAAATATTCGTTCTGTATCCGTATTCATATCTGTCAGGCATCCGTTATGCGGGTATCCGTCTATTTTGTTCATATCCGCAGATAGTGGCGGAACTTCAACAAAAATTTTAGGGGGACCAAATTATATTTGTTATATATAAATTATTATTTTTAGTTAAAAAATGTTTTCATTTTCTCACATCATTTTTTCTATTCAAAACAAGCACTCATAACTATAGAATCCAAAAAATATAACAATAATATATATAAAAAAGTAGTATAAAATTTATCATCAACAATAATATATTAAAAAAAAGGAACAAAAGTTACCTTTCCGGGATCACATTCTAAAGCATTTAAAAATTCATTATATATAATTTTAGGAACTTTAGAGAGTTGTTTTTCATTTTCTTCAATTTTTGGATTCTCATAAATTTTATCAAGTTTATATGACATAAATGTACTTTTTTCATCTTCATCACAAGCCTTCCACTTAAAAAAAATCAATTATTTTACTCTTTGCCATAATTTTTCTAATATAAATTTGTCACCTCTCACCTATTTAGAAAAATATTAAATTATGAATATCCTAAGCTAAATCTTAAAACCAAGACTCAATATTCTAATAAAAATAATAACTTCTAGATTATTACATTTTCTTATCTTAGAGATTCATAATCTTGTTCTTCCCCTACACGACTTAAAAGTCTAAAATAGCTCTATCTACTCAAAGAAGAGTTTGATGAACAATTAAAGCATGATTTTATGATCTCTAACCGATAGAGATATGCCTAAAGCGTAAAAAAAAGCACGTATTACTTCGAAAAAAAGAGAGTAAAAAATGAATTTATTCAAAAGAAGAAATTGTTCAATCCAAAATGTTTCTTAACTCTTCAATTTTTTTCTGGTGCAATTTGATTTTAAAAATAATAAAAAATTGATGAAAATTGAAATGAAAACAAAAAAAGAGAAAGAGATAGAGACACGAAAAAAAGAAAAACCAAATAAAAAAGTAAAAGAAATTATAATAAAAAAGAAAAACATAATTTTAAAATTTAAAAAAGATTTTTTAAACTAAATTAATATAAATAAAATTATAATATATAAAATATTTTTTAAAAATATTTAAAAATTAGAAGAAAAAAAATGTTGGGGGAGCCATGGCTCCCCTATGTCAACACTAAGTTCTGCCCCTGTCCGCAGATATCCACGGGTATCCACGAGTATTTATAAAATTATTTAAAAGATAAATATTTAATCATAAATTCAAATAAAATAAAATAAAATACATCACTGTCAACAATTTTAAATAAAGTTCAAACAAACTCAAGTTCACACAAGTCCAAATAATTATAAAAATAAATATAAAATGACAGTTCAACACAATGAAAATTCTATAATTAGTGTTTGGATCAACAGGCCCACTTTTTACGATTGATTCCTAAAAAATAATAAAATAATAAACCCCAATTGTTATGTGCCAAATATTTTTATTTTGATTCCATCATTTGACAACAAGCATACCATAAACGTCACTGTCTATATAAAATTTGAAGTATATGCCCAATTTTAAAGAAGGGAAAGAGAAGAATGTCAAAACAACATACCAATACTTGAAGCTGGAAGAATGATGACAAAAAAAGATAAGATGTGCAGCTTAAAAGATATTAGATCAGAATTTTTTTTTACTAATATATATATATATATATATATATATATATATATATATATATATAAAGGTATTTTTGTAAATTAAAGTTTACCCGTACCCGCCCCGTTAACATGCAAGTATCAAAAATACTCGTACCTACAGATAGCGAGTATCCGTTTTTAATATTCATTTTCTACCCATTGCGAATTTTATCCGTAAATATCCACGGATACGAATATTTTTGACATCTCTATTTCCGTCTTATATGTTTATTCTTGTGTAATGTTAAATAATGCGTTGAATGGTAAATATTTTATTAAAACCTGAATTGTATAGTATAAAACGCATGACAATTACACTCTTCCGATAAATACAATTAATTTCCTCAATAAAAGAAAAATCTTTAGACATTTGCACCCGTGAATATCACAATATTTCAAAACTTCTGAATTATTGCACGTGTAAAAAGCACATAACAAGACAAATGATGTTAAAAAATATTTTAGTTAAAAATAAAAAATGAATAAAACAAATATAATATCACTAAAAATAATTGAGTGCAGCGTGAATAAGAAAGGATAAAACAAATATTTTTGGAAATTAAAAAATTAAAATATATATTTTTAACTTTAAAGACTAATAAAGTACCTGAATATAATGCACTAAGATATATTTAAGCCTTTAATCCATAAAAAAAAAAACAATAGTACAATAATATGACTTTTTCTCCCAACCTTTCTAAGGGTACAGTAATGTGTGAGTCCCACATGTTTCAATTAATCTGTTCACACACCTGTCATCACTCAAGCTCCATTCGAGACATATATATAAGGCGAAAAAAGACACTTTTTTATTATCTTATCTCTTAGCAAAAGTTTGTTTTTATTTTATGTTTATATTTGATATTTAATATTTGATGATTATAAAATTTTTATTGTACTTTTATTAAAAAGTGTATATATATATATATATATATATATATATATATATATATATATATATATATTTTTATTTTTTAAAATTTTATCAAAATTTTTTATAATAAATTAATATTATAGTAAAAGAAATTGTGATATTATTAAATATTTAACATGAAGAAGATATATACTTTTAATATTAAATATCAAAAAATAATTATAATAATAAAAATATCAAATAATAGTATAAATAATAATTGGATAAAATGCAACCAATTATAAATAAAAATAAAAATAAAATATTAAATGTGTATGTTAAACATTAATTATAGTTTATATATATATATATATATATATATATATATATATATATATATATATATATATATGAGCAATATTCAATTATTTTTAAAGATAAGAACGAGAAAGATTATGTATATATTGGTTCTGTCTTCTTTTTATTTATGTTCTAATATGTTTTTTTCGACATCATATATGTTCTTCTTTAAATTATTGAAATATTTTTAATTTTTAAATAATTTAAAATTTGTTATATATATATATATATATATATATATATATATATATATATATATATATATATATACATATAATTAATATATAAATTTAAAATATATTTATTTATTTTATTATAATAAAAAAAATTTAATCGAAATATATAATATATTTAAGTATGAAAATTAAAATAATTTAGTTAAAGCAATCTAAACGATAAATGAGTTATGAAATACAAACATAAATATAAAAAAGTGAAAAATAATATAGAATGGCCTATACTTTCTTTAAAATGTTTTTCTCTTTTTCTTCTATAAAAATACTCAAAGAAAAAATAGGTCAAAAATAAAATGGAATACAGAATGAAAAATACTCTTTTAGAAGACTTTTATGAACTTTTATTAGCACAAAGTACTATAATAAAAATAAAAATGCATCATTTCTTTGTTAATTAAAAGGAGAAAAAATAGATACAAAAAATATATAATTCGAAATAGAGTAAAAATTAGCATTGTTCTCACCTTGTTCATCTTCTAGAATGTATCTTAGGGTTAACACTTGTGTGCAAACGTTTGCAATCATCTCCTCGTCCTTTCAAATCATTCACTCAATCCAAATACTATAAGAATCCTTTTTTTCTGTTTTAAGCTTAATAAGTCTAGCTCTAGTGAGTAAGGGAGGGTCCAAGGTCCGCCCACCAACCTTTTTTTTCAAAGGCAAGAAAACCCCTCAGTTATGTTCCCACTTAGCCATTCCTTCTTTTTATCCCTCTCTCACTACAATGTTCCTCTCTCTCTCTCTCTCTCTCTCTCTCTCTCTCTCTAACAGAGGCTCTACTAGGGTTTGATCAAGTTTCCCCTCCGAGCTAGCTGAGCTCATTTTTCCTCCAACTTTATGGGTCCGTTACTAGAGCTATGGTGCTCATCTTTTGGGTAGTTGTTTTGTTTGGCTAGCGTTTGTCCGGGTAAGGGAAGGTAGGTTTTTTTTATGTTTTCTTGGTATATGTTTGTTTTCAGTTTAGTTTCGCGTTTATAATGCTTGTATGTAGTTGTGGTTGCCTGGAAAATATTGAGATGTTGTTTGGTTTCAAATGTCTGGTTGTTGCATGCGTGAACAATGGTGAGAATTGGTATTTTCTCCCAAGCGAGCACGTCTCGCCTTGGCGAGAATAGCATAAGCTCACCCTGGTTTATGCTCGAACTCTCGCTCAGGCGATGACCTTCCGTTTTGAGCGAAGAGTTATCTCGCTTAGGCTAGGAGGTCTCGCTTAAGCGAGAACTCGCAAAAACCTACAGTGCTCCCTATTGCAATCTCGCCCAAGCAAGAATTTTTAGTTTAAGCGAGACCAGTTTAGCTTAAGGGAGATCAGTTTAGCTTAAGCGAGACCAGGTTAGCTTAAGGGAGACCAGTTTAGCTTAAGCAAGACCAATTTAGCTTAAGTGAGACCAATTTAGCTTAAGCGAGATCAGTTTAGCTTAAGCGAGATCAATTTAGCTTAAGCAAGAACTTTTAGCTTAAGCGAGAGCAGTCTAGCTTAAGCGAGACCAGTCTAGCTTAAGCAAGAATTCCTAACTTAAGCGAGCGCTTAAGCAAGAATTTCTAACTTAAGTTAGAATTGTTGTAGAATTTTAATTCCTTACTTTAACTTGTGGATTGATTCATTTACTCTTAAAGACATGAATATGTAATTGTGTATGTTTCATGTGATATTTGTAACATCCCGTCAGGATATTACGAATTTATAATAAAATAAAAGAAATACATTAAAATATACTGCATTTAATAATACCTCATTTTCCCAAAACGCGGGAAAATTTAAAATTTATTAAATAACCAACGAATGTTCGAGTCCATAAATCACTAATAAATGGTTATAAAAATTCCCGTAAGGGTTTACATCTTATTTCAAAACCAAAGGAAATAAACATAAGTTTTCCCCCAATTTATCCCCTCTCCGCAGCTAAGCTTCACCCGAGTCACCTGCATCAACAACATCTGCTCCCATGTACCGCATACACGATCATCACCAATCACAAGCAGATAGGGTGAGCTTAACAATATAACATATAAAAGCAACACATCATATATAACACATATATATGTAGACATGCCCAAACATCATTAGAATACTATGTAACATAACCACAACATAACTTTCGTGTTCTACCTCTTCTAGTGATTACTTCAAGATGACTTGCTGCCATACCTATCGGCCACAACCGATAGAGCACGTGCGGGAAACCATGTTACGGATCATACACCATAACGCCAGGTGGAGTTCCCAAATACGAATATAGTTCGCAACGTCCTAAGACTACCAAACTCGTCAGTCAACTACTGAGGAGGGCAATATATCTGGACCCATCCGTACTGGCCACAACCAGCACACTCACACCAGCAAGACTCACCAACCCGAGCCACAACTCAAGGGTTCCTCGTGTTCATCCGCCATCCCGAGCCACAACTCAAGAGATGTTATTCCGAGCCACAACTCAAGGAATACCACGTGCTTAACCCCTATCCCGAGCCACAACTCAAGGGATACGTTCCGAGCCACAACTCAAGGAACACCAGCAATCCCACCTTTAAAGAATCACTATAAGCCTTGTAGATCACACCTATGAATCAACAATTCCAAGCTACAGCAGTACAAATCGCCTGGCGGGGAACACGTGCCGCTAGGCGCTGCCAACTCCCATACCGCCTGGCGGGTGTCGCGTACCACCAGGCGCCCAACGCCTTATATTCAACGTCACTGCAGGTATCGCCTGGCGGACAGGCCCCCCACCGTCAGGCGCACCCCACCCAGTAACCCTCTGTTATCCAGTCATCGCCTAGCAGAACCACTCACGCCGCCAGGCGCCTGTGATCCAGTGCTCTTTGTTTTCATGACTACCGCCTGGCGGATTCCCGCTCACGCCGGGCACCGTATCAGTGCAGCAGGGTCTTCTGGTTTATGGTCTCCAACTCAGATTTTTTTCAATATTATTATACTTCTAGCACCAAATGCAAACTTACCAAATTACCATAGTATATCACTTCCTAGAAGTTCAGCTGGTCACTAATGTATTCCAACCACCTAGATTCCCAAGTTCAACAGTCCCATTCTAAAGCTTTATTATGAGCAATACTTGAAACGCCAAGCTAACAGAATTGATATTACCAATCAAGGTGTTTTGTTCATTACTCTAAGCAGTAACCATCCTCTTACTAAGAGCTTTCTCCCCTTTTACACTTTTTCATGGCCTATTTACATGCTAGAACCAACGCACCATCTCATGCCCCTATCTTATTAAACCCTTGTATTTACTATGGCTGTCAAACCAGCCTCATCAAAACCATACAACCTGATGAAATCAGATTTATGCCTCCCACCAGTGTCTTAAAAATTCTTATATTCTAACATTCGCATATACGCAACCCAACACACTTAACTACCACTTAAGTATAAGGCGTGTCATGACCTCTTGATCCCGCGACCCCAAATTTCATCATATTGAATCAATTCTTTCCAAGACAACTACCCAGACCCTCAACATTCATCTCGTCAACGCAGTATTACGACCTCTGCGTCGGCGCCTAGCGGCAAGCCCCGCGTCGCCAGACGGTGCATACCATCTGCCAAACTCCAGATTCTTTTCCAGAACCCGTATCCCCACCATTTATCCATTCTTTGCAATTTTCTGTATCCCCCATTCAAGTTCAATCCCAGTCATAGTCATTCAAATCCTAGTCACTTCATTTAATTATTCTAGCTGCAATACATGATTCAGTATCTAATTAAACAACAATATACCCCAACCTTCACCCATAAAAGGTTTCCATAGCACCTTATCAAATTAAACATTAAACCATGGAAAACCCTACAATGTAACAATCCAAATCATCAATCCTCAAGTAGAACTACACTTTCCCCCGATCAGAATCACTCCAGAACACACAAAACATCAAAACTGAGTCTATTCGACTCGCGTCGCCTGGCGGGTGTGCATGACCGCCAGGCAGTTCATCAGAGAACCCAGAAACTAGGGTACAGGTTTGTGGCGCCTGGCGGTACGGGGATTCCTCGCCCGGCGGTTCCTCATGGAACCTAGAAAACGCACTAGAATAGCATGTGCCGCCTGGCGGCTATGAGCAGCCCGCCAGGCGGTTTTTGGAGATTTTCCAGAAACGCGAAATTCATAAAATTTACCACATATACGCATCCAATTGTACATGCTTTCATACAGGATAAATTAATACATGCAAAGAAGCGGGTTCAGCTCCCCTAACCTGGATCCTTTTGCTTTAAAACCTTGACACTTGAGAATTTCCAATGATCAATTATGGCCCTCCTCTTTGGCTTCCTCTCACTCAAGCCTCACCACAACTCAGAGTTCGTGTTTAGTTTTCTGGTATAACCTTAGTTTTGCAAAACTCTAACTATTAACCAAATATTTCTTTTAAAAGGGTGTCTAAAAACTAGGTCAATTACCTAAAACGAAAATTTAGTCTTAAATGAGTTGTTAATGCCATTTACCATCTCCTTATGGCCATTTTGCAGCCACTGCCATACCACTAGGGTTTTCCCCCCAACCTTTCATATTTAAGCCAAAGCCAAAATACCAAAAATTAAGGTTTTAATTTTGGTTCTTCAAGGTTTGAATCCATGACCACTCAATCACAATTCAAGAGCACAACCAATCATATTTCATGCTTAACAAATCTAATTCAGACATCATATCATTCCATAACATGATTAACATATATTTAAAATAATAACAAACAATAACACAAAAATTAGCATACATAGGACTTGAACCCAAGTCCTCTCACATAATTAAAATACTCTTAATCACTTGAGCTAGTACTTTTCCACGTCATACCAATCATAATTTAATGTCATAAATGTTCTTCCCTCCCGTATTTATTAATTAATTAATTATTTAATTAATTAAATTCCACGGGTCTTACAATATTGACTTGCTTGGTATGAAATGAAATAAGAATGGGTTCGTTGGTTGATGGTGCATTGGCATGAGATTATAATGCTTGAGATGGCATGTGGAATGTTGTGCATAAAAGAGTTTCATGGGAAAATCTTGGTGATGGTGTGGTTAGTGTATACTTTGATATAGGAGATGTCTAGATTAAGAAAGGTATCCTGAACTCTAATAATCGTTCACACTCATATAAAGTAGAATGGTTTATGTGGTGAGAATGGTAGGAGGTCCTAGTCTTTGATAGGATAATGGCCTTAGACAATTAAGGGATTAACCCTGGGGTGTGGTTTGGTGATAACCCCTTGTATCTAGAGTTTAGAAACCAACATCGGCGCATACTTCCGTTAGAATTTTATATCAAGAGTATAATTCGAATATTTAAGTCAGAAGGTCTTACATTTGTTTGTTATCACATGGTTTGGGTGCTTACTGTTTCGTATGTTTATAACCTGATTTAACATTTACTTGCTCAATAATATGATTAAAAATCTTTTACTCTAGCTTACCCTTTTTGTTTGGTGTCTGTTTCTCTATTTGACTTTTTCCTTTTTGCAATGATCACCAAATTTTTTGTGTGAGCAGATGTGAAAATTTTTGGAGATCGTTCAGATGGTGGTGATGCTACTTTCCGGTTTAGTTATGACTCTCTTTTTAGCAACTTTTGAGGCGCTAAGGCCTAGGTAGTTTTTTGCTCTGTGAGCGATCCTTTTGCCATTTGTTTCTCTTAATTCTTGTTTGAGGCATTCTGTTGTACCTTTGGGTATTTCTTTCAGTATACTTTCTGTTAGTACTCTATGTTATACGATAAATATACAACATTTATTTATTAGATTTATTATACTAAATTGGGACGTTATAAATACTGCCTTTTGTAACTCTTTGCATAAGTAATAATATTTCCATTCTATGAACTAAAATGATAACTATATTGAAGATTTAACAAAATATCAAATAAAATTCATTTTAACTAATGTTTTTACCATCAAGTCAATGAAAAAATATATAAATAAAATATAATTAGAAAATTAGAATAAAGTCCAAATGTATCTATCTTTCAATAGTGTACATATTATTATGTAATTTTCTATTATCTAATAGTTTATTAAATTATATGATTTTTATTATCATATTAATTCATATGTTTTATTATATTATACTCGAGCAATATATCAAGATAAGAGCATATTTATAAACTATTATTTCTTGGTGATTATAAAGCAATACTACTAAATTTAATAATTACTGTTAATTTATAATATTATTTCCAAATATTTTAGATGTATATCTGAATATTCTAGATACAAAATAGGTAAAAAGAAATCAATTGAAAACAATAGATAAAAGAAACTATTGTGAATTTTCTTATAATTGTTTTTCATGAAACATCTTTGTCATTTTCATGGTCCATTAGTTCTCTTTCGTCTCAGCCAAAGAATGCCTACAGTGTGTTTTAAAAAGGAAAAAGAAAATACAAAGACATGACCTATTTTATATAGCTGTACATTTTTTAGTTGAAGGAAAAAAAATAATAATAAAAGGAAAATTTGACTTTTAGATTTTTTACATTTCCATTTTTTTCTATTTTTTTTTTTATTTTTCTAATTGAGTTAAATGCAAAAGAAAATAAGGAATGGGGAAAAGTGGGAATATTGTACTTTTGTAATACGATTCAGAAACATGTGACAGAAAAGTTAATATGCAACACAGCACATTTGAAGGAAGTATTATTATTTTATATTTAACAGATTTTTACATATACTTTTTATTTTTTATTTTTTATTTTAATTTCTATTTTTTTAAATATAAAAAATAATTTTTTAATAACAAAGATAACTATAAGTGGGTTCATCTAATCTAAAAAATATATTTTCTTATCTTAAACAAAAATATCTTTGCAAATAGCTTATGTCTATTATTTATGGAAACATGTGACAGAAATCTTGTGCGCACCATTGTTGATGTAGGACCATGTCTTTGAAGCCCTTTAACTGCCATTATTATACCGCGCCACCACTACAGAAGACCCCGTTGTGACCGCCTTGATCCGGCTGTGGCCCCACCAACTCTTAATACTTTTCCATCTCAACTAAAGCAATCAATGTCACCTTCCAAATCCCAGTACCATAATAATAATAATAATAATAATAATAATAATAATAATTAATAATAATAATATAATAATAACAACAATCGTAGTGTATGGTCTGATAGGTGACTGACCGATTAGATTATTTGGAAAAAGATTTTTATATATGTGATTTTGTATCTGTTAGATTACTTTTATGAGATTTTTATATATGAACAGCGACTTTACGGGTTATTTTGTGGTTTTTTTAAATTTTTTTTATTTTTATTTTTATTTACTTTTTAATTTTTTTTAATTTTTTTTAATTTTTTTTAATTTTATTAAATGTACACGTGTCAATTTAGGAGCATGCCAAGTGTCATTTTGTGATTTTTTTGAATTTTTTATTTTATTTTTGTTGAATTTTTGTTGAATTTTTTTGATTTTTTTTAAATGTCCACGTGTCAACCCAGTAGTGTGCCACGTGTGAAAGTCAATATTCTATATTCAATTTGGTCCCTATATTTGTTATATTTGTTCAATTAGGTCCCAATTTTTGTTAACATTAACCAATTTGGTCCCTATCGAAGATGTAACCAAATTTAATTTTTATATCAAAGTTATAATGATGTGAATTTTAATATATTATATAAAAATATTTAATAAAAAAATTGAATTTTAATATAAAAATTAAATTTTAATATAAAAATTAAATTTGGTTTTAATTTGGAGAGGGACCAAATTGGTTAATGTTAACAAAAATTGGAACCTAATTGAACAAAAATAACAAATATAGGGATCAAATTGAATTTAGAACATTGATTTTGACACGTGACAAGCTACTGGGTTGACACGTGGACATTTAAAAAAAATTAAAAAAAAACCACGAAGTGACACGTGGCACACTCCTAGGCTGACACGTGTACATTAAAAAAATAAAATTTAAAATTTAAAAATTTAAAAAAAATTTAAAAAAATTTAAAAAATATATTCAAAAAAACCACGAAATGACTGGCACGTGTCACTTAGGTCGTTTATGGCCATTAATGATTTAAACGGTGTTAGCAAAAAAGAACGCAATTGAACAAAATTGACAAAAATTGGGACCTATTTGAACACAAAACCAAAATTAGGACTTATTTGAAAAAGCTTGACGAAAATTGGGACCAAAAAGGTATTTTAACCTTAGAAGAAAATTTTCAAATACGTGATTAAACGTTTGGTCGTTACTTAGAAATTTTGGAAGAAGATTTTTATACATGTAATTAATATTTATTCGAAAGTTGTTTAAGTGAGACTATTTTAAAGAAGATTCTCCCAATCAGAATTTGTTTATTCACATCAAGCAATATCATTACATATCAAAATGTTTGGTCCTGTTAACTGAACAATGTCCGTAAGATCACTCCAATACCTAATTAACATAAACAGGTCAATAATAAGGATTAAAAATGATTGATCGGTCAGTAATTAGGTTGGTTCTAATCACGAGTTCATGAAAAAGACTATAAATACAAGTCAAAGATATGATTGTTAAAACTTTTGTCTCACATTAATCACAACATTTATTGCTTTGACTGATAGATCCTTCCTTGATTTTAGGATCAGAGCACCTTTAACAAGTACTCACCAATCGGTTAATGAACAAGAACGCCAAATGGATAATTGGAGTGAAGATTTAGAGAGCTTGCAAATTGTTTAAGAGGATGTTCGACCCCTACACCCAAAAAATTGTGGCACTGACGGTGGCACCAAGCGATCATTTACTCATATCTACATGGTGACCTCAAGAAACATGACGAGCAACGTACACGTCGACAACGCTTCAAACAACCAAACAAATACAAGGAAAATGTTGAGGAGGATGCAACAACGCATGGATGGATGTAGAGGAATTACGAGGCAAAAATCAGGAGTTTGATGGAAAATATTGAGGCCATAAGACAATAGAAGGTTGGAAAAGAGCACATATCGTCGACTCCAACTCTATCCGGTCTCTTTAAATAGTTTCAAGTATAATTGCTCAGAGGAAGGGAGGACCAGCCTTGACCCTCTCGAGTCAAGCTGGGTGAGCGAACAAAGAAAGAGTTTACCTATACCGTTCAAGAAAGTACATGAGCCAGCATGGGTTTCAACCTGTCTGGTGCAACGGACCGAAGGGATGTTTCCATTCACCCTGGAGATAGTGGGAGACACCCTTGCCCGAGTGGTGGAAGATACAAATTTTGGAAAGATGAATCCCTAAGAACTTTCATGGAAAGGTTTAATAAAATGTCTGTAAAGATAAAAAATTTAAGTGATGAAATAGTTAGGCACCACTTCACCACGGGCCTAAAATCCAATCCTTTCGCTGATAAGATTTGTAGGAAGCCACCCAAGAGCATGGATGAGCATGCAAATGGAAGACATAAGGGACTTTTGTCAACAAGTCCGAGCAAAACCGGTGTTGGGGAGTAATGTTTATCCGTCCGGTAAGCCATTGACAAGCAAGGCCCTAAAGTGGCCTAAAGGGCCAAAATTCAACAGCTACACCCTTCTCAGCGCCTCAAGGGCTAAGATCATGTAGGAGGCCTTTAGTGTCAATAGACTACTGCCTCCGAGGAAGAAACCAACACCGCTAACGCCAATGGAAACAAACATTGCCTGTTCCACCACAACATCAGCCACACTACGGAGGAGTGTCACACCTTAAGAGACAAAATTGAATTGGGGTTGGCCAAATGAACCAATACGTTAGGAAGGATTGAGCGGAATGCAACCCTCCCTAGAGAAGAAGCCTTATCCAGTTCCCCAAAAAATCTCACCAGACAAATCACAAAACCGACCAGAGGGGAGGATCCTCCAACAAAGGGAGCCGCAGTAGAAGCAAAAGACGAGACTGCCCTCTTAAGGGCTACATGAACACAATTTTGGGAGGATTCATAGGAGGTGGAACCACCTCATCTGCTCTAAAGAGGCATATCCAAGTGCTTAAGTCCGTACACCTTGTAGAAAAGAGAATTAGAAGCATGCCTTCGTTCACCTTCATCGACAAAGCCTACAAGGCCCTCGACTCAGACTAGGACGAACCCATGGTCATCTCGATCACACCTGCAGATTACAGAATCAACAAGGTGTTGTTGGTCAACAAGGGCAACTCTATCAACATCCTTTACTGAAGACGTTTAGAAAGATGGACATCTAGGAGGATTTGATTGTTCCTTACAACAAACAGAACATGGGCTTCTTTGGTGAACGAGTGGACACCAGAGGCTACCTTGATCTAAGAACCCAAATCAGATCGAGGAAGAGCCTTAAAGAGGTGGAGGTTCGATATTTACTAGTGGAGGCCAACACTCGTTCAACGTTCTGATAGGTCGATCGTGCCTCAACATGTTCGATGCCATTGTCTCCACCCCTCACTTGGCCATGAAATTCCAAGCAGACAAGGAAGGAATATGATTGTACATGCCAATTAGCAAATCACCCGAGAGGATTACGCATTCAGGTTAAAGATGAACACCTACCACCACCACCACACAAAACTTGTTGTTCAGAGGTAGCCATGGCAGACTTGGACCCCTTGAACCAATACCGAAGATAGGATGGAATCCTAAGGATAGACCAAATACCTTTTTGATTGGCTGAAAGGAAAGTCAAGTCACGAAGATGGGAAATGACTTGAACCCCACAAATGAGAAAGAGCTAACGAAAGTGCTCCTTAGGAACAAATATCTCTATACTTGGACGTCAGCTAACATGTCGGGAATCCACCCGTGGGTCATGTCCTACAAGCTAGCGATCTTTAGGAAAGTTCGACTGGTAGCCCAAAAGAAGAGTCGGCTCAGAGAAGAATGGAGAAAGGTAGCAAAAAACGAGGTGCAAAAGCTTTTGGAGGTTGATTTCATTCGAGAGGTAAAATACACCTCATGCCCCGCCCATGTGGTATTAGTCAAAAAATTGAGCGTTTAGTGGAGAATGTGCACAGACTTCACCGACCTCAACAAAATGTGCCCTAAAGACGCTTATCCCCTACCCAACATTGATCAGCTAGTCGATTGAGCTTCCTATCATAATGTGCTGAGTTTTCTGGACACTATTTCGGATACAACCAAATACCCATGTATGAATCGAACAGGGACAAGACTGCCTTCATCACCAAACAAGCCAATTATTATCATGAAGTAATGTCGTTTAGGGTCAAAAACACTAATGCCACGTACCAATGCCTAATTGACAAGATCTTTCATCACCAGATCACCAGATCGACATATATATACACACACACACACACACATATATATATATATATATATATATATATATATATATATATATGTGTGTGTGTGTGTGTGTGTGTATAATATGCACAAACACACACTACACACTTTTTATTTTTTATTTCTTCTAATTGTTTGGCTTGTCATAAAATTCATTCGCATCAAGATATTTTCCTTCTTATTACAACCTTTGTGCAATTATGTTTAAATGATGTATGTCGACTAGATTGATATTTGAAAAGTTTTCATTGTGTCATTTTATTCAACGGTCTATCAAATTGTTTCCATATGATCTTGTTTTTAATATTTTTATTTGTTGTTTATTTTTATCATGCATAACATTGTTTTTTTACTTAAGAGTATACCACAAAGTCCAAGCGCCACGATTCGAGTGTGACTTGGCCCCCGCCACAGGACAATTGTGCAACTCGCAACAATCTCCCCCTTAATAATTGTCCACCATGAATCGAACTCGTCACCTTAGCTCTGATACCAATTGTTAGGATCGAGCGCTTACCGCTAGGCCAAAAGCTATAGTCATTAGTCAAGTCGCAACTCATTTTACTTAAGAGTGTAACACAAACCTTTGATTGTGACCGACCCACTTGGCCTCTACCATGGAACAATTGATGCCACCTACAACAATCTCTCCCTCAGTAATTATCCTACTAGGAATCCTACTTGGATTTTGACTTGACCCATTTGGCCTCCGTAACGGGACAATTGCGCAACCTGCAACAATAACTCATTCATAGTGTAATTTTATAACTTTAATCACATAAATAAATTTTAGTTACTATAATAAAATAATTTAATGTAGTTGTCATTAATCTTTTTATCATCATCCAACATATATTGAAGTTCAAAAGATAAAAAATCTATGTTAAATTTCAATTACTATTAGTCTAATCATTTTTCTTTGTATGATTTTGATCAAGTGATGTATTCTAATTTTTATTGGTATACAAAAAATAGATTGCATTAGAATTTAAAATATTGAAGTAAACATACATTTAAAATATTTGTTTTCCTTTTACATTTTTTTTGAAATATTTTGTTTATGAATTTAATAAATATTTTGACTCTCTGATGAAATTTTATTTAGTATTTTAATTTAAAATGTATACGATTATAATTTTCTTCTGAATACTTTATATTAAATAAACAAAAATACCCCTTTTAATATTAAATATTTAATAATATTATATTTTTTTTAATCGTAATTTTTTTAATTATTTTATATAAATAATTAATTGATTTTGAAATAACAAGAAAGCAAGTAAAAATACAAATGCAGAAATGAGTATATACTTGTTATTCAACGAATACAAAATTTGATATTCATTATATTTGAGTGTGAAAATAAAAATAAACTTTTCTTTCAAAATATATATAAAATAATGAAATTTGTCTTTACCCTCTTAGTGTAGAAGAGATAATAAATAGGTTTGTAAGAATATGATAATGAACGATGAGCGTCAAAATTTCAAGCTTTAATTATTATTGTTATTAATATTAGCGACATAATTAATTCCTCGCCACCAAAATCAGTAAAATACTATCAGAAACTTTACTCTATGAGGCGACAAAATTATCAACGATACATACATTCATTGATTATGCAAAGGTTCAATGAATAATTAGACTTTTCATGTTCTCTCCATATTTAATGACGAAATTTAGAATGCATTCTCTGTTTATTGAACAAATATCCTTTATAAACGGATGACTTCATCATGTTTTGAGATCTTATATTTAAAATTATTGAAATATTATATATTAAATTTAATTAAATTACAATTTCATTTTCTTTTATATCTGATAATTATTTTTAGAGGGGCAGGCTAAAAAGTACATCTCATCTCCCTCTTTATACAGGAAGCACATGTTAATTTTGTGTTGGTAGGTAAGAGTGATCTGAGAATGGGGTTTCAAATTTTCTTTAGTTTCTTCCTTTTGTTACTGCCTACGTTCTCTTCCTCCCAGTATCTTGGGAACAACCTTCTATCTAATCGGAAAATATTCCTCAAAGAAGAAGAAAACCTTACCTCTTACGCTGCGATTTTTGATGCTGGTAGCACTGGAACTCGAGTTCACGTTTTCCATTTCGACCAGAACTTAGATCTCCTTCGCATTGGCAATAATCTTGAGTTTCTCGCATCGGTACCGTCATTTGGCCTGCTAATGTTTTCTTCATAACCTGTTCTCATGCAAAACCTCACTCTCGTTCTTGTGCTGTAGGTCACACCTGGTTTGAGTTCATATGCGGATAATCCTGAAAAAGCAGCACGATCTTTGATTCCACTTTTAGAGGCAGCTGAAAATGTTGTCCCACAGAACCTGCACCCCAAGACACCCCTTACGCTTGGCGTGGGTCTTTCTCTTCTCTATAACAATACAACGTTTGGCCCAAAATCTGAACAACATTTTTCACATAATGTCTTTTCATTTTGTTAATGATGCAGGCAACCGCAGGTTTGAGACTTTTGGAAGGAAATGCTGCTGAACAGATATTGCAAGCGGTAACTCACCAGAGCTTCGTTTTCTCATTTTGCTTATTATGGCTTTTCAACTTCTTGCGTTTTGAGTTTGTTATCTTTCAGGTTAGGGATTTGTTCAGGAACAGAAGTAGTCTGAACGTTCAATCAGATGATGCAGTAGCCATAGTTGAAGGAACCCGAGAAGGTTCTTATTTATGGGTATGATATGAGATCTCTTTTTTCTGGCTTTTTTGTAAATTTGGGTCCTTTTGACCGATAAATTGTAAATATGGGTCCTTTGAAATTTTTTTTACAAATATGGGTCATGTCGTCAGGGGAGAGGACGACATTCAAAAAGAAGTCGTACTCCAAAAGACCGGTTTCATATTATTTTTTTTTTTTTTTTTTTTTTTTTAATTAAAAAATTTTATTG
>Ga0214543_1002681_pt1 | contig 34961 bp, 14 predicted proteins | sample CNSS2metaG_FD_160094 | JGI IMG/M metagenome (GOLD analysis project Ga0214543, IMG submission 160094) | Root nodule microbial communities from cowpea collected in UCLA plant growth center, Los Angeles, California, USA - CNSS2 | ecosystem: Host-associated > Plants > Roots > Nodule | place: USA... | reverse complement strand
GAAACCGAGGCATAAACGTGAATAGGCCTCGGTTCAAAGCATAACCGAGGCATATTCTCACGCAAAATAACAAAAAAAAAACACGTTGATAAATTTGGCTAATTATAGGCCTCGGGTGAAAAGGCCTGCTGCAGTAACACTTATATGCCTCGGTTCATTGGGACCCGAGGCATAAAATTGCCTCATTATTTTTGAATTTTAAAAAAGCGGGAATGTTTGAATTTTTCACACTATTACTGCCTCGGTTGGAAATATAACTGAGGCATAAACGCTCATAGGCCTCAGTTGTTTGGTAACCGAGGCACAAAAGTTGTTTTAAATCACAAAAATGCCACCGTGTCTCTATCTATCTCGTTTGTGAGAGAACCGAGGCATATAAGGCGCTGTCTAAACACGAATTTGCACTAGTGATGGTGTGTGTTAAGTCTAGCTTGCGTAATTTGATTCGCTAATATTAAAATAAAAGAAAGAAAAAGGGGGAAAATAAAATTAAGAAAAGTTAAGAAAAAATGTAGAATTTATTCAATTAAAAGTTAATCTATATGCATGGATGAAAACTAAACTTGGTATGCAAGAGTGATGCATGATGTCTTATGCATGGAACCTAATGGGATGATGAATTGAGTCTAAACTGGAATGAAGATGATTCTCGATGAGTGATTTTATATGCAATTGTAGCACCTAATTCAACATGTAACTAATGCAACAAAGAAAAAGAACCACACACATAACTTAAATCCATTGCTGAAAATGTGGCACAGTGTTATTTAGAATAATTCTAGTATGCACCTAAAATTTAATCAATATATGTAGATGTACGATGCAAATGGAATTGAACTATTGGATATTCAACACTATAACAACAACATTTAATGCAATAAAGTATGCATGCAAAGATGATCTAGAGTGGTCATGAACAAAGATGAAATTCTGATGCACAATTATGCAGTGAAAACATGGAAGAAAAATAGAACCATGTTCTAGTATCATAGTATGCATGAAACCCTATATTAATCCAATTCAAGATGCACAACAGACTTCACGTATTACTCAAACCACAATAATTGTAACAAGCTTAAATTGATGTCATGATATGGCCAATGCAAATAAATCACGTGCTTGCTTTGGAAATCATGTGTATCAATCTCTTTCTCACAAGCTTTTTTGATTACCTGTTACCCAAAATTTAGAATGGTGTGAATATGAAATTCACCAACTAAGGACAAAAATGATATCTAAATAACAACATTGACACATAAAATTTAACTCACTCGATATGCATAATAAGATACAAATAGCATAATTAGATATCAGCTCACAGTGGCAAAATCATCATAGGAAGTCAACCTCTCTAATAGATAATTTCATCAATATGCAAACATACTTTATGTAGAAGAAACCAACGAGATTGATGCTAATAAAGGCATAAAATATAAGAAGCTAATAAAAACTGTTGTAGAAAAGTGAATTGATGCAGATGTAGGTATAAAAATTAAACATGCATGGAGATGAAATGCTCAATCATAAACACTAATAGCAAGTAGGAATCCAAACTATCTACTGTAAAAAACTTAAAAACAAAGACAGAAAAAGTAAATTGGTGCAGAAACTTAAAGGCAAACAAAATGATAATAGAAAGCAATTAAGGAAACTTAAAGCAATAAAAAATTAAAGGCTGAAAAACATAGAGTTGCAAGAGAGATTAAATGATCACACAATCGTAACAGAATGAAACAAAATCAAAACTAAAGTAATGTATTTCATTGAAAAATCAGAACAGAATACATAAGATCAAGGAGGTGCTGGAAATTTAAGTGGTGAAAGGAAGGTCTCTTACTCCAATCCCAATATATGTTTCTAAGTGGGTGAACTAAGGTAAGTCAGCTGGTTCAACCCTCGTGCCTCAATTGAGTTGTGGCATTTAATGAAACTTTTCGTTTTGACCCAACAATTAAGTTGGCCGAGGGCACCTCTACAATAAAGGAGAAGTTAGATCATGGGGTTTAAAATGTGAATCAGCCAATAAAGATGGACTTCCTCGCAAACTTATTTTTATTAAAAAGGTAGTTTAAAGCAAAACAAACAAAATGAAACAAAATACTGTTAAAACTAACCCTTTTATCACATTTTTACAAGAACTTTATTTTTTTAGACAAACAACAAAAACTAATTAATTTATTCATCTAGATATTATTTTTTGTATTTGTTTTTACCATCACTCTTTCGCTTCCAAAAAGGAAGGATACTTTGATACTATTTTTCTACTTATTTTTCTATTTCTCACTTGGGTTGGGACCACCTGGTGTCAACCCATTTATTTATCACATACCCCAAGAATTATGGGATCAAGAACTTACTAATGCTTTTCAACCATTCGGTAGTCTTGAGTACTAAAGTTTTTGTTGATAAAGCAACTAGTGTTAGAAAATGCTGTGGTAAGTGTATGCTCCACTTATTAAATAAATTTGATGGGTTTTTGTGTGGAGCTTGTGTTTGATGAACTCGAATTTGCAGGGTTTTAAGTTATGATTCTCTAAAGGGTACTTAATCTGCCATCAGTATGACGAATGGATTCCAATTAGGAGGTAAGAAGTTGAAAAGGTCCAGCTCAAGAGGGATAACAAAGAGGGTTAAAACCTTACTCATGAAGTTGAACGATTGAATTTTGTACAATTCACATTGTAATTCATCACCCATCTAATGTTAATATAATTTGAAATTTATGTAACATGAAATTAGGTTAGAAAATTGTTTACAAGCAAGTGAAAATATTGTATATAGGTAAAATTATGTACATAAAATTAGCTATCAAAATATATTGGCCGCTATTTTTTTTTATTTTGTTACTTATTTAACCATTGAAAAATATATATTTTTTTTACCTATTAATGACCAAAAACTAAGTGTCTCTATATTATCACATCTGTGATTGAATTAGTGACATTTTTTTAATTTAACTTTTTTTTTTCATGCAACCGAAAAATGAGTCACTATTTTTTTTTTATTTTGCGACTGAATTAATTCAGTCACTTGAATTTTAATGGCTAAATTGGCCCATTTACTAGAAAGAGACCAATCCTTTTAGCGACGAATTAGTGACCAAAATTTCGATTACTAAATAGTGGCCAACTTTCTATTAGGTCGCTAAATAGTGATAAAATAGTAAATACAAGATAATGGAAGCATCCTCCAAGCTCTCCAAGGCAGCAGAAGAACAAAAAAAAGATAAACTTTTTCCAAGTTTCTTATGAGAAACTTGACACTAATGGCTCTCGCTTCCAAAGAAGCTTCTTTGGTGGTAAGGCTAGAAGGAACACTTCCATTTGTGTTGACATTCAAAGAATAAGAAGATTACCACAAAATTTGGGTTAAATTTGATTCAACTAAAAAAGTGAAGATTACAAGGTAGCAAAGGCTTATATATAGATGAGGGGGCCTTTTGCACTTAATAAAATAAGGGTATATGAAAGGTGTAAATAAGTGTGGTAGACGATAAGGGGTAGACGACTAGAAAGAACCTAAAAATAAACCAAGTATATGATCACAAAAAGAGAGCATAGGATTGTAGTAGACAAGACCTAATTAGACAAGTGGAGTAGACAATATGTGCAATTACACTGGGTAGACACTATGATAATGCATAGATCATATTGTACTTAGAATTACATAGAGTAGATGTTAGGTCAATTTCATGTAATAGTAGATGTGGTGAGGATACACTATAGGTGATGTCATCCCAACAAGGCTTATAGCTTGGGCCAACGTCTAGGCCCAAATCATGCTCAAGGCCCAATCCATGGCCCACATGCACCTTCAAGCCCAAGCCTATCAAGAGGCCCAATAATAAGGGGCATGCTAAAAAATATCCAATTGGGCTTCATCAAAGATGACCCAAACCCACATAGGCTTCTCACACTCTTCACATGGGCCAAAGAAGATGTGAAGATTTAAAGAGGTGTATGGAAGAGCAATAGAATAGCAATAAGATTGGCCCATTGTTTAGGCCTTGTTTTCTAGAATAATAAGTCAAACAATGTGTAGTTAAATTGATAAAATTGGGCTTAACTAAGTCCAATAGGAGATTTGGCCATGAGCTACCAAAGGTCCAAGGTGAACTAAGTGGAAGTCAACATTCCTTCCTACACCTCATAGACCCAATGCATACAAGGGCTAGGAATGCTTCCTCCTTTTCCAAAGCATCATCCAATGGCCATGAACCTTGCTCCTTCTCCTAGCCACCATCCAAGGGTGATGATTAAATCTTCTCCTCCAAGCTTGATCTAAGGGCCAAGAATTAGTCTAGCTTTTAGGCTCACATATAAAAGCCAAAAGTAGACCATTTGTACATTTTTACTCTTGAATTTTGCAATAGAAGCATAGTATTGAGAGTACTCCACCCTATTTCATTTGAGAGTCTCCTTTGCTAGAGGATTGCATCATCTCCTCTTTGCTAGAGGATTGCATCATCTCCTCTAGCCAACTTCCCCTAGCTTTCTCTTAAGATAAACCTTCAAACACCTTAGTCCGAACCAATGCTTAGCAAGAGCCTTAAACACTTGCTTCCACTCCCTTCCATGGATCACGTCTACTTCATGGAGCTTTCATCCATTTCGCACCAAGAGCTCCACCAATAGGTGAATGCAAAGTTCAATTCAAAAAAAAAAGAAAAACAAGAAAATTAGCATCAGAAACGTATGCATTAGAATCATGAGCAACAATAGTTAAATCCTTAAAACTAGTATCAATAGCCACTAAATCAGAATCACATGGAACAACAAAATCAGAGTCAAATTTTACAATATTACTCAAATTAGAATGAACAATAGCACCAAACCACCAAAATTAGTGATGACACTCTCAGTTGGAGGAAAATGTGCACCTTTTGGGTGTTAGAATCATGATAAATTGCAGAGTTAATTTCAACACTTATAGAGCATAAACCATGATCACAGTTGTATGTAATAAAATTTTCTAAAATTTGAGATAAAGCCAAATCTAAATCTATGTTTTTTTCATTTTTTTCTTGTTTTTCTTCTTCCTCTTCTTCTTTAATCACATGTTGTACATCAAAATAAGAATGCACAAAATTTGCTTGTTGTTATGGCTCATTAAACTCTGAAGACAACTTCATGCCATGCAATATAATGTGTAGTTGATTCATTTGCTTTTTCAAATCCTAAATGTTTGCATCAAACTGTTGTTGAAACTTTTTCATCAATTCCTTTAAAGATGTTTTAGAAATTTTTGAACTTATGGCTAAAATGGCTAGTCTGAAAATTGTGGAAACTACTCATAATGTGACTTATAAGCATTGGTTGTTGACAATGTGGTTCAAAAGAATGGTTATAATATGGCTTAGAAAATTATAGCAATGGTTGAGATGACTATTCAAAATATGGGTGTGGCTTCTACTCATATTGTGATTCATAAGAATGATTAATAACTCAAAAAGTTGTGGAGTTCCTGGAAAAAGTGTGAATTGCAAGATTGCTCAAAATATGGCTAGAATGACTATTGATAATATGGCTCTAAAAACTACAACTTATTTTGATCACAATTCATGTTAAAAGTATGTTATCGAGAATGACTATATCAAAATAACTTCCATATGAAAACTGATTATTCAAAGGGGGGACTGACATTGTATACAAACAAGAGAAAGAAAAAAAACAATGAGACTCAATGGCATGTGTTCCCCGACAACAATGTCATTTTGATGATAGCCTTTGTGTCACACAAGCTCATCAAACAAAAAACAAAGTTTCCTCCTAATGTATAGTAAAGGGTTCAACCTAGGCCGGTCCAAGGAACACATATCCAATGAGTCTATTAATTGACTTTAAAAAGAAGATTTTGGGGTTGTAAAACCAAATTAAAAATAGAAAATAGTAATTGAGATAGTTGTAAAACAAGAGTAATGAAAAGAAAACTGCTAAATGAAAACTCTCAATGTCGTTTGTTAGAGATGATGTTTTACATTACTTTCAAAGTGTAAGAACCAAATACTTTATAATTTATTTTATGAAAAATACTTAATTTTTATAAAAATTTTAGGAAAAAAACATATTTAACTCTAAAATAATTATATTTAATTAATATAGTAGTTTTTTTATAACAACAAACATTCTAATAGTCAAAATTTTCATAATATTAGAATTATCTTATTTAATAATTTGTTAAACGAATTATTTGAATTGAAAAATTATGTTAATATTAAAATTTAGATTAAAACCCTCGGATTGTCCCCATTTTTGTTTAAAAATATCAATTGAGTCCTATTTTTGAAAATGTATTGCATTTTGGTCCTAAAATCACTTTATAAAATGTTTTCCATTTATATCACAATTCATTAAGTGTTGCCTTTAAAATGTGTGTCCAATCAAATAAAAAAGTTGCCTTATATTTACTCATAATATTACAAAAAAAATGTGACCTTGTACTAACATAGGCTAATCCATACTCAAATTTTAAAATTTTCATAAACCTAAAATTTCTATGCGTACGAAAAAAAAAATACATCTTTCCAATTTACATAATTCTAAATTAGTAAAATATTTAAATTTTATAAAATAAAAATATAACTACTATTAAATAATCCTTATAATTTTTATTAGCAATCATTTTCCATATTTTGTAACATTTCAGTGGTTACATACTTAACATATTACATATTCTAATTAAATTATAGTATTTTCTAATTTAAAGTATAAAATGTTGTCAAATAAGATAAAATTTATACTTTAAATTAGAAAATACTATAATTTAATTAGAATATGAAATATGTTAAGTATGTAACCACTAAACTATTACAAGAGATAAATACAGTACTGATTGTTAATAAAAATTATATAATATTTTAGTTAATTTAGGTAGGATTATTTAATAATTATTAAATTTTTATTTTATAAAATTTAAATATTTTACTAACTCACTGATTGCTAATAAAAATTATATAATATTTTAGTTAATTTACGTAGGATTATTTAATAATTATTAAATTTTTATTTTATAAAATTTAAATATTTTACTAATTCAGAATTATGTAAAATAGAAAGATGTATTTTTTTGTACTTATAGAAATTTTAGGTTTATGATAGTTTTAAAAAATTTTCAATACTTCTAAAAAATAATGTATTTAATTATAATGGTTATAATATATATATATATATATATATATATATATATATATATATATATATATTATATATATGCTTATAGTTATTATTAAAACAATAAAAATAAAAAAATCAAAAGTGCTTAATATAAGATCACATTTTTGTGTATAATTTTATGAGTAAATATAAGGTTACATTTTGACATATGTTTTAAAGACAACATTTTAAAAAGTATGGTATAAATAGACAACATTTCATAAAGTGTGGTCTTTGATGATTTGTAAACCATATTTGTGAAAGTGTAGTCTTTGATAATTTTTAAGTCACACCCATTAAAAAAAAGTGGCAATTGATGTGTTTTAAACCACATGTATAAATTGTTGTTGTTTATGTGTTTAGACAATTTTTTTTGTGTTGGTAAGTTCACTGTTGCTCGAAAAATGGTATAATGTAAACAAATGAGAAAAACAACAAGATAAACAAGATAAACTTTCCATTAACGGCACAAAGTGCATACAAAAGGGCATTAATATATCGAAAGTTATATTCGAACATAATATTCGAACTCATTTTTTACACAGGTGATGTGGCACCTTTTTTTTCTTTTATTTTTACTTTTTTTAAATGAAATTGAATCCATGGTTACGTGTTTGGAAGTTTATGCTGTAATTTTTTTTTGGCAAAACTAAAGCAGACGTGGAGAGAGAAAGTAAGATAAAATGGAAAACTTGGTAGTGTTGGTGAGAGAGAGAGAGAAAGGCGACCGGAAGCCCTTGCAGGGTGGAGTTAGCGTGAGATAGAAAGTCGGAGTAGAGGCAGAGGAAGGTGTCGCTGGAGAACAGGTGTCTGACCAGAACTCATCGACGGCGTAGTTTTCAGGGTTAGTGCTATTTTCAAAAGACGGCCACTAGGGCTTCCAAAAATTGAAGACTTCCGGCACACAACAACGAGCACGATGGGGAATTATATTTTGGAGGCCAGGAATTATGAACCATATGAAGTTGACTTTGAGCAGTTTGTGGTTGGCATGTATTTGTCAATGCTTGCGCAGGATGGGGTTGTGAACCACAATGTTGAACGTAAGTCCCCCGGAAATTGTTTTGTAGTCCCCGGTTTTGACCCATTTATGAAATTTTGTAATTTCAATTCCATGAAGTTGAGTTTGTGGTTGGCACGTATTTGTCATTGCTTAAGCAGATTGGGGTTGTTCACCAAAATGTTGAAACTTAAGATGGTTATAAAAACTGGTACCGTGAACTAGAATATATAACAGCACTCCCCAATTGAGGTAGTTGTACTCCCCACTTGATAACGTAATTGATACTTTAAAGAACATTTTATTTCCTAAAAAAAATAAAAGTTGTTATTAAAACTGTTTTTTGAATTTTGGATTGGTCATAATAAAATAAAAAATTTAATTGCTTAACAAAATTTAGAAATTTAAGATGGTTATTAAAACTGGTACTGTGAACCCCCATTTGGAGTACTTTTACTCCCCACTTTGTAACGTAATTGAAAGTTGAAAGAACATTTTATTTCCCTCCAAAAATTAAATGTTATTAAAACTGTTATTCTAAATTTGAATTGGTCATAATAAAAAAAAATTAATAGCTTATGAAAACTTTCAAATTTAAGGTGGTTATTAAAACTGGTACTGTGAACCACAATATGTAACAGCACTTCCCGTTCGGGGTACTTCTACTCCCCACTTTGTAACATAATTGAAAGTTTAAAGAACATTTTATTTCCTTCCAAAAATAAAATGTTATTAAAATTCTTATTCTAAATTTGAATTGGTCCTAATTAAAAATAAAATTTAATTGCTTAACAAAATTCAGAAATTTAACATGGTTATTAAACTGGGTACTGTGAACCAAAATATATAACAGCACTCCCCAGTTGGGGTACTTTTACTCCCCACTTTGTAACGTAATTCAAAGTTTAAAGAACATTTTATTTCCTTCTAAAAATAAAATGACATTAAAACTGTTATTCTAAATTTGAATTGGTCCTAATTAAAAATAAACTTTAATTTCTTACCAAAATTTAGAAATTTAAGGTGGTTATTAAAACTGGTACTGTGAACCAGAATATATAACAACACTTCCCATTTGGGATACTCTTACTCCCCACTTTGTAACGTAATTGAAATTTTAAAGAACATTTTATTTCCTTCCAAAAATAAAATGTTATTAAAACTGTTATTCTAAATTTGAATTGGTCCTAATTAAAAATAAAATTTAATTGCTTAACAAAATTCAGAATTTTAAGATGGTCATTAAACGTGGTACTGTGAACCAGAATATATAACACCACTCCCCGTTTGGGGTACTTTTACTCCCGACCTTGTAACGTAATTGAAAGTTTAAAGAACATTTTATTTCCTTCCAAAAATAAAATGACATTAAAACTGTTATTCTAAATTTGAATTGGTCCTAATTAAAAATAAACTTTAAATTCTTAACAAAATTTAGAAATTTAAGGTGGTTATTAAAACTGGTACTGTGAACCAAAATATATAACAACACTCCCCATTTGGGATACTTTTACTCCCCACTTTGTAACGTAATTAAAAGTTTAAAGAACATTTTATTTCCTTCCAAAAATAAAATGTTATTAAAACTGTTATTCTAAATTTGAATTGGTCCTAATTAAAAATAAAATTTAATTGCTTAACAAAATTCAGAAATTTAAGATGGTCATTAAACGTGGTACTGTGAACCAGAATATATAACATCACTCCCCATTTGGGGTACTTTTACTCCCCACTTTGTAATTTGTAACGTAATTGAAAGTTTAAAGAACATTTTATTTCCTTCCAAAAATAAAATGATATTAAAACTGTTATTCTAAATTTGAATTGGTCCTAATTAAAAATAAACTTTAATTGCTTACCAAAATTTAGAAATTTAAGGTGGTTATTAAAACTGGTACTGTGAACCAGAATATATAACAACACTCCCCATATGGGATACTTTTACTCCCCACCTTGTAACGTAATTGAAAGTTTAAAGAACATTTTATTTCCTTCCAAAAATAAAATGACATTAAAATTGTTATTATAAATTGGAATTGATCCTAATTAAAAATAAAATTTAATTGCTTAACAAAATTTAGAAATTTAAGAAGGTTATTAAAACTGGTACTATGAACCAGAATATATAACAGCACTCCCCATTAGGGGTACTTTTATTCCCCACTTTGTAACGTTATTTAAAGTTTAAAGAACATTTTATTTCCTTCCAAAAATAAAATGATATTAAAATTTTTATTTTAAATTGGAATTGGTCCTAATTAAAAATAAAATTTAATTGCTTAACAAAACTTAGAAATTTAACATGGTTATTAAAACTAGTACCGTGAACCAGAATATACAACAGCACTCCCCATTTGGGGTACTTTTATTCCCCACTTTGTAACGTAATTGATGGTTCTACTACCCCTTTAAAGATCATCTTTCTGACCAGCAAATAAAATTTCCTTATTTTCAGAGTGTTCATTGCTTGAGAACACAAACACTGGGAGACGAAAACCAAAATATTCATGACCACTCCAAAGGCACAACATTGTCAAACACCACAACACGCCACTACAAAATCAAGACTACAAAACCACACCACAATGCAAACCAGAATGTACCAACGACTCTGTCAAACAATGTTGCACCAAACTCGAAAATAAATAAAACGTTTTTCCCCCAAAGATTAAACCTTTTCGAATGGTGAACAAAAAAACACGAACCTTACACTAAAACGGTGTTGCAGAACGACTTCCGGTGGGTTGGTTGTCGTTGCCGTCGACTCGCTTCCACTGGATTCGATCCCCTCCATTGTAGTCGTTGTCGCAGGTGTGTCCTCTCATGGTGACCGCCTCCCACCTCGCTTCTGTAACACCACAACTTCTCTGTCTCGACTTCCTCCGACTATCTCAGTCTCTCTCGGCCGTTCCGCCGACTTCCTCACGCTGGCTTCACCTTTCCACACACTTGATCACGCTGTCTCCACCTTTCCTTCGAGTTGCTCATGTTGTCGCCGCCTTTCCTCCGACTTTCTCACGCTGTTTCCGCCTCTCCTCCAACTTGCTCACGCTGTCTCCACTTCCTCCACCTTTCTCTCTCCACGTCTGCTTTAGTTTTGCCAAAAAGAATTTACAGCATAAACTTCCAAGCACGTGACCATGGGTTCAGTTTCATTTAAAAAAAGTAAAAATAAAAGAAAAAAAGGGTGTCACGTCAAAAATGAGTTCGAATTTTATGTTCGAATATCATTTTCGTTAATATATTAGGTTGGGATACAAAAAACCTATTCTACGTATTAAAATATAAACATAATTTAACACACTACTCTTCCACAACATCCTCAACATTCTCCATTTCTTCATCAATAGTTTGGGGTAGTGGGAGAATGACTCATCTTGATTATCCCTTCATCAGCATGTTCATCTTCAACATCCTTGGTCGCACGCTTAGCAACCTTAGCGGCTATCTCCTCAACATCAAGAATGTGGTCATCGTATATATCCAAATTCACACTAAAATGGGCATTAGTAGTCGACACCTCTTTGTATAGAAATTCAGCTTGCCTTAGTGCTTTTTGGAAATCATTGATATGCTCAGATATAACATATTGCCGAAGAGAGCGATCTCGACCTCTCCTAGAGCCGTGACTTTTGACTTAATAGCTTTATCAATTTTCTCCTCTTTTTTCTCTTCCTTCAACTTCTTTTTAGATCCCAATCAGCACGCCTTCCAACCTCTGAATTTCTTGATTTCCTCCTCAAGGGATTTCTTCTCAGAGGCCCATTCAACTTGGTTAGTTTCCACTTTCTTCTTCAAAATAGCAAGTTCCTCCACGACCTTCTTCTTGGCCTCGTCAACCAACTACTTCTGTAGCAAATTAGCTACCCCTCAACTTATTACCATGGATCGTGCTTGGAATTCCAACAAGGCCTCTCTTTGTATTTATGGGGATCTGGAATCCAATAGAACAAAAATTTTGGTTTACCATCATCACACCATAAAAATGTGACCTCCCAACGGAGGTTATGACCACCTTGAAGAACCTGTCCTTGAACCTCTTGAAGGATTGAGAGTACCCGTAAAAAAAAAGGCAAGAGTTCGAGCTCCCCAACAAAGATAACAACTTAATCTGATCCTTAGGATGAATAACATAAAAATACGGAAAGCTTTCAAGGGTGGGAGACAAATACAAAGCTTTGCAAATGATGAGTGCGTATTTTTGCCCTCATTTAGTGTTTAACTCTGGGTATTTAATTGAATTTGTGTGCTTAAAGATTGATTTAATTAGGATTTCTTATAATTGGGTTTATTGAGCATGACATACAAAAACATGTTAAAAATAGCTTTTAGTTGCATAAATGTTCTTTGGATATTTTGAGGTGTGTTAGTTCAGTTGCAGCTAAGTTGAGCTCATGGAGGTGTGGAAATAAATTTATTATAGCTTCATGACACCTTAAAGATAAATCCAAGAATAAGAAATTATCAAAAGCACAAAAATCCAAGCCAAGCATTGCATGAAGACGACAAGAAAAGCTTGAAAAGGCGAAGAAGTTTCGCTAAACCAAGAAGAGAGGAACAAAAAAATTGGACCTTGCGGTTTTCTTTATCTTTATGATAGAAGATAATTTAGGAAAAATATATCTTTAGATATTTTATTTGATATTTTTAAATAATTATCTTATTTAATTATATCATAAAATATTAAAAGATAATAACTACCAAATCTTTTTAAATATGACAAGATTAATCTTTTTAGTTCCACAACAAACAAATATATCTTGAAGATATTGAATTATTTAAAAGATAATTTAAGGAGATTGCAAAGGGTTGGTTTGGAAAATTAATACAAATACTAATTGGTGATAATTTATCATATATCTTTAATTAATTAATTAATTTAATTATATTAGATATTGATATTATCAACCAATTATATTTGTCAAATAATCTATATCTCTTCCAATATTTTTAGGAACAACTTTGGAACTTCGGAATTTAGGAACACTTAGGGGGACCTAATTTCGTTTCCTTTTTCTCTCTCCATTCTTCTATTATTTTTATTTTATTTTGTATTTCATGAAGTGTTGAACTTCTTGGGTTGATTTCATTGTAATTTCATTATGAATTCTAAGGTTATAATGAAATAATTTCATTATTCTTTTTATTATTGTTGAGGTTTTCATTCATCTATGTCTTTTATCTTTGAATCACGTAAAAAGTAATGATTTTAAATCTATATGCATGTTGATCATATGAGTTCAAGGGTTTTTAAATTTAATTAAGACTTTACTTTGATTTTATTTAGAAACTTTCATGTGATTAAATGAGTTTTTACCAATAATTGAGACTTTAATTTGGTTAAAGGTATTTACTCTAATGAAAATTAACCGAGACTTTACTTTGATTAATTAATCTTTTTATTTGGTGAGGAGATAAAAGAATAGACATGATTAGGCATGGTAAAATTTGATTGAGACTGTACTTTAGTTGAATTTACTATGGATAATCTAAAAGTTCTCACTTTTAATTGAGACTGTACTTTGGTTAAAAGTGAGAACGTCAATAAATTAATTGAGACTTTACATTGATTAATTTGCAAATGTACAACAATAATTAATTGAGCAATAATCTTTAGATAACCGATGATGAATCTATTTTGAAAAAGCAATGGAATCAATCTATTTTCTTTACTATTGTTTTTATTTCTTTCTTTGTTTATCTTAATCCTTTCATATTTTTATTATTTTATTTGACTAACCGTTTTATAGATTTTGTAAGAACTAATTTGTTAAAAATCAATTCCGTGTTCGTTGGGAGATGACTTTGGGTTACTTTACCCTTTCTATTTTCTTGACTGTTATCTTAGCAATACTGAAGTTACTATAGTTTAGTAGTATTAATTTGATTGCTTGACGACAACGTTATCAGCAAATAAGCCAGAAAGCCTATAAACCATCTCAACTGATTGGATGAAGTAGGAACAACGTTTAAAAGATGGAGAATACCCATGGTGAACTTGTCAAATGGAAGTTAAACATGTAGTTGAAAAAAGAAGGCCATATATATATATATATATATATATATATATATATATATATATATATATATATATATATATATATATATATATATATATATATATATATATATATATACATATATACATATATACATATATACATATATACACATATATGTATATATGTATATATGTATATATGTATATATATATGTATATATATGTATATATGTATATATGTATATATATATATAGAAGAATTCATCTTCATCCCCTTCGCGACCATGACATAAAATATCTATATCGCCTACCCTTTTAAAAGACACTATATCGGAGCTCACTCCTTGGTCAAGAATGTATATATTATTAAACCCAGGCGTTATTAAGCCCAGACATCAGCAATCGTGATCACCTGAACTTAGAGGTTACCCAATCATACCAAGTCCTCCTGGGAAGGGAACTCTCAGCGAGTTCTTTGGAAGGATCCTCCCTACACTCTGTAACGTCCCATTTAATAGATAAACTTAATTAAATGAAATGTCACAAAGACTAATATAAGAGGCGAAGTCCTGGAGTATAAACGCTACTCCTTACAATTATTACAAAAGAAACCATGAATGAACTAGGGCACACCACGATGCCAGTAACAAAGTATAATAAGGGATCAACGGTATTTCAAAATAAAGCCCACAGATAAAACAATACATGGGTCATAACCCTAAAAGAAAACTCAGACAAGAAGGATCTGATCCAAGATGATCTAGGCAGTGAAACCTCCATTACTTTGTTGACCACGAGGAGTTCTCGCATCTGCTCACATCAATAAATTGGTAATCACCGCAAAAAGAGAAAATCCCACACACAGAACATACAACAAACAGAAAGCGTAAGCTAGAGTAGAAAATGGTTTATCATACAATTGCATACATTTTCATAGTCCAAGATACATACATCAATCAATCATGTGATGACTCGCAACCAATACACTAAGACTCAAGACACGACTTATTCAGATACATATAATTAGTCGAATTCACTGGATGTTTGCACTTGTGGTGGCCTCTACTGCTCTACCGAGCTGATTGTCAATGGGTCTCATCCTACCATGCACAATGTTAGCCTTAAGGTGTTCCAAGCCTCTTGCTACTCTCACCACTTAAGTCAGTACGCTCTACGTGAGACTAACTAACTCTTTAGAACGTCAAGATGCAATCCTTACCTTGAATCCTTATTAAATATATAATGAGGTACCACCATGAACTCGTGGAATTACATCCTAAGTATGAGGCACCACCATGAGCTCCCACTAACAGGGGTCATGGAATTACGTCCTGACCAAATGAAGAGACTACTAATTAAATCAAATAGGATCTCCCCCATGGAATCTCCTATATTCTCACACAAGCATTTGAAGATACATATTAAAATCATACAATATATTTCTCTCTTGGAAAATAACTAATTCTTATAATTATTATCCAATCCAACTTAACAACACATTATGCAAACGATTTGGGATTTTAGAAATAAAACTGCAGCTTGTGTAAAGCTCCAATTTTTTTTTATATATTCAAATTAAATATGATTGAATCAAGAACCAAATGAAACAAGAACCAACTTAATTGAACACCTATAAAGAAAGTTATGCACCAAATAAGCAACAAAGGTTAATGTTGTCAACAACCAAACTACAGTGATCTTGCGATAAACACTGCTCTCACTACAGAACTCCGATTCAAGATCCGACCAGTCAAAGTCAAGAACTATGTGTTAAGGATCAGTTATTAAAATATCAGCTTGATCCAACAGTTAACGAAGTAGGAACCTTCATTTTACGAAAAGTGTGTCGTGTTGTCAATAACCAAACTACAATAACCTTGTGAAAAAACGGCTCTCACTACAGAGCTCCGATTCAAGATCCGACCGGTCAATGTCAAGAATTATGTGTCAAGGATCAGCTATTAAAATTTTAGATCGATCCAACGGTTAATGAAGTAGGAACCGTCATTTTATGAAAAGTGTGTAGTGTAGAAAAAAAAGTAGCGCTACATCAATCAAACATACTCATTCCAGAACGAAAATAAGTACACTATATTTCAAAGAAAAAGGAGTTCTATCTTCCCTTACCTGGAGTGAGCTAACAAAAGACTTCGACACCAAATAGCGAAATACAACAGCTCTAGGGGCAAATTCAAGAGTTTAGCAGAAAAATGGTTGAGCTAACGTAAAGAGAGCCAAAGTCCAAACCCTAGCAGAAAGTGGTTGCAGCTCTAAGAGGGGGGGAAGAAGTTATTTTTTTGAAAAATGAGTGGAATGAGATGGTTAGGGCAGTTTAGGATCTTGGACACCCTATGGGCCAATCCTTAGGCCCAACAAATGGGAATAGGCCTTAAAACATTAGGGCTGAAAAATAAGTGGACCTTATATTCTCCCCTACAACAAAAATTTTCGCCCTCAAAAATGAAGACTTACCAGGAAAATAGATGCGGATGTGACTTCCTCATATCCTCCTCCAATTCCCAGGTAGAGTTACCTGTTCTTCGGCCCATATGACTTTGACTAGATTGACTGGTTTTTCCCAACGTTCCTCAACTCGACTATCCTCTAAAGCAACATGTGGTACTTCCATTGTGAGATCCTCCCTGATCCGTACATCCTTGGCTTCAAGCACATGAGATGGGTCAAAGATTTACTTCCTCAACCGTGACACGTGGAATACCGGATGGAGATTTGCTAACTGAGGGGGCAAAACAATCTTATAAGCCACCGGCCCAATCCTCCTCAAAATCTGGTAAGGACCAAGGAACTTAGGAGAAAGTTTCCTTGAGCAGACAACCCTTCCCACATTAGTGGTTCGGGTCACCCTCAAGAGCACGTGATCTCCAGCCGCAAATTCCAAAGGTCTCCTCTTATGGTCTGCATAAGCCTTTTGCCTACTTTGAGAGGCCTGCATCCTATTTCTCACCATTCTTACCTTTTCTGTAGTTTGTTCTAATAACTTTGGCCCAACAAGCATTGCTTCCCCATCTTGATACCAACATAAAAGGATCCTACACTTCCTACCATAAAGAGCTTCATATGGCGCCATGCCAATGCTCGCATGAAAACTGTTGTTGTATGTGAACTCTATCAGAGGTAAAACTTCATCCCACGCACCCAAGTGATCAGTACACATGTTCTCAACAAGTCCTCAAGTGACTGGATCGTTATCTCTGACTGGCCATCATTCTAGGATGATAGGCTGAACTCACAGTCAAGCACATCAAAGGAATTTTGTCCTTGGAATCCATACCACATGGACACCACCATGTTAACCATGTTTTACGTCTTCTAGTGAGTATCTCAAGATGTCTTGCTGCCACACCTACCTACCATAATTGGTAGAGCACGTGTAGGAAACCATGCTACGGACCACACTCTGTAACGCCAGATGGAGTTCCCAATATGAATAACATTCGTAACGTCCCAAGACTACCAAACACGCCAGCTTAATATTGAGGAGGTCAATCTAACTGGACCCGTCCATACATGCCACAACATGCACACTCACACCGGCAACACTCCCCAGCCCGAGCCACAACTCAAGAGTTCCTCGTGTTCATCTGCCATGCCGAGCCACAACTCAAGGAATGCCACATGCTTAACCCCTATCCCAAGCCACAACTCAAGGGATATGTTCCGATCCACAACTCAAGGAACACTAACAAGCCAACCTTCAAAATATCACCAAAGCCTTGTAGATCACGCACATCCAAAGCATTGCAAACACATTTGCCTCACCAATATTGCCTAGCGCTACTCACAAGTCGCCATGCGCAATGCGCTTCTAGACCGCTTGGCAGGGGACACGTGTCGCCAGGTGCTAAGCGCCTCTGGTGTCACTGCTTGTAGGTGTTGCTTGGCACATGTCCAGTACCTCTCTGAATTGGCTGCTATCGCCTGGCGGTCTAACACCACCGCCACGCATCGTATTAGTACCTGCGCAGTACTGGTTTAGAGTCATTTAGACCCGTTTCTACTCCTCATTCGAGACATCAAAGCTTACAATTAACTACACCAATTTATTTGTATCACTTATCCAATGGCTAACCCATTATCAGGTTTCCTACTTCCATTTAAGTTCAACCACTCAAGTCCACAAAAATTAGGCTTCCTTAAGGTCAACCTTATTCATTCATAATATGCCCCAATCCATTTATATTCTAAGTACTAGCTTCATATCAAATTTCCATTCACTACTACCCAAGTGTTCACTAATACTTCAGTCATAAATCTGAATCTGTCAAAGAACATGATCAAGTTTCTGAACCTTCCCCACAAAGCTTGCCCACAACCATAATTTACACTATATTATACTTCAACCTAAGTTAAGTCTCAGAATAATCAATACCACAACAGATTAAGCCGCATTCATTCTAGTCCTCTTTCAAATAACCAAATCTACACCTCCATCACATCACTTTGCTACTATATCTAATCAATCTTAAATTTAACCTACTACCCTAGTTCATGCATTAGAGTTCCCCCATTAACTATCCAAAAACGTCACCAAATCCATTCTTCTAGTTCCATTTAGGACTGCAACATAATCCACCCAAAGCCTGCCATTACAGCCACGTAGTGCAACATCCACTGCGTTGGTGCCTAACGGAAATGCAAGTGCCACCAGGCGGTGCATGAAAGCCTGGAACCATTCCAGCTTTTCACTGCACCTACGAATGTCCACTAACACTAAACCACCCTCCATTGATCTATTACCCACTTTCCGCAGTCAATTATTACTACTAAGGGTGCCTATTCTCCAACCAGAGTCGAATTTTACATACTATTAATGCAATTCCAGCATCAAACATTAATACCCCAAATTCCAAATTTGTCAAACCCTAAAATATGCTCATCTGAGTTCATCCAATTTAACCACCAATTCCACGAATTTCAAGGATATATGATGTCTAATCACTCACAAAAAATTAGACATGATTTCTCCCTTATCATAATCTTCCTAGAACATGAAAAACATCAAAATCGAGTCAATCGACTTGCGTCGCTTGGCGGGTATTCTTCATCGCCAGGCAGTTCATGCCAAAAACCCAGAAAACTAGGTGATAAGGTACATGTCGCTTGGCGGCACGATGCTTACCGCTAGGCGATTCCTCGCAGGAACCCAGAAACACACAGAAAAAGGGTATAGGTCGCCTGATGGCTTTGAAGGCCCGCTAGGTGATTTTTGAAAATTTTCCAGAAACTTAGAATTATGAGACCAAACAGAGGAAAACATGAACTTTTATACATACACAAATGCAACATATCACGACACATTAAATTTACGGGTTCAGCTCCCCTAACCTGGATTCCTCGCTTTAAAATTGATTACTCGTGCTTTGCCTTGGTTCCATAATGATCTTCTCTCTTGCCTCCACTCAACCCTACGTAGTAGCCTTCCCTTTCTCTCAATTAGCACGATGGATGCTTTGTCAATCCACCCCTCACAGCCCTTACCAAAAACTAGTCAAGAAAACTCTTTCACTTTCCCTTAATGGTCTCTTTAAACATGACATAATGGTGTACTAGTGCAATTTTACGTTTCGACAACACCTTATATACCTCAGTTTTGGTGCAAACGAGGCATATTATGATGCGGTGACACTTTTGTAATTTAAGTGAACTTTTATGCCTCGGGTCTCATTAAAACCGAGGCAGAATAATAATTATGCTTCGGTCATATATAACCCGAGGCAATAGAGCTTTTTAGGGTTTAAAAACCCAAATCAGTTTACTGTTCCTGCGCCTCCTTCTTTCTTCCTTCAACGTCTTCTCTTGCTTCTACAACGCAAAACGCGTGCACGCCAAGCTCTCCATCGCTCCTTGTGTCAGCCACTCCGTTCACCCATCCACCGCAATTTGGCCGTCAAATAGGATGTTGTTTAATTATGAATTGGGTCAGACAGCAACACCAATTCCCGTGTCAGAAATTATGAATTGGGTCAAACTGTGGGCAAAAGAAACTTCTCCATTGTGAAGCTTTAACGTTGCCTACTCAACAATTGTGTTAAAGTTTCTCCTTTTACCACTGCAAAGATTATTAGAATGTGTGTTTTGTGTATTTAAAATTGGAAATGGAAAAGGTTGTAAATTGGGTCATAAATGCTTAAGTTCAACTTCAAAAGCCAATGGTGGAGGAAATGTACTCGGAGGAGATGAAAGAACACGAACTAAACTGCAATTTCTTTTTTAATTTTTTATGTCTATTAAGTCTTGGTTGAAGTAAGACTTGAGGCAGTAATTTTCGTATATGCCTCGGTTATGAACCAGGGCATGAACCTCTCTTTTCTACCTCACCAAGATATGTCTCGGTTATGAACTCGCGGTAAAAAGGCCAAAATAACCGTGACCAAATCTACTCTCTGCACTAGTGGTGGCTAATGCTTGAAAACGAATTTCCATCATTAAGAGGTGTAATTGCCTTTCAAAAGCCATTACTACATGAGTTTTCTAGCCCCTCTTGGCTGCTAGGGTTTCCTTGCCCTTCCACATTCATGCCAAAAGAACCATTAATTACACTGTAAATCCTAAAGATCGACTACTACCCAACCTCTCACCAGCACTCATGATAACATTGTCATTAAGCGATCAAATTACCACTACTTAACTATAGCAACTTCAGTATTGCTAAGTTAGTAGTGAACAAACTAGATAGGGTTAAGATAACCCTGAGTCGTCTCTCAATGAATACGAAATTGATTTAAAATATTTGATTCTTATAAAAATGCAATTAAAACTAGTAACTATAAAAATATAGGGTTTTGATATGCAAAGAATGAATGTCACACAAATAAAAGATTGTAAACATAGTAATAGTAAATAGGTCAATTCCACTGCTTTTTCAAAATAGGATTCTTCATAGGTTATTTAGATATTATTGTTAAATTAATTATTGTTGTTGATTTCAAATTAATTAAAGTAAATTCTTAATTAATTTGTTGGCGTTCTTACTATTAACCAAAGTAAATTCTCAATTAAAAGTAAGAACTTTGTAGATTAGTCATAATAGATTCAATCAAAGTACATTCTCAATTAAATACTAGGTTAAAATACCTTTTTAGTCTCAATTTTCATCAAGTTTTTTCAAATAAGTCCTAATTTTGGTTTTGTGTTCAAATAGGTCCAAATTTTCGTCAATTTTGTTCAATTGGGTCTTTTTTTGCTAACACCGTTTAAATCATTAACGGTCATAAACATTGACTGCCACATGTCACTTCGTGGTTTTTTTAAATTTTTTATTATTATTTTTTAAAATTTTATTTTTTTTAAATGTACACGTGTCAACCCAGTAGTGTGCCACGTGTCACTTTGTGGTTTTTTTGAATTTTTTTTTTGAATTTTTTTTAATTTTTTTTTAAATATCCACTTGTCAACCTAATAGCGTGTCACGTGTCAAAGTCAATGTTCTATATTCAATTTGGTCCTTATATTTGTTATTTTTGTTTAATTTAGTCCCAATTTTTGTTAACATTAACCAATTTGGTCCATCTCCAAATTGAAACCAAATTTAATTTTTATATTAAAATTCACATTTTTTATTAAATATTTTTATATAATATATTAAAATTCACACCATTACAACTTTGATATAAAAATTAAATTTGGTCACATCTTCGATAGGGACCAAATTGGTTAATGTTAACAAAAATTGGGACTAAATTGAACAAAAATAACAAATATAGGGATCAAATTGAATATAAAACATTGACTTTGACACGTGACATGCTATTGGGTTGACACGTGACATGCTATTGGGTTGACACGTGGACATTTTAAAAAAGTTTAAAAAAAATAAAATAAAAATTTAAAAAAAAATAAAATAAAAATTTAAAAAAAAATTCAAAAAAATTCAAAAAAACTACGAAGTGACACGTGACACTCTACTAGGTTGACATGTGTACATTTTAAAAATAATTTACAAAAAATTAAAAAATTCAAAGAAAATTCAAAAAATTCAAAAAAACCACGAAATGACACGTGGCAGTCACTGTTAATGACCGTTAATGATTTAAACGGTGTTAGCAAAAAATGACCCGATTGAACAAAATTGACGAAAATTGAGACCTATTTGAACACAAAACCAAAATTAGGACTTATTTGAAAAAACTTGACAAAAATTGGGACCAAAAAGGTATTTTAACCTAAATACTACTATGCCTAATCATGTTTATTCTTTTATCTCTAAAATCAAGCAAAAAGCTAATTAATCAAAGTAAATTCTTGATTAATTCTAATTAAAGTTTTTACCTCTAATCAAAGTACATTCTCAATTATTAGCAAAAACCCATATAATTACATTAAAGTTTCTAAATTTAATCAAAGTAAATTCTCAATTAAAGTTAAAAACCCTTAAGTTATGTGATTAACATGCATCTAGATTAAAACATATAACTATTTAGCTATGATGTAAACCATTACTTTTCACATGATTAAGAGATAAAAGACATAGATGAAATATAAATCTCAACAAAAATCAAAAGAACAAATACATTAATTCATCTAACCTCAGAATCCAGTTAAGAAATTACAATGGAATCAACTTTAAAATCTTAGCCCTCCATGGCTTGGATGAAATACATGATAATATGATGAAGGAAAGAAAATGAAAGGAAAGGAAGAAAGAGATATGTGGTGGATGACGGTATCTGCCAAAACCAAAGAGTTGTTGCAATGGTGGTGTTGCTCATAGTGGCGCTGATGGTGGCGCGGTGGCGTTGTGGCTGCCCGCGGTGGACTGCGGTGGTGGAAGTAGTAGTATGAAAATGGAGGTTAGGGTTTCATGTGTGAGATGGAGGAAGATGATGATGTGGCAGTGTATGGTTGGTGCAAATGTGTTTGCAAGGATAATGACATGTGTCAGCATATGGTTGGCTTGATTTGAAAGGTGGGAATTGCCACATGGCATAATCTGGTTGAGATGGGTTTAAGTGGTAGGAGGGGTGTAACTTAGTAGAAACCAGGGTGCAAAACAGGTTTTTAGGTTGTCCACTTGCAGGAGGAGTGTGTAAAGTAAAAATTGGGTGCATTTAGCTCCTGAATCATTCTTTCCCAGAATTTTCTGATTTTGGACTTATTTTGTAACTTTGAATATTTCAAACCACACTTTTAATTACTCAAATTAAACTTCAGCTGACTCAAATTAAACTTCAGCTGCATCAAAAACGTTAGAATATCCAACAATATTTTATGCAACTAAAATCAATTTTTACGCCATTTTTACCTTACGTACTCAATAAATCTAATAATCACAAATCCTAATTAAATCAATCCTTAAGCATAAAAATTCTATTAAATCCCCAAATTTAAATATTAAATGAGGAAAAAAATTTGAACTCATCAACTCATGTTAGAACCACTGAAGGACATACCTCAGAGTACTTGACCCTTTGTGTTTTTGTCGAAGGAGATATCAACAACAGAAGAGAACTCTGGGAACTTTGTGAAGAATGTGATAAAATGATACACTATTTATATAATGGACCGCAACGTTTCACCTTTCCACCCCATCTTGTGATAATAATCGTGAGCCTTCGACAAAAAGCCCAATATCACCACTCTTCAACATCTAAAAGCCACCTCAATTTCAGTAAAACTCTAGCAACCACTTGCCCATGTCCCATCAATCAAGACTTTACACCTACCTAGACATATCAAACCTTTTTGTCGCTTTAGCTCCATGAGGTTGGGGGGCTACTATGCCTATAGACTCATACGGCCAAAGAAATACAAATTTTCTTTGCAAAAACTCTAGAGGTCGAGAAGCCAATACTTGAGTATGTGTAACCAGTTCCTCAAAGTCTTTAACATAGGACATGTTAAGATTAGGAGGTTAGTGTGTTATACATAGCCAAGACACCCCATAAGGTACACGACCTAACCGGGTACATGTCGACCCTCTAGGACAACATGTACTCGAACTACGCCAATGGACTGGTCTGACATGATTATCCTTCAAAACAACTAAATACAAGCTCAGACATCTTAATCTGATGATTAGGTAATTAGGCTACTTAACCCAAAATCCAACCAAGTAAGGCCCATGAACCATTGTATAAAAAGCACATTTTACGAAGTATATGTTATATGTATTCATTAGTATTTATTCTCTAACATTCTAAATTGACTTTGGCATCAAAGTGTCTTTTGTAGGCACCTCTCCCCCTCTTTATGACGTTGGAGGTCGCAGACCCTTGGAAACTTTCTAACACGTGTGCATGAAAGTTATTTTGTTTTTTTATTCATTTATTTTATTTTTTTATTTTTTTATTTATATTTCTTTTATTACCACATTGTTTTATTTTTTTATTCATTTTATTTTATTTCTAAACTAATTTGTTTATATTATTTTTTCCATTCTCAATAACCCTATTAGTTTCTCAAATTTAGAATCTTCATATCAATATTTAAATAGTTTTTCTTTTCAATTTTATTAAATTGTTACAGGATTTTCAATTGTAGTCAAAATTCTTTTAGTAATCAATTTAATTCATGATAAACATCTTTAAAATTTATTTTAAAACTTAGTTGATTCTTAAAATAAATACATAATTACAATTACTTCTTTGAATGTGTGTCGTTAGATACATGTTAACCATAATTAAAAAACTTTTTCTAATGCATTTTCAATATATTTATCAATAAAGAATAAATTATTTTTAAATTATTAATTCTTTTTTTTATGCTATTTTTTTTTTCATTTTCATTTTTACCCTTTTATAATGTATAATTACTTAGTCATGTATAAATTATTAAAGAATAACTTATATACTTAAATTATTAACTCTTTTTTTATACTATTCTTTTAGTTTTAATTTTATCATTTTATGATTAGACGAGTTTGTATGTATATTTATTAGACAAGTATAACAAAAACCATTACAAGACTTTAATAATACACAATAAATGAGTCTATTCATACATTAATTAGATTACTATAGTAAAATGCATTAGACGAGTCATTCCCATACATAGATTAGATGAGTCTAATAAAAATATTAAACAAGTTTGTTGATGCACTGATTAGACAAGTTTAAAAATGCACATAAGATGAGTTTGTTTATACAATCACTAGACAAATATAGCAAAAAAAAATATTAGATGAATCATTCCACACATTAATTACACGAGTTTAAGAATACACATTAGACGAGTTTGTTCATACACTAATTAGACATGTCTAGCAACAGACATTAGACGAGTCTATCATACACTAATAAGACAAGCCTCACAATATGTATTGCATAACTCTATCGATATATTAATTTGACAAGTCTAGCAATGCACATCAATAAGTCTTTCCATGCACTTATTACAAGAATATAGAAAAAAAAATTATGAGGTTAACAATGCACATTAAACGAGATTATTCATACAGTAATTAGACAAGTTTAACAAAAAATACTAGACAATTCATTTTGTACGTTGACTAGACAAATATAACAAAAATTATTAAACAATTCTAGGAATACATTGATTAGATGAGTAAAGCAAAACAAATTAAACGAGTATGTCGATGTATTGATTAGATGAATCAAGCAATACACATTAGACAAGTCATTCATATATTGATTAGACGATTCTAACAATATATATTAAACAAGTCTTTTCACACACAAATTAGATTAGTCTATTAATACAAATTAGACAAGTCTTTTCATTCACTGATTAGATGAATCTTGCAATACAAATTAGATAAGTTTGTTCATACATTGATTAAATGAGTATAATAAAAAATATTAGACGAGTCTAGCAACACACATTTTACAAGTTTTTCCATACACTGATTAGATGAGTTCAATAATATACGTTAAATGAGTTTGTTCATACACATATTAGATGAGTTTATTAAAACATATTGGACGACTCTATCAATTTTTTTATTAAAGGAGTCTTGCAATATACATTAGACAAATTTGTCTATATACTGAATAGTAAATCTAACAATACATATTAGACGAGTCTAACAATACAGATTAGATTAATATATTCATACACTGATTAGCGAGTCTACTCTACATATTTTTATATATCCTTTATATTTTTATAGAGTCAACGTTATTTTTGCACATGCTTTATTTTTTGTTTTTTTGTAATGTCTACTATTTGTATTTTTATAAATGTATATGACTTTCTAAAATATATAAATTATTTTTTAGGTTCATTGTATTCAAAACTTAATTATAACCTTAAAATTATTTATTATTTTTTTTCCAACATCCATTAATAAACACAAAAACATTAACATATGCGTAGGCATAGGTTTAAAATTAATTTAAAAATAAAATAATTGTCAAGTATTTATTAATTTTTTCTAAAAATAAAAGAAAAGTTGTTTTTTCTTTGCTATATTGTAAAATAAAATCTGTGTTCAAACATGTCCAAATACGTATCCAAACAAGCTAATAATAATGTCTTCAGAATCAGCTAGAGTTAAATAGAAAAAAGTTAACAGAAAAAATTAAAATAGAAAAAAAAAGTAGAAAAAGACTAAAATCAAACAAAAATTAAAATAGAACCAAAATAAAAATACTGAACTAAAAAGAAAATTAAGTATAAATGAATAAAACTAATGGTAGCGGTGACATTAGTAGAGAAAGAATAACCGAAGAGATCTGAAGAGTTGAAGCAGAGAGAGAGAGAGATGACAGGGAGGTATTGTTACAAGGAAGTGCTTCCATTCATTGCAATGGTTGGCATAGAGTGCTCCAACGTTGGTGTGAACATTCTATTCAAAGCTGCAACTCAGAAGGGATTGAGTTATTATGCCTTCATCGCTTATTCATATCTCATCTCTGTTCTCTTTCTCCTTTTGCCTCTGCCCTTCGTCTTTCGCTGGTGCTCTTTTATCTCTTTATCATTCAAATTAATTCTTCTATGCAATTCGATACCATTCTTCATCTTGTTTCTGCATTTTTCTTTTTCAGGTCAAGAGGCCTTCCACAGCTCAACCGCTCTCTCATCTTCAGAATTTTCCTCCTTGGAGTAATTGGGTAAGATCAAATTATGCAGTTTTTTACCCTATTTACACAATTTAGATCGGTTTGAACTAGATTCCACACAAGTAATTTTCCTCTTTGGAGTAATTGTAAAATTGTAGTTAAGAAAAAAAATCTTGATGATCATGTAATTATAAATGTTGATGTTAATTTTTGTTGTTGCAATGGGGAGTGAGGCAGAGTGACAGCTCAACTTTGTGGGTATAAGGGACTGAATTACACATCGCCTACGCTTGCGTCTGCTCTCAGCAACCTCATACCAGCTTTCACCTTCATATTGGCTATCATTTTCAGGTGCATGAACTGCAAAAATATCATTCGGTTATTTCAAAGTTTTGCAAGTCAATTTCAATTTCTTTTGTCCACTTCATTACTTCTATTGACTTTCACTTCATTGATTTTTATTTTTGTTGGTACTGTGATTTTTTTATAATTTTAAAATATATTGATTTTTTTTATTATATTTTAAAATATCAAAATTAATATATTTTATAGTTTGAAAAGAAAAGGACACTAAAATCATGAGAAAATCCAAATTCATAAAATTGAAGAAAACATCTATACGTTTTGGACTTGCATAAGATATGAGAAGAAATTTTCGAAAGTTAAATTAGCTTTTCATCAATTAAAATTAAATTATACACAGATTAACTTGTAAAATCTTTCTTGGTTCATTTAAGTTCACATTTTTAATTTATCGTAAATAAGCTTTGGTTTATTAAAAAAAATATTTAATTTTCCATATTTTTTAAATATTTTTAGGATAAGATTATCTTAATAATCATTTAATGCTATTTTTTTTATCAGCAATCATTTAATGTTAATAAAGTCGTGATAGGTATGTTTGACAATATATTACACTGGCATAGTGTCATATAATAAATAATCTTTTTAGGATAAGATTATCTTAATAATCAATGTTAATAAAGTCGAAATGGAGTCATATATTAAGATTATACATACCTAAAATTTGAGTGGCATAGTGTCATATCATAAATACTAAACGTTGGTTTCTTTAAGTGATTATACATACCTAACCTAAAATTTGAAATAATAAATTAAGATTAAAACGTTGTTTTTATTGTTGATTCATTACATCAGATCAACATATATTATTTAAAAATTATTCAACTTTCAAAAAGAGTGGTTTCTTTTCTTTTCTTTTTTTAATTTTGTGGGATAGTGGTTTTGGTTGTGTGTTGGACTGGATAACTTGTATATACTCTCCGTAAAGGTTAAGAAAGAATTAATTTTCACACCACAATTCACTAAAAATTTCAATGGTAGAACTATTTTTTAATAAAGTATTATATTACAATAAAATATTAATTTATGCGGTTATTAGATGAATGTAAAAAAGAACAAGTAATATCAAGAAATTATCATTTTTTTATATTTATTTGATATATTTTATACTAATATTTATGTTATTTTTTTTATTGTTGAAAAAATTAAAGTTACATTTATAACATAAAGTGGAGGAAACACGCAATTATTATAGCCAAGAATTATATCACTAAACAGAAAGATATATGTGAACCTTAACGTATCTAATGTACTTTATAAGAGTCCAAAAGTTTTCGATGAATAATATGAATTATGTCCTTTTCACTTTATGTATATTTAAATTCAAATTTGGTGAAAGACACTATAAAGAAAATAGCATTATTGATGGCAATCAATTTGGACCCCACCGACAAGATTCCTTTGAGATTGTTTATTCTCTTACAACAGATTACATACACTCATTGTTTTATTTTATTTTTACTTAATTACGTCACCTATTTTAATTTTATGTGTATCGTCATCACTCCTATTTACATAATCTCTTTGGTTAAACTTTATTACAGTAGGATAACTTTAATAAAACATCCTCACTTGTGTAAATAATAACTATGTAAAAATTGGTTAGCTCACTTTTTATGATTCTTATAATATCACATGAAAATTGGTTAGTTTCACAATTATTAAAATGTTTCCTTTTTATATAAACAAGAATTCTTACATAAATATCCTCACGTTAAATGTTTCAATAATAAAAATACATAATAATTGATTATTAAAGCTAAGAACTCCACAATAAATAACTTTTTAAAGATTTATTTCATAAAAGGAAAGGTAATAATGCAACGAGAATGAAGGTCCATTCTAGACGTTAACGGGTGATATTATTTATTAAATCGTGCTTTATTTATGAGCAAATGTTCATATTAAAAAGAATAAAAACTACTGAATGTGTTATATATATATATATATATATATATATATATATATATATATATATATATATATTATTCTAAGAGTTATGGTTTTAATAACTTGATGCTACTAAAATTATTATATGTTAATATAATTTACTTATAATCAAAATTGGACAATTTATTTAATTCTCATAATTTTGTTTAGAGTAATTTTTTAATAAGTTGATGCTGTTAAAATTATTAGGCAAGTTAATATAATTCATCCATACCCTAAAAAAAGTAAAAGCAACACAAATATCATTAGTTCAAGTCAATAAATTTAAGTATGGATTAGCCTGTGTTAGTAACCTTAACATGTCATGAATATCCAATAAAGCAGTTTATTATTAATACATCAATGTTCAATAAACGTATGCTTTCACTATAATCTTAAGATTGCATCGAGTTATACAATTCAAATTTATTTAAAATTATGTCAGTTATTTTTAAATTGAAATCACCCCAAATCGTGTTCAGACTAAGCCGATCGAGTTGAGCCTTATTTATTAGCATTAAAAAATAATTTCTTCCCATATGAGATTCTTTTATTTATATTTTTTAACCTAAAACCAATGTACAAAAGATTATGTGAGATAAACGATAAAAAAATTTGTATTCACTTTCATTTGTTCACGTGTTTTAGTTGAACTATATATCATTATAACTTTCACTACTGTTAGCATTTTGTTTTTCACTATTGTTACCTTTTTTATCCTAACCTATGTTGATGGTCCATTTGTTTGAAGGATGGAAAAGGTAGCTTTGAGAAGCTCAAGCTCTCAGGCCAAAATCCTGGGTTCGGCCGTATCCATATTAGGTGCACTCATAGTTTTACTCTACAAGGGTTCCATAATCCTTTCAACTTCATCTCCTACGCTTCATTCTCCCATGGAATCCACAGCACAAACAAATTGGGTTCTTGGTGGATCCCTACTTGCCGTTGAGTATCTTTTGGTTCCAATCTGGTACATTATTCAGGTATTAAACACACTCAGAAAGATTCTTTTTTCACTGCCTTTTTTGTTTCTAAATGTTTAGAAAAACTGACATTTTTATGATATAAAAAAAATATAAAATTTAACTTTAATTGTGCTTAAAGGCATGTTGTCGTTGGTTGTAAGAAATAAAAACAAAAACTATAGCAAAAAAGCATTTATTACACCAAAGAAATACTAAAGTACAATTTCTGTTGTTTGGAAACAGACCGATATTATGAAACAATACCCAGCAGAGCTTATTGTGGTGTTCCTGTACAACCTGAGTGGGACTCTGATATCTGCTCCAATTTGCTTGCTATTAGAAGAAAATTTGAGTGCTTGGAAGATAAATCCTGATATAACATTGATTGCTATTGTATATTCGGTGAGAAGCTAACACAAATTTAATTGATACACGAGTCAAGGAAATGATGTTTAATCTGACTTGTACTTTCACTTCATGCAGGGTTTCTTCTGCACAGGCCTAAGTAGTTTGGTTCACACTTGGGGCATTCATCTTAAAGGCCCAGTTTATGTTTCAATCTTTAAGCCTCTGTCCATTGTGGTTGCAGCCGTTTCGAGTGTCGTCTTCCTTGGTGATGCTCTGTATTTTGGAACGTATGAAGCTCATTTCCTTTTCTCCTTGTTGGATTTTAATTCTGCCAAATTTGAATCACTTGAAACTGTCAGAGAACACGACTATTTGATTCACTTTTGCAATGCACTTTTTGACATCTACGTTTTGTTTCAAACTTTGTAGTGTTGTTGGAGCAGTGATACTCTCGTTTGGATTTTATGCTGTCATATGGGGTAATGCAAAAGAAGATGAATTGAGTGAGGACTTTGACATGCGTCCTTCATCAAGTAGTAAGAGCCCTTTGTTGGTGAGCTACACAGGGAAAAATAACGAAGAGACCACCCATTGTTGACTAATGATTTTCAATACTGCTTTGTCAAATCTAATAATGTCTTCTTCCACAAAATTCATGTTGTTTGTGGAGATGTCCCTTGTACAAAATTTACAAGAATTTAAATATATTGCGATTTTGTTTGAAGAAAAAAAAAAGCTATTGTCTCATTGTCTATTTCTGCATTTGAGTAAGAATCTAAAACATGGAAGTAAGATCTTTATTAAAATTGGTTTAAATAGTGTTAAGATATGTCAAATATTGTACTAGCTATAATTTAGGCATTATTATATTTGTGAGTAAATGTGTGCACTCATTCCTTTAATAGATGAGGAATTATAGCACTCTTGTATGTATATATATGGTACCCTATTCTTTGAAATAATACATCATAATTATTCTTTAAATCTTTTCTATATGGTATCAGAGCCAAGTTAGAGCCTATCCTAGCGAATTTTCTTGGACATTTTGTTCCATCCGATATCGGGCCGCAAACGGACCACCCACTAATTTCTTGTCCACGCACGAGATGAATATACCTTGACGTGAGGGGGTGTGTTGGAAGTCCAACATCGACTAGAGATAAGGCGAATTCATAGTATATAAGTGAGGTGCAAACCTCACCTTACAAGTCGGTTTTGTAGGGTTGAGTTATACTTAAAACCCACTTCTAACATGGTATCAGAGCAAAAAAGTCATCGTGTTGTGTTTCCTTTAAGCAATAAAAAACAATTTTTCATTTTTCATTAATCCACACAGATGTTTGGGGTCCTGCCCCACAATCTACACATAATGGGAAAAAAATGGTTTATCAGTTTTGTTGATGATTGTACTTGGGTAACTTGGGTGTATTTGCTTAAACATAAAAGTGATGTGTGTAATGTGTTTCGTTCTTTTCATCATATGATAGTTACTCAATCTAATGCACACATTAAGGTCATTCGATCAGACAATGGAAGGGAATATTTTAAGACTGAATTAATCAAGTTCATGAACTCTAAAGGCATCTTACATCAAACTACATGTCTTTATTCACCACAACAAAATGGGGTGGCTGAGAGAAAAAATAGACATATATTAGAGGTGACAAGATCACTTTTGATAGATGGTAATGTCTCATCTCATTTATGCGGTGAGGCTGTGAGATCTGCAGTTTATTTAATTAATCGAACACCTTCTAGTGTGCTTAACTTTCGAAGGCCTTTTGATGTGTTGTCTGATCATTGTATCCTTCCTTCCATAGTCTCTTTACCTCCTCATATTTTTGGATGTGTTATATATGTTCACTTACACCCACATCAACGTACAAAACTTGAAGAACGAGCTTTAAAATGTGTTTTTGTTGGGTATGGATCAACTCAAAAAGGCTATTATGCTTACCATCCACCATCAAAGAAATTTTATATCTCTATGGATGTGACATTTAATGAGCATAGTTTTTTTTTTATGTTGATTTTATACTTCAGGACGACAATGAAAGTGAAGTGCATAATCATGATGTTAGTATGTTTGATATCCCAGATATAAAAATATACTGTAAAGATAAATTATCGTGTGAGGATCATTCTGCAAGAAGTGAGCCAATCCTAAATATGGAAACTTCTCCTTTGGATAATACAGTGTCTTCTGATCCTAACCAATTGGCTCAATCTTCTCCACAGGTTCGACTTGACTCTTCAGAGGTACCTTCTGATCCTATCTCTGATAATACTAATGTAGTTGAAACTAATCATGAAATTGATTCTCTTGATCCTATCCTTGATAATACAAATTTAGACGAAACCGATCATGAAATTGATCCTTGTTTGCATGAGACCAAAAACACACCAAACATTGAGTCTACTACTGTCCAGTATAATCTTCCACCCCGTTCTAACCGTGGTCAACCTCCAGCTAAATATGAACCAAACCTCCAAGCCAAAGTTAAATATCCCATTAGTAAATATGTGTCATCTCACAGGTTATCCCAGTCATATGCATCATTTGTATCTCAATTATCTTCAATCTCTATTCTTAGTAATATACATGAAGCTTTGGCAAATCCTAGATGGGCCAAAGCAATGATTAATGAGATGGCAACTTTAGAAAAAAATAACACTTGGGATCTTGTGTCCTTACCAAGAGGGAAGAAGGTTGTAGGCTGCAAATGGGTGTTTACAATTAAGCATAAAGCTGATGGAACTATTGAGAGGTATAAAGCACGACTTGTGGCTAAAAGTTACACTCAATCTTATGGTGTAGATTACCAAGAAATGTTCGCACCAGTAGCCAAGCTCAATACTGTGAGAATACTTCTGTCACTAGCAGCAAACCAAGATTGGCCTCTTCTACAATTTGATGTGAAAAATGCTTTCCTACATGGAGAAATTTCAGAAGATATTTATATGGATTCTCCACCAGGTGTGACAAATTCAATTGGAATGAAAGTTTGCAAATTAAAGAAGGCTCTATATGGATTAAAACAATCCCCAAGAGCATGGTTTGGAAGGTTTACCAAGTCTATGAAGGCTTTTGGCTATAGAGCTAGTAACTCTGATCACACCTTATTTTTGAAGAGAGGTAAAGGAAGAATTACAGCTTTGATTATATATGTAGATGACATGATTGTTACAAGAAATGACTAAGATGAGATTTCCAGTTTACAACAATACCTTGCATCTGAATTGGAGATGAAACAACTTGGAAACCTTAAATATTTTTTGGGTATTGAAGTAGCTAGATCAAAACATGGTATTTTTCTATGTCAAAGAAAATATACTATTGATTTACTATCAGAAACTGAATTGCTTGGGAGTAAACCAGTTGATACACCAATTGAACAGAATCATAAACTCTTTCAATGCTCAAATTCAGCAAACATAGGCAAAGGCTGGTAGGAAAATTAATTTATTTGTCTCATACACATCCAAATATTACCTATGAAGTGAATGTCGTTAGCCAATTTATGCATGACCCACGAAAGCTTCATATGGATGTTGTTGAGAAGATTTTGAGATATTTAAAGTCCACTCCTGGAAAAGGAATTTTATTCTCAAATCATGGAAACTTAAAAGTAGAAGGGTATACTGATGCAGATTGGGCAGGTTCAAACGATGATAGAAGATCTACCTCTGGATACTTTACTTTTGTAGGAGGGAATCTTGTAACTTGGAGGAGTAAAAAGCAGCTTGTAGTAGCAAGATATAGTGCTGAAGCAGAATTCAGAGGCATGACACTAGGTGTATGTGAACTTTTGTGGATTAAAAATGTGCTATCAGATTTGGGCTTTAAACAAAATGAAACTATGAGTTTGTACTGTGATAATACGTTGGCTATAGCAATTGCTCACAATCCGGTGCAACATGATAGAACAAAGCATGTGGAGATTTATAGACATTTCATCAAAGAGAAACTTGAAGTTGGAATAATTTCCTTTCCTTTTGTAAGATCAGAATTGCAGTTGGCTGATGTTCTCACTAAAGGAGTGTCAAGCAAAATGTTTAATGAGTCTCTATTCAAGTTGGGAATGTGTGATATCCATGCACCAACTTGAGTGGGGGTCTTAAGATATGTCAAATATTGTATTAGCTATAATTTAGGCATTGTTATATTTGTGAGCAAATCTGTGTACTCATTCCTTTAATAGATGAGGAATTATAACACTCTTT
>Ga0214543_1002678_pt1 | contig 34967 bp, 20 predicted proteins | sample CNSS2metaG_FD_160094 | JGI IMG/M metagenome (GOLD analysis project Ga0214543, IMG submission 160094) | Root nodule microbial communities from cowpea collected in UCLA plant growth center, Los Angeles, California, USA - CNSS2 | ecosystem: Host-associated > Plants > Roots > Nodule | place: USA... | reverse complement strand
TCTCAACCTCTATTTTTCAATCTATCTCTTTGTATTTATTTCTTTTCATACACTTTCATGATAATTTATATGGTGGAAAGATCTTATAGCCAGAAATAAAAATCCTAATCTTTTTTTATAAAGCAATATCTCCATTAAATTTTTTTATTTTATCTCTTATTATAATTTTTTGTACTATAAACTTAATATAAATAATATATAAATATAATTTTGAAAAATATATAAATATATATAAAAAAATTCAAAAAAAAAATAATTGGGGGAGCCGTGGCTCCCCTATGTCACAATGTAGTTCCGTCCCTGCTCATAGATCACCACCAAATTTCTTCCCATGCAAGAATTGGAAAAATTACACCATTTTCTTCCTATAGAAATCAAATTTATGAATGTTGGCACTTTTCTTTTAAATCAAATCAAATATATAAGAAATCTCTTACAAAAGACTAAGATAGATAAAGATCGATTCTTATTCTTTCTTATGACACCTCATTGCAAACTCATTACATTATTTTAATGACTTTACTATCTAAGGTAAGTTATTGATGCTCTTTATCTTACACGATCAAAATTGAGTTATGTTACAAATAAAATTTGTTATCATATTTGTATCGTAGATTAATGGATTGACACCTTTACTAAAAATTTTTTCTATTGGTGGTTCCAAACTTAATGTTATATGTAATTTTAATTTTAAAACTCATTTTGTTTTAGAGAGACATGGAACAATGATTAAAGGTTTTGAGCAATTGTAAGTTTTATACGACTAGTACTTTCTTTATTAACAAATTTATATATAAAGTAGCAAAAATATAGGCATTATTTTATCTGTGTTCGTATTTTTTTAAATTTTATAAAATTTTGAATTAGAACGAATAATAAATAAGTAATTAATTTTTAAAATAGTTGTTAAATGTAAAATTAAAAAAATAAAATATGTATATAATTTTTTTTTAAATAATTATTAAAGAAAAAAGAAAATTTTAAAATAACAATTAAAAATAAACTATTTATAAAATAATTAATTTTTAAAATAATAGTTAAAGATAAAATTGAAATATTGAAATATGGATAAAAAAAATATATCTTCTTCTTATATATTGTTATAAATAACTAAATCTTTTCTAAAGAGAAGTAATTTCAAATAATTAAATACAATTTCCTTTTCTCTCTTTTGAGTCGCTTTTCGAATTTTGGTTTTTTTTTTTCTGCCTCTTCTTAACATTTGTTATTCATTACTAAAAAGATTATATGTAAGTAAAAAGTCATCTTAAATTTTGATGGACTAGTAAAATATTAAACTTAATGTATCCGTATTGTTGATGTAGTAATGAATATATTAATTTTAATCACGAATTCATAATTCTAGAGAATTATTTGATTAATGCAGATCTTAAAAAATATGGTATAGGTGTCAAATTTTTGTATTTAAGTGTATTTAAATTTGAGAAGACTAATTATATAAAATTTAATAAAATTAAAAAAACACACTCTTATTTATATATTGATTTTTATTTGTGTAATGGCCACTAATGAATAAGGAAGTTACGTCACAGTATTTAATAAATTAAAGATATTATAAAAAAAACATGATTTATAAATTATTTCCCAATTATGTCCATTCAAAAAATAAAAACTCCATATAAATACATTCACAAATATTTATTTGATTTCAAATTGATTTTCTTTAAAATACATAAAATATAATTTAAAAATACTAAAAGCAAATGTAAGACTAGAAAAAAAAAATCAATAAACAAGAATATTTAAATTGAACCATACCGAACCCAGTGTATCTCTCGATTGCATTTACATATAATTTTTCATTTCTTTATGTAAATACATTGATAAAAATTACTAAGTAGTTATTTTTAATAGTTAAAATTCTAAATCATGTTACTAAACATCAATTTGGTAAAAAGATTTTATTTTAAGATTGATAAAGTATAATATTTAACAAGTCAAATTCTATATTTAACAAGTATAATATTTAACAACATTCACTCAACAAGTTAATTTCAAATTTTTTTTCCATTGCTCTATCTTACCAACTGTAAATAACTCATTAAACAAATTTGATCAAGTAATTTTTCTATTTTTCTTTACCTCGATTTAATTTAGCCAAAAGGTGTTTGTTCAACAGTTTTGATGTAAAGATCTTCTTAATATTTTTTTCTAAAAACTTATTTTTATCATATTTGTTGAGGAAAATACATTCACTCAATATATTTTTTCTAAACACTTATTGTTCTTTTGGCTTTTATTATTGAATCCTGATATATTTTTTCTTTACTTCCTTGGATCTCAATTTTCCGGTCTTAATTTGTTTATAATTATTTATTAAGTCAAATTGGCAATCAATTATTCTGTGAAATTGTTGACTAACCATTGTAATATTGACGTAGATAAAAATAGTTTGCTATCTATATCAATATTTTAATTGTTTTCGGAAAAATACTTGTATGTACTCAAATTTAACTAATTTAAACTTATTCAAAATTATGACTTTAAAAATAACTGTATGTCCAAATCTGAGCATCATTTTCCAATAAATATGATTGTGGGTAACTTTGAAAAATATAGCACTTTTTATCTGGAAACTAATAAAATTAGATAAACTTAATTAACATTTAATCAATGTACAATTAGGTAATTTTTGTTTATATTAGAGTTTAAAAAATATATACGAACAGTTAGATAACTGTTCACCTTCTAATTTCTCAAGACAAAAAGAAAATGAAGAGATAAAATTGAATAAACTCGAACAAATATTAGAAATAGAATACTAATTAAGTATAAAAAAAAAAAAGCTAAGAGAATGGTATAGTCTTTAATAATTGTCACGTTAATTTATTAAAGAAAGATTAATATTAATATTGAAGGAACTTTTTCTTTTTACTCTGTAAATTTAAAACATAATAGTTCCTTCCTTCAAAATTAATTTTAACGTTAATAAACACATGGGGTTATTATTAAGTATTAGTATTTGTACTATACGTCCCATACGTATATAAAACACCATCGGTCGAACGGCCTTGTAAATAAAACGCATAGGACCATCGGGCACTTGGTTCAACAAGCAAGCCATACGGCAACTATAAAAGCCCATCGGTCGCACGGCCTGGTGAACAAGTCGTTAGACCATCGGTCACACGGTTATACAAATAAGTCATTATACCGTCAGAAGCAATCGATTGATCGGTTTCACAACCCATCGGTCCATCAATAACACCCCCACAAGTGATATTTTGATCACTAATGGTACATCGGTCGATCGGACCCGCACGGAAAGAACCTATCATGACAAAAGGTAATGAGTTGATCGACCATCAGCTCGGTCGGTCGAGTAATCCCTCTACATGCATTCGCTGGTCCATGAGCCACACATGGATTGATCGCTTGTTAAAAACAGGACATAATCAATCCAGTCAAGCGACCATCGGTTGCACGGTTAAATAACTTAAGTCGAATTAATTAACATTAAACGAGTCAGTAATCTTGATTAAAGAGTCATTGGACCGTGATTAAGGAACCCTAATTACAGGCCCACGCCGAAAACTATAAATAGGGCCCAAAGGTAGGTTGGTGAGGATCTTAATTGCGCATTTATTACAGCAGATATACTGATATACCGATCGGTCCATTACTGACTTAAGCATCGGAGCCTTTTAGACAGGTATCCCGATCGTCGTCACAACCAATCGAGCTAAGGAGTGGATTTTGCTGGAGAAGTTACAGCTATAGCGAGGAGTGGAGCAAGTTTGGAGAGGTTCTCTAAGTAGGCTCTTGGTCCCTACCCCGAAATAGTATTCAATCGCCTAAGTCAGAGTTCAAACAAAATTAATGAAATTAAAATTTGTTTACTAAAACTATCATTTATTTATTATATCAATACTTATTATCCTAAATTAATTATTTATCTAAAGATTAATAAACAAAATTTGTTCAAATTTCATTTTGCCCAATAGTAATTATCTTATTCACAATTAATAGTCATCTAATTATATTCAAATAACTTCATGGCTACATCAAATTATTTTCTAAATATTGGGAGTGGAATTAAAAAATGAAGAAAAGAATGCGTAATTAAAATAACCGTAAATAAGTTTCTTAAATAAATGAAGGTACCAACATCTTAGACTCTCCCACAAAAAAACTTAAAAAAACTTAGCATAATCTATAGGCTAAACTTCTTCAATAGATAAGCTAACCTAAGATTTTCATAAAGTTTATTTAATACAACAATTTTTGTTGGGTTTAATTATCTGATTACTCAATCCAATCCAAGACAAGACAAATAAATTGGATTGAATTTCATTTATGGTCGAGTCAAATCCCACATAATCCAAATTAATTCACTGTTATGCAAGGTTGAGTAACGGGTTCATTTTGTTTAGCCCAACTTTTTCGAAAAGAAAATAAATAAAAAAGAAAAGAAAAAACCTTCATATCTTCTCCCAGTGTTTTTCTTTCTACACTCCATTTATATCTTGGGTTAACATTTTTACTATCTGCACTCCCTTGTTTTCTTTTTGAACTCCTTGTATACTTTGGGCGAACAACCTAATCCATTTGGTTTAATATTTGCACTCCTGTTTTTTGTTTTCAACCCTTTATATTTTGGGCTATTAGTTCTGACTTGTTTTCCCTTCTTCACCCTCCTATTTCTCTATTTACACATCCTACCTACCCCTTAATTCCTTTCCACTGACGTGTTGAGACATGTTACTCCTTTCTCTCTTCTCTTAATTAATAACCAATTTGTTTGTTTTTTTCTTCTTATTCTCACACGCGTCTCAAAAAAATACAGAGATCACACGCACCTACTACTACACACATATATATTGTATGGGCGATCGGTTGGTCGATGTCGATCGGCTGGGGAGCTTTCATTATTTTACTAAAAGTTGAGATATTAGACATATGAAAATATGTGCAAAGTTGATCTATCATGTAGCAATTATTTTAGAGATTATGAAAATATGTGCAAGATCAACCTAACAACCATAAGCTGATCATGCGGCGATCCAATTACGTGGCAATCACTCTTGGAATTATGAAAATATGTGTAACAGCAAAGGTCATTGGTCGTGTCTGCGTAGCAACGACACATAGGAGACATGTCAAGCGGTGGCTGGAGCAAGTAAACAACTTCGCCGTAGTTATTGTAAAACAGGTTTGTAATCAGGTTTAAAATGCAATTGGGCAAGACCCATACAGAAAATTATAAATAGAAGTCAAATGTACGGTTGTTGGAGCTTTTTTTCTCTTGCATTTATTACAATGTTAATTGTTAACATCAATCGAACTATTGCGTAAGCATTAAAGCCTCTTTAGCAGGTGCACCGATCAGTAAGAGAACCGAATAAGCGACAAAAAACGAAGAACGGACGATTGAAATGAAAACTTAAAGACTAAACAAAATTGTTTAAGTATACGTTAGGTTCCTACACACCGGAAACAATAATAATTTCTAAGTTTAATTAGAATTGTTTTTTTAAATTATTTAACAAATAATTAACTCCGATAAAGATGTTTGAATCTGATATACTGTTTTAAAATCTCGAAGAAATTTGCATTTTTCAATTTTTTACACTTTGTAAATTCAAATTCATATTTTATATTATTAATCAAGGATTAAATTTTGAATTTATATTTATAATAATAATAATACATAATACAAAATAATTTTGATTAACTTTGAATTAATATTCATTTTTTCTTTTTAAAAACATATTTTAAATCATTTGAAATCATTTCTGTAGTTTTTATTTCTCTTATTAGTAATAATATATTATTATTTTTATTCATATTCTATTGTATACTGTAACGTCCCATTTAATTACTAAACCAAATTAAAAGGAACGTCACGTAGAATAGTATGTTAATCGGTCCTGGAGTACAATCACAACTCCGTACAGTAACCAAGGCACACCACGATGTCAACATAAAACCTAGAGGAATAACGATAAAGTTTTCAAAAAAAGAAGCCCAAAGGCCAGAGAATACATGGGCCATTGCCCTAAAAGAAAAGTCCAATCAGCACAAGAAGTCCAGCCCAGGAAGACTATGCAGCGGATTCATCTCTCCCTTGTTGACCACGATTTCCTCTCGCATCTTCTCCCATCAATAAATTGATGATCATCGCAAAAGTAGAAGAACAACATACAAGCAATCAAACAAGCAAAGGGTAAGCTAGAGCCAAAAAGATTTTCATCATGCAATCAGGTATACTTTCACAATCTAATATACATACAACACCCAAGCATGTTATGACTTTCAAATCAATACACTAAGACTCGACTCATCCGGATACATATAACCTGGTCGGATTCAGCGGATGCTTGCACTTGTGGTGGATACCTCTGCTCACCCCCGAGCTATGTGTTACAATGAATCAATTTTCCTCACACACAAGGTTAGCCCTTAATGAGTTTCAGGCCTCCTGCTACTCTCACAACAGGAGTCAGTCCGCTCTAAGTGAGACTAACTGACTCTTTAGAGTGTCAGGATGTGATCCTTACCTTGAATCCTTACCAAGTTATATAGATGGGGCACCACCATGGACACCCACTAACAGGGGCCATGGAATTACGTCTCGACCACTGAAGCACGACCCTGAAATCTCACCTAGAGATTCCAAGGAATTACATACTGACCACATACTATACATATTCAAACAAACAGTAATATTTATCATGCTTATAAATCTCATGCCAACCTTTATAATCCATCCTCATACATGTTCCATGTTGAATCCATTCCAAATCATCCTTCCCAATTCATGAATATAGAAGTGTAATTCATACCGACACCATGCCACTTTGATTACCAACCATCTCATACAAGTCACATGCCAAGGTCATGTTAAACTTATCAATCACAGACCATAAACCATTCTACTCATACCCATTCACCAAATTCATGTTTTTAAAAGTAGTTGAATCAATCCACAAGTTCAAGTTAAAGTAAGGAATTAAAATTCTGCAGCAATTCTCGCTTAAGCTAGATTGGTCTCGCTTAAGCTAGACTGGTCTCGCTTAAGCAAGACTGGTCTCGCTTAAGCTAGACTGGTCTCGCTTAAGCTAGACTGATCTCGCTTAAGCTAGAAATTCTCGCTTAAGCTAAAATCCCTCGCTTAAGCTAAACTGACAGCTTTTTAATGGTTTCAACATGTAAAAACACAAAATCCCAAAGAGCAAAAATTTAAGAAAACACATGCACGTTGTATAAAATGTTGGCATCATATTTCATGCTTTAAAAGAGTAAACAAATCAATCATGGGAGCATACAAACATTTAACAACTGTCAATCTCGCTCAAGTTAAGGAGCTCTCGCTCAGGCAATAGGGTCTCTCGCTCAAGCGAAAAACTTTCGCTTAAGCGAGATTGAAAACAAAGAGTACTTCGAGTTCTCGCTCAAGCGAGAGGCCTTCGCTCAGGCGAGCACTCGAAACTAAAAGGCGGCGAGTTACTGCCATTCTTGCTTAGGCGAGAGCTCCTCGCTTAGGCGAAAGCTTCCCGTTTGGGCGAGAAACAGCTCGCTTAGGCGAGCATAGCAGATCTCACCTGCTCTCACACATGCAAAGCCAAAAATCCATCTAGAAATAATACACCGATTATTTTCACACCATCAAAAGCACATCAAATTATCAAGAGCACCCAACAGAAACAAAAAAAGACACATTATTTATAAAAGCATGAAAAATCCTAGCTTCCCTCACCTGGACAGATGCTAGTGGAAAGCACAGGCACCTACGGCAACGAACCCAACAACTTCAGGGGCATACTCAAGAGGTGGAGCAGAGAATGAGGTTGAGCTGACTTGAATCTGAATGAGCTTCGAGTCCTAGCAGAACACTGTTTGAGGGGAAAAGAGGAGTAAGATGGCTGATTTTGCAAAGTGGACAAAACATGAGAGGTTATGCTGGTTTAGGGGTTTTGGGATGCCCTATGGGCCAGCCTTAGGCCCAACTGACTAAGAGAGACCCTTAAATTTTAGGACAAAATTGAAGTGGGTCTTACATATACATGTCTTAAATTAATGTTGACAATGTATTTAAATATTTAATAATTATATTATGCATTATTTTAAATTTACTACTTGAATATAATATTTTTATTTCCATTAACTATACTAGATAATTATCAATTATGTTGAAAAAAAGTTCAAACAATCGATTATGCGCGTAGACATAACTAATTATGTCTTTTTACTTTAGAATTGATTGTACTTGATGAGAAAATCAATTATGCACATGCCCAAAATCGATTCTGATTGTGTTGTGGACCTAGTGTCTTTCGTTAACCATAGATACTTATATTTTGATGTTTCATGTAAATAGATTATGACTTAATAATGTATAACGTTTATGTGCCTGAAGCATATCAGAAGGTGCACATTACAAATGCAATTAATTATGCTGAAAAATAACTCACGTTATAATCAATTAGATTACAGTATCTAACGTAGCGAGATTGATCGTGTATATAACATGATAAATTATATCACAAATATTTTATTTTTGTTATATAATACTAGCATAAACATATGCGTATCGCGCCTGTGTATGCATCTTTTAAATATGTATGATATTATATTAGTAGGTGATGATATTATAATGTTATTAAATTAATATATAAAATAAAATTATATTTATTAAAAATAAAGTGAAATATATCAGAAAATATGAGAGAATAACTGTTGATAAATATGATAAATAAAGAAGAAAAGAAAAAGGAGAGATAAACAATTTTATAAAAACTTTGTAAAAATAACGGTCAATTTTAAAAAAATTAATAAATAATTATATTTTAAAGGGTAAATTTGGTATTTTAAAATGTAAACACAAAAGAGGAAATCCTCTTTATATATTGTTATAGATTTACTTTTACGTTTTCTTTTATTATTTAACTAATTTTAATTAATAATTTAAAACTTTAAAAACTAAAAAAAATATAATACATTTGCTATCTTTTGTTTTGTGAGAACATAGAAGATGTTATAAGAGTTGTAGTGATTTTTAAAAGATAATACTATAATATTTAATATTAAAATGTTGAAATTATAAATATATTTTCAGGTTTTAGGTTTTTTATTAATAAAAGTTCATTTTATAAAAAAATCACCATCTTTCTAAACCTACTTTACCTCTATATTATAGAACTCTTGGCATCGAGGTTTACAATACTACCCAATTAGAATCTCGAGCATAGTAAGTTTATCTTAGTCTTTTAAGAAATTTTGTTGCACGTGGGATATAGGGGTTTGCATGTGATGTTAACGGGTTCAAGGTGAATCTCTGTTCGATTAACATTGTAAAGATATGTTCAAATCGTTAATCAGAGTTCTTTGTGTTTAGGTAGAGCTATTGGTGATCAAGGATTGAATTTTTAATGATCCAATCCACATTTATTTTAGATCCAAATAATTGGATCAAATTTTCAATCCAAATCCATTTTTTCAGCAAAACTAGTTTGAATTTTTTAAAATCCGGATCAAAATATTTGGATTAAGATTTAAATCTATATTCAAATATTTGAATTAACTTCAAAATCCAGAATCCATTTTTTATAAAAAAAGAAATTAAATTTTCTAAAACTTATGTCCTTAGGGCCGACACGATTGAATTTTGCAAAATTTTGGTCGAGACCAACTCGATCGAATTTCATCATGGCATTGACTCGGCTGACTTGGATGAATTTTGGTTGGGACCAACTTGGTCCAATTCAGTCGAATTTTGGCTAGGGTCGATTCAGCCAAATTTGAACGAATTTTGGTCGGGACCGACTCAATCGATTATGTCCAAATTTCGGTCAAGCCTGACTTAGTAAAATTTGGCCACATACGACAGAGTTTCGTTCGGGGACGACATGGCCGAATACGGCCAAATTTGGGCCAGGACCATAAAGCAACTTGTGAGAAATATAGCTCTAAGGAGCAACTGTGAAATATGGAGTTGTTTAACCAATGTAAGGGAAGCTAATATTATTTTGTACCATTTTAACTATCTTTTCTAAAGTGAATGTGTGGTAATCCATGATTTGATGATAATTTACAATAGTTGAATTGATTAGTATAGGTGAAACTGTCTATTTGTTTGATTTGTATAATAGGGCTGAATTGTTGAACGGATATTTGAGTGTTTAATTAGTATCTTGAAATTGTTAAATTGGTTTATTTAAAGGAAAAATGACTAAATGAGTAAACATATGTTTAGATTGTTATTTAGTCTCTAAGTTGTGGTTTTGGGTTGAATTTGTGGAGTGATATCTTTGGCTTCTAATGAGTCATTTTGAGTAAAATGGTATTGTTTTTGATTTGCATATAGAATAAAAACACTCATTAAAGGTAAGGAAACCCTCTTTTATGCAAATTTGTGTTTTTGTGTTATGTATACTTGCTAGGCGAGCAAATTGCTTGTTGAGCGTGTCAAAATTGAGTTTGGTAAAGAGGCAAGAGAGGCCTTCTCGCTGCATGAGCTCGATCTCGTTAGTCAAGTGCCAAATTTAAGTTTGACAAAGACAAAGGTGCTTTTCTCAGTAGGCGAGTTGGACTTTCTTGCTCTGAGTCATCTTAGGAAATTTTGGATTCACACTTTGTTAATCGTTGGATCAAGCTGGGGTTTTGACAGGTTATCCTAGACATATGAATATTCACTTTGGCTCTTGGGATCTTTGATTAGAGGTTTGTGGGTGGACTAATGCATTTCGTAGTTTTGGCGTACTCAATGGACATTTTTTATTTTAATGCCATGCTAATGTAATAGAAAATGAATAATGAATTATTAATATGTATTTTGAAATAAATAGTAGGTGAATTATGTTATGGTGTGTTTGGATTGTGGTAAATTACATATGTAAGACATGGTGTGATGATTTAAGATTTAGAATGTGATGAATGAGTTCGGGGTAATGTGTTGTTCTTTGACTACTTTCTTGTGATTATGTTTGGTATATTGGTAATGTTTATTGTGAATTATATGCATATATGTAAATGAATGTTTGTGATGTTTAATGTTGAGTGAGTTCTTGTTGGACCTATTTTTGTGTGTGTGTGTGTGTGTTGGAATGACTAACAAAGGAGAAAGCATTCCACTCTTGTGTGTTAGATATATTGACCAGGGGCTTAGAGAGATTATCTAGACTCTACTGTATATTCTAACTCACATAGAGTAGAATATTTAGTCATGAAAGTTGATTGAGGTTCCTAAGACGCAAATTAGTTCAAATGAAAATCTTTTCTAACTAACATAGGTGAACTAACTTTGTTATTTAGGAAGGTTGGTAGAGTCATGACCTAATGAGTCTAAATGCTAACGATGTCGTAATAGTAAAGCAATATGTTTGGATCATACTTTCTCTCTCTCTCTCTCTCTCTTTATATATATATATATATATATATATATATATATGTATGTATATATATATTAATATAACCCTCCCGAGGGTAGTTGTTATTGAATTCATTGTATGATGTGTGGAATTAAGGGAATGATTGTTCATAGTTTAGTTGATTGCTAATTGTTCTCAAGTTTTAATATATTATGTATGTATGTATTGTTTTTCTTTCCTTCTTCATTTATACACTAGTTTATCCTTATTATGTGTGTATGTGTATTTCGTTATGATTGTGGATTTCACGTGAACAAATAATATTGCAGAAGTACCTATCAAAGGTACAATTCATGAATATAGTCGGAGATGGACACTATTATATAATTTTAAGTTATATTAAATTTTGTTAATCAATGTTGATTTTGAAAATGGTTTTCTTTTTTATCGAAATAACGATTATGAAAAATATTGTAATATGGTATTATGACTTTATTATTAATTAGTAGATAAATTCTATTAATTTAGGATATTGCATATTTTTCCTTTCATTATTTGATAATTCTTATTTTTTTCACATATTTTTTTTAGTAAAAAATGAAAAACCAAACAAACTTAGGTTATTGAACAACTAAGTTCTAACGGTTTTTCTGTGGGCACCCTTAATCATTGACCGTCAAAATTCAATTAATAATCGAATTCTAATATAATAATGAACAGTTGTTAAGTTTATTTGTATAAATAGAGTTAGGTTAAGTTTTGTTGGAAAATTTCTTTTAAAAGAGGTATAAATTGAGAAGAAAAAAAATAAAAGGAAAAAGGAATTTAATACGTTATTTAACTTTGTATAGGTCAAACCACTTTATTCATAATTCTAACCTTATTTACTTTCCGATACTGAAATACTTTTAACTCATCTATTAGTTGTACAAAATGATGTTATTTTAGAAATAAATTATATCCAATCAATTTAATAAAAAATTTGAACTACAAATACACTATTTGAATAGAAGTATATTATACTAAAATTAGTGGCTTTATTTAAGAGTTTATAACATGCCTAATAGTATTTTAATTTTGTGATATGAATCATTTGTACTTTTTAGTAGCTACTATCGAAAATACATATGTATGTATTTTTGTATCATAATAATATATTTTAATGAGTTAAAACTTGACATTTATATTAATTTTATGTAGTTATTCAAATAAAAGTACGGGCATTATTATTTTATATATTTGATGTGTAATATATAATGTGAATAAAAGCAATATTGAAAAGAAAAAAAGTAAAAAAACTTAATCTATATTATGTAGTAGTATCCAATTACTTTTAACGGAATGGTAGTTTTTTTTATCGTTTTCTTCCTTTATTATTACACACGTAACTTAATAATAATTTTGGATTAAAAATATTAAAATTTCGAAATATAACTCAAAACAAAATAAGACATAAACCATGTAGACGAAAGGAGATAGTCTCATGTATTATTATAGATATTAAATTCAGCGTTTTAAGTTAGTACATATTTCAATACTAAAAGTATTATATTTTTTATTTATAAAAATACTCATCCTCATCTTATTTTATTGCAAAAAAATCATGAGAACAAGGACCAATAATTGTTCCCACGTGCCTCACTCTTCTTACCATAAAAGGATGTTTTCCTCTTCAACTCTTACCATAAAAAGATGTTTTCCTTTCCTACCATTCGCTTCTAATAGTGAATTAATGTATTGAACATGATGTATTATTTAAGTATGGTTACACGCGAAGAAGGAATATAAAATCTTATATTTTTATTTTGCCGAAGATTTCTAAATAGAGAGATTTTACTAAATTTCAATTTTATATTTTACTATTTTTATAATTGTAGCTTTATTTTTTAATATTTTAAATTACTTTTTATTCAAACAATATTATTGACTAAATAGAGACAATTAATGAATTGATGAAGTAGTTAGATTGTCCAATTTCTTCTCAATAATTGGGTGAGGAAATAAGGATTTGAATGAAGAAAGAGAGAAGAGAGAGAGAAATATAATTAACTAATTAAGGATGGTGTATTATTATCCACTAATGGTGACGTGTTATGTCCGAACATACAGAATATGAAGTACGTCGGATTGAATTGAATTGAATAGTTGTTTCTATTCTGGTCATATACACAACAAAGATTCAGCTGCTACGTCACTCTCACCTAAATTCAATCATTAATATATTTTCTATTGTTGTGTGTGTATGTAAGTAAAATTCTATAATCTAACCTAATTATATATAAATAGCTTAAATTTTAAATTCTATTGGAAAAAATTATTCAATTCAGTTTACTTTCATAGAAACTTACACATACTGTTCGTGATTATATATTTTGAAATTAATTTCTTATTTATAGTTATGTAAGAGTATATGTATGAACTTATAATATTACTTTTTTTTATATATTTTACTGTCAAGATTATATCATTTTTTAATGTATTTATAAAACTATTGGTTTTATATTAATTTAAATTTGATTAATATTTTATTTCCTATAACTTTTTTGTGGTTTGTGTAAAAAATGTATAAAACAGACGTATCATGTCATGTTTTACACTGAAATTTCAAAAAAAAAAATTAATAATTTTATTATTCATTTATTTTATTTATTTAACATTTTTGCCTTCTATAATTAATATCTAATACTTAAATAAAATTTTCATTTTCATAAATTTTTTATTTTTATTATTTATTAATATTCATTAAGTGACACGTCAATGATTGAATATATTAACTTACATATATATATTTTTTTCTTTTAATTGCCAATAAATTTTTAGATTGTATTTTTTTTTTCAATAACTTTTTTAATTTTATTTCACATAAAATTTTTATTTCTATTTAAGACGATTTAGTTTATTGACATTCTTTAAGTATATACATTACATATTAGGTAATGGTCTTAATAGTTTAGTTAAAGTTATATATATATATATATATATATATATATATATATTAAATTAAAATTTTCGAAGGAAAAAATAATTTATATGATGCAAAGTTTATGATTACCTTTCGATCAAAGTTTATATTTCTTCCTTCGATTCAACATTCTTTGTACGAGGTCAAAGTAAATTTAAAGAAGATGAAGAATTTACACAAAAATCTTATAGTTATTGATCTTCATACTCTTTTAAGTTCATTAAACAAGGAAGATGAAAAGTAAATTTAAAGAAGATGAAGAATTTACACAAAAACCTTATAGTTATTGATCTTCATACTCTTTTAAGTTCATTAAACAAGGAAGATGAAAAGAAATACTATCATTATCATTATAAGTGTTATATATAATAATAATAATAATTAATAATGATGATAATAATAATTTTTTTAAAAGCATAAGTTGTATAAATTTAGTCATTGACAGCGTCAATGAATTTTATATTATACATGTACAAGATTATCTCAATTATCTAGCTTGAGATCATTATTGAAGAACATTATTATTTTTATCCTCAATAATTGTTCTACTAACAAATAAATAATATTAACACGGATACACAAGAATATATGTGGAAACTCCAAATTCGAAAAAAAATACGATTGTTGTCGATCGTTGTCTAAAGACAACCAAGAAATAACACTATGTGCAAATTTGCACAATATATAGACCACCCTCTCATGTCTTTTGATCCCAAATATACTTACATTCTCTAAAGCAACCATTTAACTCAAACCTCACAACATTCTACTACAAAAGTATAAGAAAAGTCAAGTAAAAACTTAAAGTGTTTTTAATTAGGCAAGAAACACCATGGATTTAGAGTCCATTACATAGTCACCAACACTCATTCCTTAGCTCATCCTAGGCTATGTGAGACTTTACAAAATGTATTATTTTCATCAGCCCAATAATCTCCACCCTGATTAAAATATACACATCTTCATTTATTGCCTATGCCAATAATCATACTTCACCATAGAGAGTATATTCATTTGGTATTAAACCATCTTGATAATTTTCATACATTTTACATCAATCCTAATCAATGTCTGTGTATAATCACTGCACGCCTTGCATCAAAATTAGCCTATGTCCGTGCATAAACATCATACACCCTAGATCAATGCTAACTAGTGCCTGTGTATAATCCTCATTCACCCTGCATCAATATTAACTAATGCCTATCTATAAATTACAACTAGTAAAATTGATCCTAACACTCATAATCTATCCAACCAAAAGCTCTCACGTGTCACAGTCCTCCACTCTCAAATATGATCAACTAAGAAATATTACATGTCACAATTCTCCACTCTCATATTTGATTGACAAGGAACTACCACATCATCTTTTTCTTCCTCGAGCAGATTTGCAAGACAATCAACTTTCATCTTCATCGCACAACCAACACCAAAAGTTGTCGTCCACTACAGTTTATATCGATGCTCACTGAAGTAGCATGACCTCACCGCTACAACGCCTCAACGCGTGCGACACAACATCCTTGCACTGTTCGACACCCACCAGAGTAGATCTGAAGCACCATTATCACTGCACACCTTTAATGCTAGAGAAAGAACCAAACTACGTCAACGATGCGAAACACCACTAATCTCCTATAAAAATCCATATCCATGAACACCTCCAAAGATCCTCTAACCACAAAGCAAATTTGATGCACATAGGTCGTTGAAAACGTGAGCTCCACCGCATGCAGATCAACTTCCTACAACTCTCCATCTTGCTGAAAAAATGCAAGTACTATCGAAGAATAGGAGAATCCCTTTACCCACGCACTCACCAAAACACGAAACCAGGTTGAAAGACGTGAGCTCCACCATAAATCACACGTCAGCGAACACCGCAACTATTCCCTACACACTCATCGAAGATCGCCGCACCTTGTCATAGGTCCACTATGTCCATATCCACAAACGCAACAACCTAGATCCACGAGCTACATCGCACAAACAACCGATGCATATTTGTAAACCGTATAACACTTTCTCCATGCACATATCGCAAACTGCAACTTACATAAATCAAATCTCCATCGTGCAACCACATAACATAGTAAGACAATCCTACCGAATCATATATCTTGATACCACTTGTTGTAAAAAAATGCATCATCAATGAAGAACATTACCATCTTTGTGTCCAAAAATCACCTTACTAATAGAGAAATAAGATTTACAGAAGAATAAACAAGAATATACATGGAAACTTCAAATTGGAGAAAAATCACGATCGTTGTCTAAAGACAACCAAAGAATAACACTATGTGAAAAATTGTAATACCCATAGATCACTATCCCATGCTCTTTAATCCCAAATACAACCACACTCTCCAAAGCAAGAATTTAACCCAAACCTCACAACACTCAACTATAAGAGTATAAGAAAAGTAAAATGCAAGTTTACTATTTTTGATTGGGGCAAGAAACATCATGGACTTAGAGTCCATTATATAGTCACCAACACCCACTACCTATCTTATCCTAGACGATTTGGGACTTACAAGACATTATTTTCATCAACACAGCCTACATTCCCAATATCGACTCATACCACTTATTATTTGATACCATATCAGAATTATACTTAGACAATTGAGATCTCCTCGATTGGTAGTATAATATGTGAGCTAAGACAATGTGAAAGCATAAGCAAATTGTGACTATTTAAGGTTAACAATTACAATGTATTACTATAAGCTAAGACATTAAGGAAGTTAATCAAGGTTAGTACCTGTGTGGACTAGGCCCAATCACATAAAAGATCATAAACATGGTATAAATAACACTATTCACGAGGTAAATTAATTACGTTCATTATTACAACATTTATTACTCTGACGCACACCCTTGACATGAGCGTTAGAGTGTCTTTTTTAGGCACACCCATCTTAGTTTGGAGTGATATTTTGATCTTGGAACATCTCAATTTGAAGGTTGGAGAGTAATATGAAGAGCTTCTTGTAGAGTCTTTGTAGGGTATTTTCGATCCAATATGAACAAATTCTAATGAAGTTGTTAATAAATGATAGTGACCAAAAAAAAAAAAATTACAGGATTTACAAATACTAAAATAGAAAAAAGTTATTAAAAGTACAAATGAAAATGTAAAAATCTAGTAAAGACTAAAAGCTAAAGAAATCGGCTGCCATTCTTTAGGGTTTTTTCCCCAGCCTTGTACCTTTATGGATCTATACGCTTTATTTTGTTTGGTGTTGATCTTGTTGAGTGACTCTTAGCGAAGATAAAGCTTATTGGTATCTAATGTTGTAGTGGCCCTAATAGCTGCGAGTTCCTTACTTTTGAGATGATTTCCTCTTCGGGATTTCATAACCCTTTGGATTGTTTACAGGTACAAGGATTATCATATTCCTCTAAATCATCTTCAACTATGTGGACACAGAAACATACATTTGCCCAAGTTCTCAATAATGCTTGTGATACTTCTTTGTTAGAATTAACTTCTTCTTGCATCAAGGGAGATATAGTTTTTGTATAGATTGCTGAGGAGGTTTATATTGTTGGTTTGGGAGTATGTAAAAATCATTTACATTGGCATAATCTTTTGACAAAAGGTGATAAACCTCTCACACATTTAGATCTATGTAAGAAGCTTGATGTGAATTGGAAGCATATGTGTTAATGTAAGACAATATCTCTTGGAAAAGGATTCTATGAATGTGTTTTTTTTTAACGGGGAGATATGAGAAGAGTTTTAGAGTCTGGAACATGAAATTTATCTCTTGTTATTCTTTGTGTTTTGCTTGGAAAAGAGATTTCTATAGAACTCACGAAAATGATTTTCTTCATTGCAAGTGAAATTGACACACATTTATTTATAAATAATTATAATCTCATGATTTTTTTATTTGGGTGGAGAAAATCAACTAAAAGTTTTCATATGATAGCTGGATTTTGAGATAACCAAAGTTTAGTAACACTTTCAATGATCTTATTTGGAAAAGCTAAAGAAAAAAAAAATACACAAGGCTGACTTAGTTAAATATTGATGCATTATTTAGTGTACAAATTATAAGTTAGAGCAATTATTAGTTATTAATTATTGATGTATTATTTGTGCAATTTTTTTATATTTAATATTAATATTTTCAATTACTCGTTAATCATGCCGGTATCTCCTTAGCTACCACATCGTCTTCACACCCTTTTATTTAAAAAGGTAGTATAATTTTAAGATTAATACCAGCCGTTCATTTTTCAATATGCATCACAGGCTACGCTCAATGCACCACCGACAGAGAATTCGTATTTAATGCCAGTGTGTAAGTCCGTTTTATAAGTCAATTTTTTTTATACAAAAAGGCTATTCTAGATATAATTTTAAAATAGTTATCAAAAAATCTCACCAATTTTTTTAATACACGGTATTTATAAATAATTAGATGGCACTGTGAAAGTATATAATACTCATTACTATTAATAAATTTTACGGAAACTTATTAAATAATAAATGATAGTTCTTAGATATAAAAAAAACCACCTTCTCCAAACATTCTTGCGGTTGAGAAAAGCTGATACACAAAGGAACATGAATAATGTACCAAAGCTTAAAGAGATTTTCTGAAATGATTTTGAATTATATTTATTACAATTAAATGAAAATGAAAGTTTTTACTGTTTAAGTTAAAGAGTGGAAATAAGGTATGATATTAATAGCATTATTTTTGCTATGTTTGGTTAATTAGTAGCATTTTGGGTGTAAATTGAGAGCATTTTATTTGGTGAGAAAAAGAAAGAAAGAAAGAGAAGTAATGAGTAAGGAGAAGGTAATGAAGGATTAGTAGTTGGGTTGGAAAATTGTATAGTGTTGTGCATTTTATTTGAAGCAAGAGAAAGAAAAGGAAGTGGCAACGAACATTAACGAAGGACACATAGACGTCACAAAAGACCTTCGTCATTCAATCTAATTTGTTTCTTCATCTGTCTAATTTCAAAGGCAAAATAAAAAAGGTGTTCTTCTTCTAAGTTCCAAATCTTCAACCACCGAGAGAGAGACACCCCCTCCGACATTTTCTCTATTCTTCAAGCAAACTCCTCGTTTCAGATCTCTCTATCTCTCTCTAGGGTTTCCCTTTCTCTCTCTGCTATTTATGATCACACTCTGACGCGCTTCTCTCACCAAATCAGGTGATTCCGTCTCTTCTTCTTCGTCTCTGGTACGCTTCTGCAATTTCGAATCATCGATTCCAATGCGCCTGCACCGTCGCTGATTGAGATCTTTTTTTGCAGATTGGAAGGATTCCTGTGGTTGGAGATGGTGGTTTCGGGGCCAATCACGCCGGGGCAGGTGCGTTTCTGCGTGGTTACTACTCTGATTGTTTGATTCGCTTGTTCAAATCTCGAAACTGCCACTGCTGAATGGCTTTCACTTCTCTGTCGTAGTTCTGAGTTGCCATTTCTGTGATCTGCTTGCGTGTTGTGTTGTTTGCATTTGCATCTGATCGTTAACTAGTAGGCGGGTTGTTCAATTTGATGGAGTGATAAGTTGAGGGAATTCGTTTTTAAGTTGGAATGAGCGCAATTGTGAGAATTTAGTTGCTGATTCCGTTGTTTTTGTGATCTGAAGCAGTTTGTGATAAGATAAGGCTGCGCATGTTTTAGGAAAACCTTTAACAACTTTAACTTGAATGACAGTTTGTTTTTGTTTGAGTATGTTACGTGCAAGCCAACTGCCATGCTGCTCTCTCAAGTTTGATAATGTTGACGTGGAGTTTAAGAAAATGTAAATATAGTTTCTGTTTGTTTGTGGTTAGTGACTCAATTTTGTTAAATTGTACTGGGACGGACCTCTTTTCCAGCTTCTGATCATCATTATCTATAGTTAAAATGTTTATGCTAATTTTTGGGATGTCACTTTTCTGATGGAGCTTGGCTTTATGTCCTCAGGTGTCTTTCTTGCTGGGTGTTATTCCAGTCATTGTTTCATGGATGTATTCAGAGTACTTGGAGTATAGGAAGACCCCATCTCCTCCCAAAGTGTAAGTTCCTTTGCTGTCACAATAAAGCAAATTATATTGACTTTACTAGTTTAGGGTGTTAAAGTTCATTGGTGGAATCTATTCATATTCAACTTTCCCCTCTTCTACTTGACCATTTCTTCCCGCAACTGGATGGACGTTGTTGTGGAGGGAGATCACGAAGAAGTTAAAAGTAGATGACTATGATCTTATATGTAGTGATGTAATCTGCATTAGTAAAGCAAAAATCTTTGAAGTAGGTAGTATCTAAGGTTTTGGGGATCGATGATGGTCCAGAAATCATTTAGCAGCATTAATCATCAAATTTACAACACCCTCCTTACTTGCGGATCAGAAATTACGTTGTAAATATGTGATTGTTCAAAAAATCTGTGAACAGATACTTCATAGTTATATATTTAATAAAAAAATAGATACTGCTGGTACATACACGAATTAATGTCTCATATGGACATTGATTCAAGTGCTTGTGTCATTCAAACCAAACTGCTATTGAGAATTTGGTATTAGAGAGTTGTGTTTTGAACATGTAATCCAAGTAATGTGGATGGTAACTTTCCATCTGACTTTGATATATTCTAAATTTTTATTTTAACAGCTAAACTGGAGATATCACTTTTTGTTGTTCAAAGACGTACTTTTTTTATCATGCTACTTTAAAAACTGAATTTCGTACTCTAAAGTTGTTTACTCATGGAAAATGTAGTGTTATTTATGTGCAAATATTTTCTGATTCTTAATAATTTATTTTTGTGGACTGCAGCCATTCGGATACTCATCTTGAAGAGTTGGGGAAGGATGCAATTAAGGAAGATGATCGAGCAATTTTACTGGAATCAGGGCTTACAAGATCAGCATCAGCAAAATCCCATCCGTCATCTGTCAAAATGAATTTGATTCGGTCATTTTCTATGATAAGAAATTTCTTGGGGTTCTTTCCTGTATTCTTCCTTTATCTTTAAAGATCCTTACCATTTTACTTGTCATGTGTAGGTTTTTGACCATGGATGATTCTTTCTTGTTAGAAAATCGAGCAACTTTGAGAGCAATGTATGTCATATTTTTGTAAATGACCAAATATAACCTGTTCCACACTATCTGAATTCTGAAAATGTATTTACAACACTTTTTAGGGCCGAATTTGGGTTGATTCTGTTCTATTTCTACATATGTGATCGGACCAACATACTTGGAGATTCCACCAAGGTACTTGTATAGAGTTTATTATGTTCCCACTTGGTTTGTGTGAGCAACAACTTGAAATATTGTTTTGAAGTGATATGCATAAAGGGAACTTTTCTTCTTCCAAGACATACTCAGTTTTTGTATACTTTATAATTATTTTCTCGTTAGTTTTCACACCTTTTTTGTTATTAATTTTTCTATTGTTGTTAATATTTATAATTAAATTATATCCCTTTTGACATGTGGCTATGAATACTTGAATACTAACCATACAAGTAATTGAAAATCATGCTATCTTGAATGTATCACCTTAAGTGTCAGTTTTTTCTGTGGTAGTTTTTGCACTAATCATATTTCACAATTTATGATTTCTTAGCTCAATACACTTTTATGTTTTTTGTTTTTTTTCTTTATCATTGCTTTTCACTAGGTTTGTTATGATTTATTCCATGATAAAGGCCTGACTTGGGAAGAGATATCTTGTAACATGTTTTAATTGTAGTGTTTTACACTTAGCTTAATTCAAGATTCATGAGTTCATAGCCCAATGGAATTTTATGCAATGTTTTTTGTTCCGCCCTGCAATCTGCCTTGGTTAGATATGCAGTGTACACTGGCTTGTTTTGGGAGTGCTTAATTAATTCTATGTTATCTAAAGATACGTGTTTAAATCTGCCCTAGTGGTCTGTATATTTAAATAATTATATATTTATATGATTTCAATCTACTAACTTTTTTACTTGCTGAACAATCCTTTTCCTTTGGACAGAACTATAGTCGGGATCTTTTTATCTTCCTCTACCTTCTTCTGATTATAGTTTCAGCTTTGAGTTCATTGAAGAAACATAACGACACATCATCATTTTCTGGAAAAAACGTACTTTACCTTAATCGGCATCAAACAGAGGAGTGGAAAGGGTGGATGCAGGTGAGCTCACCTTTTAATCTTATGTTGAAAACTTGTAAACAAAGATGTTATATTTTATGCTTAGCTCTAAAAAAACCCTTTCTTTTGTTTGGTGTGTTATACTGGAATAACATTGATATACCTTCTACAATTGGCTACTTTTCGTGAAAAAATGTTTGAAACAAAATTCTTATCCCAGTAGGTGAGATTGACTACATGAATTTGTAGATCTTTTTGGCTTAAAACCAAACCAACTTTCCACAATCCTAATATCTTATATTAATCTTGCTCAGTTACCTTTTCCAATTAATTCATGGTGTGAATTTCAAGCCAATGCCCAGAAGCAACTGTGAAAATTTGAAGCTATTTGATTATGTATGATTGTCGTGAAAATTAAATATAGTATTATTCTCGTATATTGCTTTCAAAAGTGCCATAATTCATTGGAAACTACTTTTTAAATTTTGTCTGTTACTTCTATGTACTGATTCATCTGTTCAAGCTTTTGTTCCATTTGTTCAGGTCCTCTTTTTAATGTATCATTATTTTGCTGCAACGGAGATATACAATGCAATACGTGTTTTCATTGCTGCATATGTTTGGATGACTGGATTTGGCAATTTCTCCTATTATTATGTCAGAAAAGATTTTAGCCTTGCACGTTTTGCTCAGGTAAATGAGTCCTTGACCATAAATAGAGTTTTGTTATACTTGATGTCCAGTGTCTATCCTTTTCCGTCACTCTTTTTGCATGAACAGTATACCTAACTCATTAAAATTCCATGCAGATGATGTGGCGGCTTAACTTTTTTGTGGCCTTCTGCTGTATTGTTCTTAACAATGACTATATGCTCTACTATATATGTCCAATGCACACTCTCTTCACTTTGATGGTGTATGGAGCATTGGGTATATATAACAAGTATAATGAAGTTCCCTCTGTGATAGCTGCAAAGATTCTGGCATGCTTTCTTGTGGTGATCTTGATTTGGGAAATCCCTGGATTCTTTGACATATTTTGGAGCCCATTTGCTTTCTTTTTGGGTGAGTAATATTATACGTAACTTGTACTTCTCTGTTATTGGTTCAACTTTTGGTTATGCTCATTTTGCTGTCACTGTTCCTTATGAAGTACTCACATTTCTTATCTTGCCATCTGGATCAACTAGACCAACTCGATAGCCTCAAACCTTCTCTTTTTCAACTGTGCCATGGCCCTTAAAAATATCTGGGTCTTGAATTGAATGATTATATTGTGGTTAAAATTGTAGATGCTTGCCTCTTGTTAACTGTAATTATAATCGACATGTTGAAATAATTACTAAATTTTGGGCTCAACTCATCCCTACAAAATTGGTTTGTGAAGAGAGGGTGCATAAACTTTGTTCGTTCTTATTATGTCAATGTGGGAGTTGGGTTTTTCAAAATAATAATGTTATTGTCAAAAGGATACTAATTTATATTTATGACGAACACACTATATTTTATAAAAATAATCCACTGATGTGTCCTCTCTCTCTCTCTCTCTCTCTCCCTCTTAGTGGATGCTTATATCTATGTAGTCTGTTTACAATTTTCTAGTCAATTTGCTATATAAACTTACATGATATTTACTGCAAATGCATAATTTTAACTTTTGTGTGCCAGGTTATACTGATCCTGCAAAGCCAGATCTCCCCCGAATGCACGAGTGGCATTTTAGATCTGGGCTTGATCGCTACATCTGGATAATTGGAATGATTTATGCTTACTTTCACCCAAATGTAATATCAAATACTGGCTTGTGTGGTGGCCTTTGTTTTTTTGTTCTTTTTATAATATTTGGTCCAGCTATCTTAAATACTAAATATTTGACTATCTCAGGTTGAGAAATGGATGGAAAAATTGGAAGAGAGTGAAACCAAAAGGAGAGTTACGATCAAAACAGTCATTGTTTCTGCTGCAGTATTTGTGAGTTACATGTCCTACAGTGCATTGATAAGATTATTCATGGTTTTCTATTCTCCTATGTTATTACTTCAATATTATTTAATGTAGACCAAGAATGGTAAACAAGAACATCTCTTTTCATCTATCTTTTCTAGGTGGGGTACTTGTGGTATGAATACATATACAAGCTCGACAAGGTCTCATACAACAAACTCCACCCTTACACCTCATGGATTCCAATTACGTGAGTGTTATCTTTTTCTTTTGTTCCTTTTGTTGTTCTCCGTGTTTTCTGTTTCTTTACTTTATACTTGGAAGACAGGAATTCAATAGTAACATATGAGATGTGATTATATTTTGTTTTCATCTCCTATTGATCCCTTTTACTTGTTATCATGTTCAGTGTATACATTTGCTTGAGGAATTTCACTCAGCGGCTTCGTAATTTCTCTTTGACCCTCTTTGCGTATGTTCTTTACCTTAATTATTGAAACTCCATGTTGATTGGTTTTGGCACAATTTTTTATTTGGTGACAGCTATCAATTTTTCTGTTGCTTAATTTCCTCCATTTTCGTATCAGATGGCTTGGCAAGGTTACTTTGGAGACATACATTTCCCAGTTTCATATTTGGTTAAGGTGTGTATGCATACTGAGCCCTTCTTCCTAGGTTATTGTCCAAGTTACATTAAAGGACTCCATAAAGCATTTATACAGTAATTAACAATTCTGAAAGAGTTATTCTGGTCTGAGGGATAGCCATTTTATGTACTCAAATGAATGATGAATCAAATAACATTTATTTGCTTCATATTTTCATTGCTGAAGATCCTTTAATTGGAAATATTATTTTATGTTTAGCGATAACCCAGCTCAATAGCAATAGTGCTTTTCTAATTTCATTAGTTTTGTAGATCACGTTTTAGTTTCAGTAGTGGCTTTAGTTAGTCATGGTTGGCGAGACTGGAATTCACATGTATAAATACATTTTTCAGTATGGATGATGTTGTTTTTTGTTGCATCTTCATATCTTAGTATACGGGATCAAGAATACTTAGGAAAATATTTGATTGGAAATAAACTTGTGAACAAACTTCACCTCAGCAAAGGGCGTACTTAATAACTTCCTCTTTGCATGCAGGTCTAACATGCCAAATGGACAGCCCAAATGGCTTCTTTGTCTTATACCAGAGTATCCTATGCTCAATTTCATGCTTACAACTGCTATATACGTCTTTGTATGGATCTTTCTTCTTTCCTTCCATATGTTTATTTTTCTTATTTGTATTCAAGTCTCGTGAAAGACATCATACTAATTACTAAGTTGCACTGCTATCTTGATATGGTTTGCAGGTATCTCATCGACTTTTTGAATTAACAAATATGCTTAAGACGGTGTTCATACCAACAAAAGACAATCGGCGGCTGCTGTATAATTTTATTACTGGAATTGTCATTTCCCTTTCTTTGTATTGCATCTCACTTATTCTGCTTCTGATTCCTCATTCAACGGTAAGCCACTATTTTGCTTTGCAAAGGGATATTTCTTTGATACTTTTTTGGAAAGGATATTTCATTATATAATATCTCGGAGCTTAGGTGCTTGTTCATGCTACTTAAAGCTTCAAAAATGAATATCAAGTATGAATTTTGCTAATGTTTTTTCATAACAGAAGCGGGGGAGAGGGTGGGGGTGGATCATAGGTGCTTTCTCATGTTCTTAAATTAATATAATAATCAGAAATTTCATTGATACTGACAGGTTTGAAATTCAAGACACCAAAGAGAGATTCCACAGACAGTTCCCTTTGGATTGGCTATGCTGAAAAATGTGGATTAAAATACTGGGAAACGTGGAATCTCTTTTCTGGAGCAATGTTTCTGTAGTTGTGGGGGAAGTAGTATTCTCCAAGAAGGCATCAAATATAAACGTTGAGTGTTGGTTTGCATCGGAGGTTGGCAGATGAAAGGGGGAGATTAAACTCGAAGGAATTTGAACCAATTTTCTATAAAATTCATTTGTGCTCACACATAAAAGGTAGGATCGTGATACAAATCCGTCTTGGCTTCGAAGAAATTCAAGATTCATTTCATTACCTGTTCCTGTTCAATTTTCATTGCTATTTTTTTGTCTTCTTCGTCTTTGAAGGATAAGGAAATATATGTATATTCTTTTTTACAATCTTACCAGAAACGCGTTGTCCTACTCTTGTAACAATAGTTTTGTTTAATGGCTATAAGTACAAGTATAGTGTTCCCACTTTTTTTGGTTCATTGGGGGTAGGAGTTGTGGGAATATTGTTCTCAAGCATTATCAGTTCTCCTAAATATTCTTTAAAGTAATAAAACTACCGAAGTATCTCTCAAGTATTGCATATCACCATTTTAGTTTCTCATTTATTTTGTAAACGTTCAGGGATCAAGTTGAAGGGATTTTTAATACTTGGAAGATTATATAGATATATATAGTAATAGTGCAGTAATGAATGTCCTGACGGGTCTCATCGCAAGAAACCAACATGCCCTTCAAAAAGTGAAGAACGTTCACTGAAGTGTTCTTAATCTGTTCTTGAAACTCTGGAGCATGAAACCAGCGTTAATGCACTCGATTTTGAATGACAAAAGCCATTTCTAATGGTTTAGTTTGTTGTTTGGAGTTTCATATTCAAATTTTGGATGTGAAAAAAAAATGAGAGTTGTTCAAAGTAATTTTAGCTAAGATATCGATTTGTTTTTATTGATCTAATAAGAAATCACACGTCCACTTCATTGCAATGTCAACCACTTTTCAGGTTCTACTATGGATAGGGGTGAAGAAAAAGACCAGGCTTTGATACGCTGACCTATATTATTATTGTTATTGTAATTAACAATAATAAATCAGCTTGACCTGTGTTACTACTATTAAGTCAAAGTTTGATCTATATGTAAACATTTTTAAAGTCTTAGTGTTAGCTGTTTAAATATCGGATTGAGCCTGAAAGCTTTTTTGTGGTTTGTTATGTATAAGGAGATTTCTTTTTTGCATTCCTATATTCTCCTTCCTTTGCACATCCATATTTTTCCTTTTCACCGCCGTAATATGAAATTTCCATTTTGTGCTTAAAAATTGACTTTCGGTAATCAAAAGTATTTTTTTGACATAAAAAAACTTTAGAATTAAGAATTCAGAAGTTATTTTTGACTTTCACATGTGTAATTTGAAAAACTTATTACTTTCAAGTGTGCAATGTTTAAAACTTGTTACTCTCAAGTTGTACAATTTAAAAGTCAAACATTACATAACCCAAAAATTATTTTTTCTCCATATTACATTATGAAAATTATGAAAATCATGAATGAAACCTATTTTCATCATTTTACTTTTATCCTTGTTTATCTCTATTCTTCGTCTCTAAGCTTTTGTGTACTCCATATTCTTTTTAACCTTAAAATCTTCAATCTTCAATTAATGGCAACAATATTCTCTTTTTGCTAAACAAACTTCTAACTCTATTGAAAACACTGCTTTTGCAACTAGACATCGTTTTCTTCCTACTCAAGTTTTCAGTGCAGAAATATTGGACTTTAATAGTAAAAATTAAAAAAAGAAATAATTTCGCCGTCTGTGGGGATCGAACCCACGACCACGTGGTTAAAAGCACTGAGCTAAGACGGCTTTGATGTTAATTGATTGCGGAGATACTTAAATTACTTTATATTGTTTCCGCATACAATTTTATATAATTTATTTCTTAATTACCTTTTTCAATCCTATTATTACTTATTTTGTTTTTATTACATCTCTCATTTTATGTCATACTTTTTTTATTAGAATAAATAGTTATATCCGTACTAAAGTTAAATAATTTAAGAAATATTTATATGAACAATAAATTAGAATAATTTACTTTATATTAATTAAAATATTTAAACAATTGTAAAGTGCAAGCTCAAGTACCTTATTATCTCTCATGTTAATAGACAGAAATCCATTAAAATTATTCATTGTCAATTAATAACAAGTTTTACTATTCACAATTTTCTACCACCCCTAAACATGAGTGGAGAAGCTATATCTGTAATGAGAAAACAAAAACAGGTTCCATTAATTTTAAATTGTGATCAATCAGCAAGTGTGGAAATACAAAAGCTAATGACAGAAAATGGTGTTCATATGTTCTTTGGCACCTATAAACTATCTTAACTTTTTCAAAGTATGAAAACAAGCTCTGAAAAAAAGATTATCTACTATCAGTTATAAATGAGGAACTTGATCTAGAATGCCTTAACTTTCTTTGCAAACCAAATGCTAGACAAAGGGAGCATAACCATGCTCTTGCAGAACAACTGTCAATGAGTTTAAGCCTGCATAAATAGAGTCAGTATGAGGATGAGTCCTATCACCTGTTATAAAAACATGCACACCATTCACAAGTTCAATCCAGCTACAACCAGGTATCTTCTTCACATTTTGTTGCTTCATTGTATGCCTCACCTCTGACACTTCCTCATATCGACCAACCGCTCCATAAACATTTGACATCAGCACATAGTTTCCACAATGACCTGGCTCAAGTTCAATCACCTTACTACCAGCAATCTCAGCCAAGTCCTTCTCCTTGTGGACACGGCATGCTGCTAGCAGAGATCGCCATCCAACAGGATCAGCCTTAAATGGCATTCTTACCACTAAATCATAAGCCTCCATTAACCTTCCTGCCCTACAAAGCATGTCAATCACACAAGTGTAGTGTTCAATGGATGGAGAAACACCATACTTTGACTCCATTTCTGATAGAAACCCAAGCCCCTCCTTCACCATCCCAGCATGGCTGCACGCAGATAGTAATCCCACAAAACTGATTTCATTAGGTACCATTTCAGCTTCACACATACGGCAAAAAATATCTAATGCCTCATCACCATAACCGTGCATTGCATAACCTGTGATCATGATGTTCCACGAGGCCACATCCTTCTCCCTCATGTTGTCAAAAACCGTGCATGCATCTCTTACGTTTCCACATTTTGCATACATGTCCATCAGAGCGTTGTTCAACAAAACGTAATCAAAATCGTTGTGGCTTTCTTCCTTCCCCAACCCATTTACAACCATATACCTATGTATCTCTCTACCATGCCTCAGCGCTGCAAGATGAGTACAAGCCGGAAGTACTGTTGTAATGGTAACCAAATCAGGTTGAACCCCTTTTACCTGCATTCTATCAAAAAGCCTCAAAGTTCCGTAATGATCACCGCAGTGTTCATGAACTGATATGATCGAATTCCATGAAAAAATATCTCTCTCGACCATCACCTCAAACACACTCAACGCATCACCAACACATTTACATTTCCCATACATATCAATCAATGCGTTAGAAACAACAACACTTGATTCATAGCCCCTTTTTGTCACAAACCCATGAACAGCACGTCCACTGTCAAAATCCCCTGTCACAGAAAATATCGACAAGACCCCAGTAACAGTGTATCTACAAGGAATCACCCCTTCTCGTTCCATCCTCCTAAATACCACCAAAGCCTCCTCAAACCTCCCAATATGCGCGTACCCATTAACCATTGCATTCCAAAGCACAACATCTCTCACAGGCAACGCTTCAAACACCTCATGCGCATCCTCCACCAATCCAAATTTCAAGTAGGTAATTACCAGCGCACTGCCAACAAACACATCCAACTCCAACCCAAATTTGAACAACAATCCATGAATCTTCCTAACCTCCAAATCCTCCATAATATCGCCACAGGCTCTGATGACACACGGAAAACTGAACTTGTCAGGAACGATACCCAGATGTCTCATTTGCTTATATAGAGCAAACCCACGTTGGGGAATAGCATTTGCAACGAAACCAGCAATGAGTGCGTTGTAGGCAAAGACATTTTTGTCAAGATGGGTAGGGTAGTTGAAGACTCTGAGGGAGTGATCGATGAGGGTGCACTTGGAGTACATGTTGATGAGGCTTGTGATGGCGAGTGGGGATCCAAAGAAAGCGTTTTTGAGCAAGTGGGTGTGGAGTTCCTTGCCCTTGGAGAGGTTTGCATTGTGGGCACACGATTGGAGGGTGGCAATGCATGTTTGCACGTTGTAGGAAGGTGAGGTTGAGAAACAGAGCAACCTGCGACAATAATGTTGTTGTTGTGGGGGGATGATGAAGGCTCTTATGATTGTTCTTCCATTCATTTAAGTTACCTGCCCTGTCTAATTTTTCTTTTGCAACATCAAACTTCCATGTTTTGTTGAGTAAATAGAGAGATGCTGGTACATACACGAATTAATGTCTCACGTGGACATTGATTCAAGTGCAGAAGTCGCGATTCTGTCTGACGATTTTTCAAGGGCCCCTCGACGGAAGTGAGGTCCAATTTTCTGGGCTGGTCCTGGGCTAGGGTGGGCCTAGGCTTGGGAAGGGAGAGTGGATTTGGGGGTGAAGGAGGGGTCCTCAGGCCGGTACTTGATGCAATCGGTGGAGGTGAAGTTTCGCCGGAGGCACGTGGCTTTCTGCCTGAAGTCGTCGGTTTAGAGAACGTAGCCGAAGTCGCCGCGAAAGTTTATGATTTCTTAGCTCAATACGCTTTTATGTTTTTTGCTTCATCATTGCTTTGGGAATGCTGAATTAATTCTATGCTATCTAAAGATACGTGTTTGAATCTGCACTAGTGGTCTATATATTTAAATCGTCATATATTTATATGATTTCAATCTAATAACTTTTTAACTTGCTGGAGAATTATTTTTCTTTTTACAGAACTATAGTCGGGGTCTTTTTATCGTTCTCTACTTTCTTCTGATTATAGTTTCAGCTTTGAGTTCATTGAAAAAAAAAACGACACATCATCGTTTTCTGGAAAAATCACAGTTTACCTTTATCGGCATGAAACACAGAGGAGTGGAAAAAGGGTGGATGCAGGTGATGCTGAAAACTTGTAAACAAAGATGTTATGCTTACCTCTAAAAAAACCCTTTCTTTTGTTTGATGTGTTATACTGGAATAAACCCCTACTTTTTGTGAAAAAATCTTTCTAACAAAATTCTTATCCCAGTAGTTGAGGTAGACTGGCTGATTGACTACAAGAATTTGTAGATCTTTCTGGCTTAAAACCAAACCGACTTACCTCAATTTTTCGATGCTGATGTATTTAGGGTTTCTAACCTTCAAGAAGAAATTTTTCGATTGCAGCAAGACACCCTCAATGTTAGTCAATATGTCACTCAACTAAAAAATCTATGGGATGAGTTTGACAATTATAGACCGATTTTCATTCGCAAGTGTTCAATATCCTGCACATGCGAAGCAACCCAAGCATATAAGAAATACAGAGATCAAGACTATGTCATTCATTTTCTAAAAAGGGTTAAATGAACAATTTTCACATGTTAGGTCCCAGATCATGTTCTTGGACCCTTTTCCTCCAATAAACAAAGCTTTCTCTATGGTTGCTCAACAAAAAAGGCAGATGTCTAATACAGGAATGATTGAACCTCCATCTGAGAAGAAAATCTTTGCTGTCAACACTGATAAACACATTGGTTCTAGAAGGGGTCTTCTTATGAACCCAAACCAATACACTGGAAATGGCAGAGGTCGTGGAAATAAAGGCAGATGTCGTAACAATACTGGAAGAGGTGGAGTCTTCTCCAACAAACTATGTACTCATTGTGGCAGGACCAATCATACAATTGACACATGCTATTTTAAACATGGATTTCCTCCTGGTTACAGGCCGAGACAAAGCAACGCTAATGTGTGTTTTGTTATACAAAATTGTTGCATATGTTATATTCCTTTAGCTTACCCTATCTGCGTGTGTTTGGCGATGATCGTGTACGCGGTATACGGGAGCAAATGATGTTGCAAGTGGTTCTGGTAGAGCGTAGATCCGGAGCGTAGGCTAGTTGGGAAACTTTGTGGCATCATTTCATCATTTTTATGAGTTTTAAGGATTTCTTGTAATCATTAGAATTATAGAACTTGGCTTGATAATGAGACTGATTTTGATAATGTATTGTGTTTATAAAAATTGGATTTAAGTTGGTTTTATCGGTGTAATAAAGTTTTAAATTCCCGCGGATTTGGGAAAATGATTTATAATAAATGAAGTATTATTATTACATTTTTTCTTTTATTATTTAAAATTTGTAATATCCAGGCGAGATGTTACAATTTTTCACGATTTACATGGATTAAATTAATGAAAAACAAAAGTGAAACTAGAGATCACTTAAAGAATTTTGTTAATTACATTGAAACCCAATTTGATGCAAAGCTTAAGGCAATCTGAAGTGATAATGGACCAGAATTTTTGATGACAGACTTTTATCTTTCCAAAGGAGTTTCTCATCAAACAACATGTGTTGAAACACCACAAAAAAATGGTATTTTTGAGCGAAAGCATCAACATATCATGAATGTTGCAAGGGCTTTGATGTTTCAAGCTAATTTACCAAAATCTCTTTGGTCTTATGCTGTCATTCATTCAGTTCATCTCATTAATAGATTTCCTACACCTTTGCTGCAAAATAAATGTCCTTATATTGTTCTTTATAAACAACAAGCTGACTTAAATCACTTAAAAGTTTTTGGTTGTTTGGCTTACTCAAACACTTTGAAACATGGTCGAACCAAATTATCTCCAAGGGCTAGAAAAACTGTTTTTATTGGATATAAAGATGGGACTAAAGGATACTTCTTTGATACAAATGAACCCATCATTTTTCCAAATCCATAAGAAGAAGTAGATGACTCAAATTATACTACTGATCCAACATCACACCTCCCTACTCCACAAACACCTCGACACTCCATGCGATAAAAACAACGACCACACTACTTGAGAGATTATCACTGCTACCTATCTACTGCTTGCAATACTGATATGTCATTCTATAACCATTCTTCTTCCCTTCCTTATCCTTTATCTTCCTTTTTATCTTATAAAAAATGCTCTCACAATTATAGAAGTTTTTGTTATTCTGTATCTTCTTTAATTGAGCCAAAAACATATACTCAAGCTTCTAAATTGGACTATTGGGGGCAAGCTATGAATTTTGAGATTGCAGCTGTGGAGCAAAACCACACTTGGGAAATAGTTGATCTTCCCCCTAATAAAAGGCATGTTGATTGTAGGTGGGTTTATACGATCAAATTTCATGTTGATGGTAATATTAAAAGGCGCAAGGCTTGATTGGTTGCCAAGGGATATACACAACTTGAAGGGGTGGATTATTTTGATATTTTTTCTCCTGTTGCAAAACTCACAATATAAGAGTCATCCTTGCCATATCTACTGCCAAAAACTGGTTCCATGAACAGTTAGATGTTAATAATGCTTTTTTGCATGGTGACCTACATGAAGAAGTCTACATGAATTTACCCCCTAGCATGGCACCTTCCCATCCAAATAAGGTTTGTAAATTGCAAAAGTCCTTGTATGGGTTGAAACAAGCTAGTAGACAGTGGTATGCCAAGCTCATCACAACCTTATTAGCTCTTCAATTCATCCAATTGTCGGCTGATCATTCTCTCTTCATAAAGAATACAGAGGTATATTTCACTACTTTATTAATCTATGTTGATGACATAGTTCTTGCAGGTAATGATCCTAATGAAATTGATTATGTCAAGACACATTTGGACAATGAATTCAACATTAAAAATCTAGGACATCTTCGTTATTTTTTGGGGCTTGAAATATCACGTTCTTCATTTGGTATTGTAGTCAATCAGAGGAAATATGCACTAGAAATATTGGAGGAAAATGGCATGTTTGCTGCCAAACCAGTAACCACTCCTATGGAGCCTTCCACCAAACTAAATAGCTCCTCCGGAAATCCTTTATCTGACCCTTAGATTTATCGCAAGTTGATTGGCCAGCTGATGTATCTTACAACCACCAGACCAGACCTAGCTTTTGTCACTCAACAACTGAGCCAATATGTTTCTCAACCCCTGGATACTCATTATCATATTGCCATGAGAGTGCTACATTATCTCAAAGGATCTCCTGCTAAAGGTCTTCATTTTGCTACTAACTCATCTCTTATTCCTTCAAGTTTTGCAAATTCTGATTGGGGTTGTTGTATGCAAACCTAGAAATCCATTATTGAATATTATGTTTTTCTTTGCTCTTCATTAATTTCTTGGAAAACCAAGAAGCAAACCACAATATCTTGGTCTTCATCTGAAGCTGAATATAGAGCTCTTGCAGCTCTGAGTTGTGAGTTAAAATGGCTTCATTATTTACTCACTGATTTAAAAGTTTCTAGTGCTACTCCTATTTCAGTTTTTTGTGACAACCAATCCGCTATATATTTGGCTCACAATCCAACCTTTCATGAACGAACAAAGCACATAGAAATTGATTGTCACGTCACTCGTGAGAAGATTCAAAGTGGTCTTATTCATCTGCTGCCAATTCCTTCTTCTGCACATCTAGCTGATATGTTTACTAAGGCTCTTCATCCCAAAGCTTTCACACACTATGTGTGAGATCCAGGAAATTCATAAAAATTAATAATTAATAAAGTATAAGAAATGAGGGGTTGAGACTACCATAAGAGAGTTCTTTGATAAATCCTAAACAAGAAACAATGTTAACCTAAGTGGTTTA
>Ga0214543_1002672_pt1 | contig 34983 bp, 29 predicted proteins | sample CNSS2metaG_FD_160094 | JGI IMG/M metagenome (GOLD analysis project Ga0214543, IMG submission 160094) | Root nodule microbial communities from cowpea collected in UCLA plant growth center, Los Angeles, California, USA - CNSS2 | ecosystem: Host-associated > Plants > Roots > Nodule | place: USA... | reverse complement strand
AATGTTTCAGTTTATGTTCCTATCTACTATCTGGATATACCAAGAAAGATGTACGGTCTAATGAGGCTACTACGAAATATTTACTCATGGGTGGAGCAAGCTCTTCTATTCTGGTTCATGGTTTCTTTTGGCTATATGGTTCATCCGGGGGAGAGATCGAGCTTCAAGTAATATGTGTATGGTTCTGTGTCATGGATTTCACAATTGATTTCTGTTTGGCATGAAATTCGTGTATAATGTGCAGTGCTTGAGAGTCTGATTGGTTTGAGGTTGTGTGCATAACCTTGTGATGCATTATATAATTAGAATGAGGGTTTTGGTGTTGTTATTTTTGGGTTATGGCCAATATGTGGGTTCAGAGGATTCAAATGTGTTGCACTGCATATATATATATATAGGGCTTTGTTGATGATACAAATTGATTGAACATGTTTGGTTATGATTTGGGATTGGTTTGGGTATGTTTCGAATGATTGTGTACGTGTATAGAGGCAAAACCCTGCAAGTCTCGCCCAAGCGAGTCCATCTCGCTTAAGCGAGAATTTGCAGAGCTACTCTTATGATTTAAAGGTCTTGTAGCTCATCTAGGCGAGCTGTGTTATTTTTTAGCGAGTGACACTCTCGCTTAGGCGAGAGTGGTTCGCCTAAGCGAGATAGCAAGGAAATGTGTTCATATTGAGCGCGATTTCTCGTCTAGGCGAGGGTTTGTGGGTTTTGAGCAGACCAGGATCTCGCCCAGGCGAGGTGGCCTCGCCTAAGCGAGATGTCGTAACCATGTGTGATGCTTTGTTTGCGTTTTAGCTCATGCGAGTTGGAGATGGGTGTTTGGGCGAGAGATGATCTCACCTAGGCGAGAGTATCTCGCCTAAGCGAGATAACGTGGTGTGGTCTCTGCTTTAAGCTCGCTCAGGCGAGTTGGGTTAGCCTAGGCGAGGCTGAGAGCGTAGTTTGGCGAGGGGTCCCTAGCCTAAGCAAGTTTATGCGAGTTAATGTGTTTCATATGTTTGTGAGTGTGTGTTTTGGTTGTTTATCAAAAGGATGGATTGCATATGCATGTGGTGTGATGTTTGGGCTTGAAGGACTAAGTCCAATAGGGGTCTGGGATCTGCTTGGTGGTTGGACACATGATGGCCATGGAACTGGTTGAGTTCCTGTCGGCTACTAATGGGCGAAGAGTCCTTAGTATGGTGATTGCATGTGTCGGGCGCACGATGGGCAAGGAACTGTTATGTTTCCGTCGGCTACTATTGGACGAGGAGTCCATAGTATGGTGATTGCGTGCGTGCCAGGGTCCAAGTGTGAGACTTGGATGTTTTACTATAGACGAGAAGTCTGTAGGGCAGGACTATGAGCGGGATAGGCTCATAGGGTTGGACCACAAATGAGTTAGTTTCGTGGGGGCACAGGGAAGTCCCAAGACTTAGTTGATGCATATGACTCATGAAGGACTATGAGGTCATGGTTTGGGTGATTTGGAAATTATAAAGTTAGTTATGTTATTTTGGGTTGGGAAACATATTTATATCATGTTTTGTTTATATATGTTGTGCATAGCTCACCCTTTCTGTGTGTGTGTGGCGATGATTGGATAACTTGTTATTCGGGAGTAGATGATGTGACAGGTGGGCCAGGAGACACTTAGACGCGGAGCGAGGGCTACCAGGGGGATAATTTTGTATATGTATATAGATGTTTACATTTTTAGCTTTGAGAAAATTATATAATCCCTTTGGGAGTCTTTTACTTTTAATTCGGTTTTATGAATTGTGGACTCCTGAACTTATGGATTTTAATTTTTAAAGTTTTTAAATTTCCCGTGTTTTGGGAAATAGTTTATATTAAATGCAACACTTGTTGGATTTAGAACTTTTATTTATTTAATATCAGTAATATTCCTTAGGGATGTTACACCTTTCATTACCTTCCAATGTCCATCTCCAAAGGTGGTGTAATGCCCCTCATCATCCAACTACACTATAGATATTAAGTTTCTCTTTAAGGCAGGAATATGTCTGACATTATCCAAAGTCCACACACTTCCATTAGAGGTTCTGATATTGATATCACCTCTTCCTATAATATCAAGAGATTTTCCATCTGCAAGGTAGACCTTCCCAAACATTCCTAGAATATAGTTAGATAATAGTTATAAGGAAGGTGTAGTATGGAATGACGCACTTGAGTCCATGTCGCAATCGGAATCGCGACGGGAAGGCGAACCGAAAAAGAAAACGGGTTTAAAAAGAGATCAAGAGTCGCCACCATAGTTATTTCTGGAAAACTATAGAAAACCATAAAAATAAGACAAGTCTGCGAAAAAACCAAGGTTTTGGGTTCGGGAGTCGGTTACGCGTAAGGAATGTGTTAACACCCTACAACGCCCGCCCGAGGGCGGTACCTTTAATTAAAAATGCAAAGTTGATGTGGTTTTCAAAATGTTAATTTCCCCCAAAAATAACAAGACAAAAATGTTAAAAGAAACAAAAATATTTTTTTAATTTTTTGGGCCCAACAAGGATTGAGCTTGGTCCTACGTATTGTCATTGAAAATGAGAAATCAAGGTTACGTAGTTCTTTAAAAGCTTGTTTGTTTGAAAATGTTGATATTTTCATATTTTGAAATTTATATTTTTTGGTATTTTGAATTACTTGAAAATATGTGTCACACGACGCAAGCGGTCAGACAGACACGAAAAGAGAAAGAAAAACTATTTTTGGTATTTTTGAAAATGAGTGTCACACGGTGCGAGCGACCGGACAGACACAATAAAGTGAAAGAGAATATTTTTCATTTTTTAGATTTTTTCTATTTTTTTTTTGAAATTTTTAATAATTTTCAAATATTTGGTTTTCTAGGAATAAAAAATAAAATAAAATAAAAGAAAATAAATAAATAAATAATAAAAATAAATAAAAATAAAAATAAAAATAAATAAATAAATAAAAAGAAACAATTTAATTAAGAAGGGTGAAAGTGGAAAACAAAAATATGAGGGTACATGAGTAGTTAGTGGGGGTGCACAAAATAGATACAACAACGGGCCCAAAGACAATAAACAAAGACGAAGGAGGTGCAGGATTATCACATGTGGGAGTGCACAAAGTAAAAAAGGAAAAGTATGATGAGGTGTGTTTAGTAGAGATGGGAGTGCAACAAGTATAATATAAAACAAGCCCAAAAGTGACAATAAAAATGCAGAGGGAGTGAGGTCAGTAAACATGATGGTGCAAGAAGTAAACAAAACTCAACAAAAATAGCGCACAATGACATAAGGGTGTGGGTTAGTAAAAATAGTGATGCCATCAGCAAGGAGGTGTATGTATAATGAAACAAGGGCTGAAAAAGTAACAACAGTAGTGTGAGAACATTAAAACAGTGGTGTAGAAAGTTAATAGAGTGTCCAACCCAAAAAAACTCTTAAACACAAAAAGCAAAACCTTAAAGAGAGTTTCTTCTCCTTCACACCACTCTCACTAACGGCCAGAGAGCCTCACCCACTCATAGGACCAACAAAACAACACCCACCTGCGTTGCACCGTTCCGGCAGGCCAGGGACGCCGACGACGATGCTGACCATCACTCACCGGCGACACATCTCTTTCTCCTTCTCCAACGTGCGATATAGTCCTATGGCCAACCAAGAACAAGCTGCCACACGATCTTCGTCAGCCAAAGTCGTCGCCGGCCACGTCGTTTACCACCGGAGCCTTCACCGTCGATGGCAGAAGCCACCCCTTCTCTCCTTCTCTCTCACGAGATCGACGCCCGCACTAGGAGTTGCCATCACGCGTCTACTGCTCAAGAACTGCCACACCCGTGGCCACTGCACCGCGTCACTGCCGTCAGAGATATCACTGGCGACATCCTGTTCCATTCAAAGCTCCGAATCGTCGGTGGCCTTGCCGCCAGCGAGGGTTTCTACTCCTTTGTTCATCTCTCTGCTGTGATTGGTTGTGGCTGATTGGAGAAGATAAAGACTTGAGTGTTTGGCACTGGAATTGGGGTTTCGGTTAATATTGTTGTTAGATGAGGGTATGAATATGGAGATGAAAGCCAAGCTCATTCGTGTGCGAGTTGTGTGCGAGAATGTGAACTTGATAATGGTGAAAACAGATCCTAGAAATGTTCACAGCTTTGGCTATTTCATTGGATATGGAAAATGATGAGGATGAGTGGTTTTACAGATGAAGATCGAAGTTTAATGTTTAATGGATGTTTGAAGATTATGATTTGGGATGGCTGAAGGGTACATGAAGAAGATTACGATGGCCACGATGATGGTACGAGAGCGATGAGTGCACGATGATGCTTGGTTTTGGTGTAGCATATTCCATTTTTTAGACTCAAACAACAATAACCAGCACAATATATTTGACTATAATCCAAAGAGATGAAAATCATGCATATTCATATTCACAAAACGGTATTGAGGATGAAACACACCAACACATCAAGCCTAACATAGGAATCCATCATGCTCCCTCCAACATTCATTTATTTAAGATTAGATTTATTCAAGACTTGGTGCATACCTCTTGTAGTTGCTTGCCCTCACCCCTTCTGCTTTGGCTTATGCATTCTCTCTAATCCAGTGCCTTGAGTGCTTTTTTCCCCCTGTAGTAAAAAAAAATAGAACCCCTCCTCTCATGAATCTTCCTCTTTTTATTATGTAACTATCTGCACCTTCCAATCTCGAAATTTGGGATAAGGCTGAGAGCAGATGTTGCTTCCTGCTCCTTCAACCATGATAGCACAGCAGACATTGGTCTGATAACAGAGAGACCTTACATTACCTCTTTCTTTCCCTTTTTCCTTTTCTTTTTGTTGTTTTTTTTTGTTTCATTTTTTTTTACATTTTTTTTATATATATATTTTTTGAAAAAGGAATAAAACAAAATAAAAAAATAAAAAAGTAAACAAAATATGATTAAAATCAAAATTAAAAAAAATTAAATTTAAAAATAAAAATAAGAATAAGAATAAAACAAAATAAAAATAAAATAAAAGCAAAATAAGATGAAATGACAAATCAAAATAAAAGTAAAATAAGATAAGAAAAAAAATAATAATAAAAAAATAAAAAAAGGTATTACCCGGACAAAATTGGGTGTTGACAGTCCATAATTCATGAGTCAATAGAACTATCTAGACTACATAATAATGCATGTTCAATTTCATCAATTGCTGCATTTACTGATTGATCATCATCTTACTTCTTGTTGTTGTTGTTGTGCTTCCTTGGAGCCCTACATTGATTTCTAAAGTGACCCCTTTCTTGACAATTTCAACAAGTGATATCATTTCGGAATTTTGGTTGTAATCTCCTTCTAGACTTTGATCTACCTCGACCTTGATTATGACCTTTTTGGCTACTTCTTTCTTTAGTTTCAGTACTCAATGTTGAACCAGAACTAGAACTGGAAGATTCCCCTGAACTTTTCTTGCGAACATCTTCGCTTAAGATCAAATCACGGATGTTATCAAGCTTCAACTTACTATTACTTGCATAATTACTAATTGCAGTAACAGTTGCACTCCAACTTTCCGAAAGAGATGATAATAATGTTATCTGCACTAATGTCAACTGCACAATAATTGTATTAAATTCACTAACATGATTAGTAATCGAGTTACCTTCACCCATTTTTAGGTTGACTAGCCTGCGAATCAAATACACTTTATTGGCTGTAGATGGCTTCTCATACATATTTGACAACGTCTTCATCAAATATATGGTTGTGTTGTTGTTCATGATGTTGAACGCAACATTCTTGGCTAATGTTAACTGGATCACACCAAGTGTCTACTGATCTAACAAATACCATTCTGACTGCTCTATATCGGTTGGCTTCTGCCCTGTTAAGGATAGATACAACTTCTTCTGATACAGGTAGTCCTCTATCTGCATCTTCTAGAACCTGAAGTCACTGCCATCAAACTTCTCAATCCTCACCTTCCCTTTTTCCAATGCCATTGATCTTGCTACTTTTGACGAAAGCTCCTACTAGTTTTGACCAAAGCTTCTACTGCTTTTGACCAAAGCTCATGTTGTTGCTTTTGACCAAAGCTCTTGCTACTTTTGACCAAAACTCCCACTACCTTTCTAAACTGAGATTCCCAAGAAGAAAATTAAACTAAATCTTTTCTGATGTGGAAGATCAGACAATGGTGCAACCATAGAGCATACTAAGAAAAATGGCTCTTGATACCAATTGTTAGGAACAAGGCAATAAAGGAAAGAATAAAGGAGAGAAAAATATAATGATAAAGATCCATAGAACCATTGACTTAAGGTTTTGGGTTGAGAGTGGTGTCAATGCCTAATGTTGTTGGGCTCAGGTCTCATTGGTGTTGTATCTCCCTAGTGAAACACCCTCTGTAAACCTAACAAAATTGTCACCAAAACTATCCAAAATATTTACCGTTTTTGTACGTCTATTGATTGCAGTCAAAGTCGTGTTATGGTGGTGAAAAAGGAGAAAAAGGGTCCATATGAAGAGGAGAGTGTTATGAACAAACATCATTAGGATTTAAAGGAACAATTGAGAAATGTTTATTGATAAATGTTTTAAGGAGTCTGATGGGAATATATTTGAAGGCCTTAGTACCATATATAATTGTGGACGAGTGAGAACATTTTCTCCACATTCCACAAAGTAGCTCAAGTGTTCATTATCACTCAAAGAAGATTCACGAAAATAAACTATTCTTTTTGCCTTATACTTTGAGCAATTGGCCAAACATTTTAACTTGTTACTTATTACGGAAATTGTGTAAGACCCGTAAAATTTAATTAATTAAATAAATAAATAATTAATAAATGTGGGTGGGAAGAGCATTTATGACATTAAATTCTGATTGGTATGACGTGGAAAAGTGCTAGCTCATGTGGTTGAGAGGACTTGGGTTCAAGTCCTATGTATGCCAATTTTGTGTTATTATTTGTTATTGTTTTAAATATATGTTAATCATGTTGTGGAATAATATGATATTTGGATTATATTATTTAACATGAAATATGAATTGGTTGAATGGTTTGGCATTGAGTTGGCATTGCATGGTTGTGGGTTCAAACCTTGGAGAACCCAAATTAAATTTTATTTTTGCTAAACTTTAGTTTGGGTTGAATGTGAAGAGTTTATGGAAAACATAGATGAATGGGCAGCTAGGAAGCCTGGAAGGGGCTGAAAAACAGACCATAAAAAATCATTGAATGGTCATAAACATTACAATTAAGCCTATTTTCGTTTTTGGTAATTAAACAATCATTAAGGGCAATAATAAAAGGCTAATTGTGAGAGAAATGAGGGTTTTGGAGTCTAAACATTAGAGGTATTGAGGACTGCACGAATTTAGAGAGAAACAGTGAGTAGGGAGTGGAATTGAGGGGCTGGACAGTGGAAGAGCTTAGAGGAATTGTTGAAAATCAAGGAAAGAACTCAAGCACTATATTTAAGCGAAGGAATTCCAGGTTAGGGGAGTTTTACCACCTTCTATCTGTGTTTTTTATGCATAATTGTATGATCATAGAATGTATATGTTTGACCTTTTGATTAATTGCATTGAAATCTGCGTTTCTAGGATTTTTCCAGAAACCGCCTAGCGGGCTGCTCATAGTCGCCAGGCGGCACATGCCAGTTTGGTGTTCTTGGGTTCCTTTGAGGAACCGCCTGGCAGTGAGTCCCTGTACCGCTAAGTGACGTAAAACTGCAACCCAGTTTCTGGGTTTCTCTGATGAACTGTCTAGCGGTGATGAATTTCCGCCAGGTGACGCGAGTTTGTTGGGCTCGATTTTGTGTGATTTTGGGTGTTTTGGATTGAGTTTGATCGAGGAAAACCCAAGGGGTAGTTGTTAAGGGATGATCTAACGTGTATTCCATTGATTTCTAGTGTGATGAATGGTATAATCTGATAGAACAATACAATTGTATTCTTAGGGTTTAGATATTGGAGGTCTGGAAAAATTAAGCTTGATAAAGTTAATTATACTAAAACAATTTTGTTCGAATTAGAATAAGTGATGATTGGTGGCACTAACATCAGGTTCTTGGAGGGAATTGATTGAGATAGAGATAAGGGAGCATCCAAATGGTATAAAAATCATTCACAAGGGCTGCAAGACTGGGAAATTGCCCAGAAATCCATGTGTCGCCTGGCGGCACGGGGCTTGCTGCCAGGCGCCTTCGCAGCAGTATTATTTTTGTGTGGTTGCGCGAGATAGTGAGGATGTGGGGGATTTTGAGGTTCAGATTGACAAGTGAATGGAATTGGGAATGTTAATTGGTGAATAAGAAATGTATTAGTTAGAGGATTGAGTTGAGGTGGGAGGAATTGTTGGCATGCTTTAGGCAATTGTAAGTGGGAAGTTAGAGACAAACTTGGTAATGGTAATGAGTGAATTGTGAATTGGTAAGTGTGAGAAATATTAACATCAGATATTAGTCACTTGAGGAGTGATGTACCTAAGTGGTAATGACTTAGCGAGAGTTTGGAAGTAGGAAATGAATGATGGAAGCAGGTCTGACCCCCCTTTAAACCAGTACAACATAGGTACTGGTATGGCACCTGACGGTAGTGTTAAGTCCACCAAGCGATAGCTCTACTCCAAGGAGCTCTATAAGATGCGAGGTGCCTAGTGGTGAAGGATGTTCCGCTAGGCGATATCTGCAGGATTAAAGGTCTACTAGGGTGTGTGTGCCTGGCGGTGTGGTCTGTTCCGCCAGGCGGTGGCTACAGAAATTGAGGGTTCAGAGGCACTTGGCGCTTGGCAATACGTGTCCTCCGCAAGGCGGGCTGGAAGCTGATAGCGCTTAGCGGTACGTGTCCCCCGTTAGGCAATTTGACTATTGCAGCCTTGGGTGTTAGATTTTTGGATGCGTGATCTACAAGGCTTTTAGTGGTGCTTCAAAGGTGGGATTGTTGGTGTTGCTTGAGTTGAGCTCAAAACGTATCCCTTGAGTTGAGCTCGAGATAGGGGTTAAACACGTAGCATTCCTCGAGTTGAGCTCAGAATGGCATCCCTCGAGTTGAGCTCGGGATGGCAGATGAACACGAGGAACCCTTGAGTTGAGCTCGGGTTGGCGAGTGTTACCGGTGTGAGTGTGCTGGTTGTGGCCAATACGGATGGGTCTAGATGGATTGCCCTCTTCAGTAGATAGGTGACGAGTTTGGTAGTCTTGGGACCATGCGAACTATGTTCGTATTTGGGAACTCCACCTGGCGTTACGTTGTATGATTCGTAGCAATGGTTCCCGCACGTGCTCTATCGGTTGTGGCCGATAGGTATGGCAGCAAGTCACCTTGGGGTAATCACTAAAAGGGGTAGAACACGAATGATTTGGTTGTGGCCAGGTGATACGAAATAGAGTGAGAGACTTTATTTGGGTGTTTGCATGAATTATATAAATGACTACTTATGTGTATATCAATATGATTGTATGTTGTTTTTGTTAAGCTCACCCTATCTGCTTGTGTTTGACGATGATCGTGTACGCGATACATGTGAGCAAAGGATGTTGATGTAGGTGGTGCTGGTGATGCTTAGACTCGGAGCGGGGATAGCATGGGAGTCTTTTTACTTAATATGTTTTCGAAATAAAATTGTAAACTCTCATGAGACATTTTGTTTATTATTTCAGTTTTATAAACTTTGGTTCTGGAATTATATTTGGCAATAATAAAATTTTAAATTTCCCGCATTTTGGGAAATGAGGAATTATTTTAAATGCGACTTGTTATTTATTTTATTTTATTTTATTTTATTAAATCCGTAATATCCTGACGGGATGTTAGAAATTGTCTTAAAGGCTCCTAAATGAGGAGGTTCCATATGATTCATCCTTTGAGACCTTGTAGTATCAAGGTTAAAATTAGGAAGTTGACCTTGTTCCAAAGGCAGACCAAGATGCATCAAAGACAATCAAAAGTGCATAATCTTAATGTTATGAGTGTTGGAAATAGGTTAGTGGAGTCTAGTTTACCAAACTTTATGTAAATGCCCAGGTTCCATGTAACGTGATTAATGGAGTTGAGTAGGGAGCATGAGTCATCTCTTTACCCAAGGAGGTCAAAATGCGAATAAATTTTGGAAACAAAATGTGAGGAAGGCCGAATGGAATACAAGCCAATAGATGATAAATCATGTACCTACCATTTTCACTAATATGACTACGTGACTCTTATTTCTGCAAAATGTTCTTCTTGTAATTGTTGCTATATTTCCGCATAAGAGATCATTATAATTGCGAGTTCTTAATCCTAGGGGGAGATTGAGACAATATACTTGAATATGTTAAACAACCATTAAAGTTTATACTCGTGTTTCCTGGATAAGGTTAAACTCGTGATTAGAGATGGCAAATGAACTCACTTTGTGGGTATTGCTCAAACTCATCCCCATTTTGATGGGGAATCCCTACATTGACTGGGTATGAGTATGTGTATGAAGAATCCCTGACTTTTTCAATTGGGAATGCGGATATACATATTCGCTTTGTCCCCGTCCCTACACCCACCATAATACTCTTAGGTTTTATAGAGGGGGTTTCACTAGGGAGAATAAACAGCAATGAGAGCTGAGCCCAACCACATAAGGCATTGACACCACTCCCAACCTAAAATCTTAAGGCAATGAGTTTATGGGTCTTTATCCTTATATAATGCTCTACTTTCTCATTTCTAGCCAATATGGGACTTAGACTCACTTGGATTCCTAACAATCTCCCTCTCAACGGTGAATGCCTTCAACCACATTGGTATACTCCCCTCCAGCGGAAGCATTCCCACCCACAAGTACTCCTTTTCTGCCTTTTTTTTATCGTCGTTCTTCTTAACGGGACACGCTTACCTGTAACCCTTGCTAGGAAGACTTTGATACAAGGACCATATTGCGCTCGTTTGAGCCAGTTTTAACTATCAGCTCCGATTCCACTTCTTAGATTTTACAGAGGGGGTTTCACTAGGAAGAACAAACACCAATGAGACTTGAGCCCAACCACATAAGGCATTGACACCACTCTCAACCCAAAACCTTAATGCAATGGGTTTGTGGGTCTTTATTCTTATATAGTGCTCCACCTTCTCATTTCTACCCATTGTGGGACTTAGACTCACACTTGGATTTCCAACAATCTCCCCCTCAAGGGTGAGTCCCTTCAACCACATTGGTACACTCCCCTCTAGTAGAAGCATTCCCAACCACGAGTACTCCTTTTCTGCACCGTTGTTCTTCTTAACGGTCCACGCTTACCTGGAACCATTGCCAATAAGACTTTCGATACGAGGACTATACTACATTTGTCTGAGCCGATTTTAACTATCGGCTCTGATACCAATAGTTGGATCGAGTGCTTACCACTTGGCCAAAAGTTATAGCTATTAGTCAGGGCGTAACTCTTTTTACTTAAGAGTGTAACACAAGCCCAAACGCCATAATTTATTCGATTGTGACCCGCCCCACTTGGCCTTTATCACGGGATAATTGATGCAACTTGCAACAATCTCCTGCTTAGTAATTGTCCTACTAGGAATCCCACTTTGATTGTGACTTGGCCCACCTGGCCTCCGCCATAGGGCAATTGTGCAACAATCTCCCCCTTAACAATTGTCCACAAGGAATCGAACTCGTGACCTTAGCTTTGATACCACTTGTTAGGTCTATAGGGGGGTTTCACTAGGGAGAACAAACACTAATGAGACTTGATCACAACCACATAAGGCATTGACACCACTCTCAACCCACAACCACATAAGGCATTGACTCACACTTGGATTCCTAGCAAATACCCGTCCCCACTATATCCCCGTACATGTTTAAATTATTAAAATATCCAGTCAATTAAGTAACCACACACACACACACACACACACATATATATATGTGTGTGTGTGTGTGTGTATTACACACTTTATATTTTTCTATTCTTTTTTAATATTTTTCTTTATTGTATATTTTCCTTTCACGTGAGAATGTTTAACCCTTTAAATTTAAGTGTTAAATAGCATAAACCTTTTATTTGTTAGGTAATTTAAAAAATTATGTTCTTTACTCTATTATTTTAAATTTTTGTTTCATTTGAAGAATTCTTTTGTTTCGTTAAAACATTTTTTGTTGTTTTTCAACCATGGACTATGTTGATATTTGTCTTAGATATTTAAGGTATTTGTGCGATTTCATTAAATAGTCTCTCAATTTGTTAATAATAGTGGCAAAAAACCGCTACAAAATGTTCTCTAATTTAATAATATTTTTATATTTTGACGATTAAAAACCACCAGTAAATGCATCATATTTTTTACGGTTAAAAATCGTCACAAAATGCATCATATTTTGACGGCTAAAAATCACTACAAAATATAACATTTTTTACGGTTAAAAGTCGTAACAAAATATATTATATTTTCACAATTAAAATCCAAAAATTATTCAAAATAATTTTAGAATTTTTTAAAATCCAAAAAATAATTTTAGGATTATATAAATAAAACATAAATAATCCAATACATAATGACAAATTTAATATTGTCTCAAAATGTAACACCCCATTTAATTAATAATGCTAATTAAAGGAGATGTCACGCAAGATAGTAGTAGAAGCAAGGTCTTGGAGTATGGACACTACTCCTTACAGTTATGCACGAGAAACAAAAATAGAAGTTTAGGCACACCACGATGCCAGAATCAAAATAGTTTAATGGGTCGACAAAGTACAAAATAAAGTGCTAAAGCAGGACAATACATGGGCCATAGCCCTAAAAGAAAATTAGAATCCATCCTAGAGATGCTAAGCAGCGGAATCACCGTTTCTCTGTTGACCACGGGGAGTTCTCGCATCTGCTCACATCAATAAATTGATGATCATCACAAAGAGAGAAAACCACACAAACAAAACATGTAACAAACAGAAGGGTAAGCTAGAGCAGACAATGGTTTATCATACAATTATATACATTTTCACAGTCCAACATATATACATCATCCAATCATATTATGACCTTCAACCAATACACTAGACACAAGACATGACTCATCCGGATACATATAATTAGTCGGATTCAACGGATGCTTGCACTTGTGGTGGCCATTACTGCTCTACCGAGATAATTGTTCCAGTGTTTCACCCCCCACGCACAAGGTTAGTGCTTAAAGAGTTGCAGGGCTCCTGCTACTCTCACCACTCGAGTCAGTACACTCTATGTGAGACTAACTGACTCTTTAGAGCATCAGGATGCAATCCTTACCTTGAATCCTTACTAAATTATACAAATGAGGCACCAACATGAACTCCCACTAACATGGGTCATGGAATTACGTCCCAACCAACTAAGGCACCACCATGAGGTCTCACCTAGAGGCTCATGGAATTACACCTTAACTAATGAGGCACCACCACAAAACTATCATGGAATTACGTCCTAACCAAACCAAAACCATGATTCTAACCATGAATGTAACATTATTGCTCATACCAAATTCATGACCACATATATAACCAACCATTCATGTATATTCCATACCAAGATCATGTCAAACTCATCATTCACCACCCACAAACCATCTTTACTCATGTATATTCACCCACCTCATACTTTAACATAGTAATTCAATCAAGCAGCTACCAAACATCCAAGAACAGAGAAGCAACAAAAAGGAATGCGCCCTCGCCCAACTCCTCGCTCAAGCAGAAGGGTCTCGCTCAGGCGAGCTCCTTTCGCCTAGGCGAGAGCTCGAGAAGAGGGGAATAGTGGCTTGTGCGTTCTCTCGCTTAGACAAGACCTCCTCGCCTGAGCGAAATAGGCTCTCGCTCAAAACAGGATCTCGTCGCCTGAGCGATAGCTCACGCAAACAACTTGGGCAAGTTGCTGTTAGTCCTGCGTAGGCGAGACACACTCGCTTGGGCGAGAAAACCATAACCGTCTACTGTTCACGTAGCCTAACACCAATATTCAACCATATCAAAGCACAAATAGCATTCATATCATTTTACATACACACATGGCTTAGAAATATGAAACAGACCCAAAAATAGGTAAAGATCAATTTAAACTAAGAAACCCTAGCTTCCCTTACCTAGAAAGAGCTACTAAGGGAAATTTTGAGTACGAACAGAGAAGCACCACAACTCCTAGGGTAGTTTAGTGAGGCAGAGCGGAAAGTGCTTGAGCCTTCTTGACCAAGAGCTGAGACCAAACCCTAGCAGAGTTTCTGTTGGGAAGAAAAGGTGAGGAGTAAGCACTATTTCGTAAAGTGAGTCCAGAATGGAGGGTTTGGCTGTTTTAGGGGTCTTGACACTCAATGGGCCAGACTTAGGCCCATCTGATTAAGATATGCCCTTAAAATTTAGGGCAGAAAAGAAATAGAAAAATAAAGTGGGTCTTACACACAAGACCTGGTGTTTCAAGAGAAAACTAAAACGCGAAGATAAGTCATGAAAATACGCAACAACCAAATAATATGTTCTTTCAAATATTTGAATATTATAAATTATAAATAGTTAAAAGAAAGTGATACAACAAAGTTGGTTGCAATTTCTAATCTGGTTACAAATTCTAATCAATAATACACCAAACTAATAAGAGAAAAATAACATGAAAAGAGAAAATACAACATATTAAACTTTTGATTCTAGAACTACCAAATATAAAACCTTGAGCTGGAGTTGATAATAAATGTCAAAAAAATATATTATGGTTTTACAAAATATCTTCTATTAAAAGCCAACAAATGTGAGTCTTGAGCATAAGCTACCTTGAGCATAAACTTCCTGGTACCCAGAACAAAACCTGCATCAATGTTCCCAATCCCAATAGCAAATTGACAAAATGCTCCAACCGTATATGTATGAGAATAAGTACCAAAGAGAACCTGCAAGAAATAGTGAAATTAGCAAAGCATGAACCAAAGTTATACCGTTGTATTCAAAATCTGTCTTAAGGTACATTTCTTATGATGTTCTAGATATATCCGATCGTTAAACAACTTGAAATGTATTATTCAAACGTATTTATCATAACCCATCCTCAAATATCCTCAATGCTTAGAGGTGTCAATTTGTCCCAGCCCACAGGGTTTGGCCTTGGCCCATGTGGGCTAGGGCCAAAAAAGCCCACATTGAAAAAAAGCCCCCAACAAAGAAGCCCACAGGGCCAAAAATCTTACAAAAGCCATGTGGGCTAGGGCCAACCCATGGGCTTTCATCTTCCACATGAAAAATATATTATTTTTTAAAACATATTACAATTTGTGGGACAAGCCCAAAGAACCGGACAAGCACGACGACCCGAGTAGGTCGAACGACCCGGACCTGCCCGACGATCTCGACAAGAATGATGACTCGAACGGACCCGATGATCCAAACAAGCCCAAAGACCCGAACGGGCCCGACGACCCAAACGATCCGGACGGGCCCGACAACCAGGACAAACCCGACAATAAGGACGGGCCCGACAACATGGACGGGCTCGACAACCAGGACGGGCCCAACGACACGGACGAGCCCGACAACCTAGACGGGCCAAACGAGCCAGAAGGGCCCGACGCGCCGAAACAGCCCAACCACCAGGACGGGCCCAACGATCCGAACGGGTCAGACGACCACGACGGGCCCAACGACCCAGACGAGCCCGACGTCCCAAACAGGCCCAACGACCCAGACGGGCCCGACGTCCCGAACAGGCCCAACGACCCAAACGGGCCAAACGACCTATATGGAACCGACGTTCGGGACGGGCTCGACGACATGAACAAACCCGACAATCTGGACGAACTTGACGACCCGGACGAACTCGACAACGCGGATGAACCCGACGACGTGAATGGGCCCGACAACCTAGACTGGCACGGACGGGCTCGACGATCCGGACGTGCCCGATAACCTGAACGGGCCCAACGACCAGAGCGAACCCGGATGATCCTAACGACCTGAATGGGCTCGAAATCCTGGACTGGCACGACGACCTAGACGGGCCCAACGACCTAGATGACCCAAATGGGTCCAATAACCAAGACGCGCCCGATGATCCAAACAGGCCCAACGACCCTGACAAGACTGACAAGACTGACGAGCTCGATGATTTAGATAGGCCCAAGGACGCGATTAGGCTCGATGATCTAGAAAGGCCCAACGACCTAATTAGGCCCGTTCGGGGGGACGGGCCCGTTCGGGTGGATGAGTCCGTTCGGGTCGTCAGGCTCGTTTGGCCTATCTGGATAATCAGGCCCGTTCAGGTCTTCGGGCTCGTCCAGGTCATCGTGCCCGTTTGGGTCGTCGCCCGTCCGGGTCGTCGTGCCCGTGTGGGTCTTCGGGCCCGTTCGGGTTGTTGGGCATGTCCGGGTCGTTGGGCCCGTTAAAGTCGTTGGGCCTGTTTGGATGATCGGGCTCGTTCGGGTCATTGGGTCCGTTTGGATCGTTGGGCTTGTCTGGGTTGTAGGGCCGATCCCGATTGTGGGCCCGTTTGGATCGTTGGGCCTGTATGGGTTATTGGGCCTGTTGGAGTTGTTGGGTCCGTTCGGGTCTTCGGGGCCGTTAGGATCGTTTGGCTCGTTTAGGTTGTAGGGCCCGTCCGGGTCGTTGGTCCCATATGGCTCGTCGGGCATGTACGGGTTGTCAGGCCCGTTTGGATCGTCGGGCCTATTTGGGTTGCGGGCCCGTTTGGGTTTTGGGCCTATCTTGATGATCGGGCTCGTTCGTGTCGTCAGGCCCGTCCAGGTCGTCAAGCCCATCCGGGTCGTCGGGCCCGTTCGGGTTGTTGGGCCTGTCTGGATCATTGGGCTCATTCAGGTCATTGGGCCCGTTTGGGTCTTCGGGCCCGTTAGGATAGTTGGGCTTGTGCGGGTGGTTGGGCTCGTCCGGGTCGTTAGTCCCATCTGTCTCGTCGGGCCCGTCTGGGTTGTCGGGCCCATCTTGGTCGTCGGGCCCATCCTTGTCATTGGGCTCGTCCTGGTCATTGGGCTCGTCCGAGTCGTCGAGCCCATCCGGATCGTCGAGTCCGTCTGGGTCGCTTGACTTGATCTTTGACTCTTTCTTAATGTAGTATTATTTGAGGGCTGACCCACCTTAGCCCTAGCCCTAACCCACTAGAAAGGGAACTTTGGGGGTTGGGGTTTTTTTTTGGCCCCCTCATTTGGGGGCCCCCTAAAATGGAGCTTTATGAAGAATGGGCCAGGGCTAGCCCATGGGCTAGGGGCCAAATTGACACCTCTATCAATGCTTCAACTAAATCCTCAAAGGACAATCTTATTCTCAATAGATAACTAGTGCAAGAGAAAATAAATCCTGGAGCATGATAAAATGAAAATTGTATTTTTATTACTTTTTATCAACATGCTTGGTATAATTTTTTTTTTCTAATGTGAACCAAAGTTTTTTTTTTTTTAAAATTCAATCATGGTTAGTTTTTTATCGTCACTGTCAATACTATTTTTTTTTTTTAATATAGATCATTATTTTTTCTACTTATTCTTAACAATGTGAAGATGCCTATTTGGTGTAATGTTAGCCAAGCTTTTTTATCAATAGCGATACAAATATTTTTCAATCCATATAAATTATTTGTTGGTTGATCCACACTATCAGCATTTATTTGAGAGAACCCCTAATAAAATTTAAGGTCTCCACTCTATGACATAATTTTAATAGCTACCATTAATGGCTAAATCCTAAAATCAAGACATTTATCATACTAATAAGTCACAACCACTAATAACACAACACCTATCCAGAATTTCAAATTCTTAAAATAACTCATGATAAACTTAGAGTAACTTCTAAGAACTACTCTAGATTTGCCGCTATAAGAACTACAAAGCAAGAGTAGTCCAACACTTGAGAAGTTGAGCACTTTACTACTTGGTTAATGTCCTAACTATAGGGGTATCATGACAAAAAAATACATGCATCTTTCCGTATTCAAACACTATGCATTTTCACCCTTTATATACAAATTTATGAGCACAAAATGACCATGTTAGGAAACAAGCAAAAAAGCAAATGTAAAAACATTTATGATAGTAAAGGGTAGCGAGAAACTAACATTTAAATCACGGTAAGTCTAACAAGTTGATTAGTTTACTCACTATTTCATCCCTCTGGTTTTCTTGATAACCGTTTTGGGACAACTCTCAGGAGTAAATTTCAACTCTGCACATCGTGAACATTAATTAGTTACATGAAAACAAGCTTGGGCAATTTAAAAGCCGTGACAAGTCTATAATCAAAAAATAAATTAAATAAAGAATTGCATGCATACAAATCACTTAATCTCGTTGTTTCTGCAGAGAACAAATAAGATCAGTTAGGCACAAGTATCACGTTACCCATGTCTGCCATCTCCTCGGTTGGCTTCTTCCCCTTTTGGCATATATCGGCTTGGACCCGGGAGGGGTTACCTGCAAAAGAGACTCCAAAGCTTAAGTCAGCCAAAGCTCTCAAAAGTCAAATCAGGTGATTAATGGAGTAATGAATGCGTACCTTTAATTCGTGGTGTCCATGTGTATTTATAGATTATTAATTACGTCTGACCATTTCATGGGCCGGACCTTGGCTTGGGTCATAGGTGGGTCTGGACCTTAGCCCAAGCCCTTAGTCTGATTATTATGGGCTTGCTGAATCTTAGGAGTGCCTTGATTCCATTAAGTGTACCAAGGTGGTCGCCATAGGCCGGCTACCTCTTCAGCGGCGCATGCCGCTATCGCTTAATGCGTGGTCTTGGACTGGTACTTAGTGTCCTAGGGTACCGATTTAGGCCGGTTAGGATTAGGTCAGCCTGGACCGATTTACTGAATAACTTAGCGTGTAGATATGGTGGACGTTTGTTATTATTATTTGGTCGAATTGGCTAGGTGTGGTACACTCGTCAAGGCAGAAATGCTAGTTACTTGCAACCGAAGAACCTTCACATACCTTATTGTTTTCTCCAACATGGAGACCAAATCAATCTGCAAAATTCATCAATGGAGTAAATCATAATCCTAATTATTTTAAGTTTTCTTACTTTGCAATTAAAACTTTGCAAATCACTACCAATATAAAAATATTAATTATTACGACCAATTATGTCAAATTTTAATTACGTTAACCGATGTAAGCCACAACTCGAGCAAAGTATGTTACAACCACAATATGAAGAACATCTAGTCAACTCTGACAATATAACTTGCCTCCCCTTGTAAGTGGCAATAAACAATACCCACTTTCTAAGAGCTTTTACCGTAAATAAAATATAATCAGATACAGAACAAAACATTAATTAATAACTCATTACAAATCAAACCTTGATAAGAGAAATTAACCGCTGCCTAAGTCTAAAACTGATAAGATCTTCAAGATACTTTTGAATGTCTTCCAATATATCATCTTGCAGTCCCTCATCAAGCACCATAGCTTGTCAAGAAAACAATACAGAGGTATTATCCAGTAACAAAATAATTAAATAATGGCTAAATGAACTTGAGTGATTCCTTAAACAGAAAGAAATACCCTTAAGAGAAAATGGAGGGATGCTATCAAATCTCTTCTTTCTGTATATATAAACCAAAGTCCTGCCGCAAGCCGTAAAACTTCCGGTGGTTCCCTTCCCATTAAGCCTCACTACAGATAAAACCAAAGCAAGTAATTAAATATAAAAGATGCACATGTATTGACAATATCATTCATGGGATCGTGGTTTCTCAGTCTAACATAAAAACTGGAAAATTAAATCCACTAAAGAACCACAACTAAAACTAACTTATCTTTAAACTAAACTACCTTCAACAAACTTTCTATTTCAAAGAACAATCATATAGTGTTGTAAATTAATCACTGCACCTAAATCATGTTTATTAAGCAAACACAAGGGAATGTTGTTCAGGTTAATGATATATGCATATGTTTTACAACATTTGACCATAGAGACCGAAACTGAGCTTTGTTTAGACAGGAGTTAAGATGAACAAAAATGGGGCCAAAAAAAACTTGTTTTTATAACTCTCCCCTTTACCAAAATTCATGGTTACATCTTTGCCATAGTAGTGAATGCTTGTGAAAAGTTTTAAAATTATGAAACTATATGAAACAATACACTGGTTTGAGAAACAAGAAAGAAAACTAAAATACCCCAAGATGTTAATAGGTTCAAACAGTTGAAGATTATCAGATTTCATGAACAATCATGGTTGACTTTTCCACGGAAAAAAGAAGAAAGCACGAGATATGCAGAAATGGTGAGGGAAAGCGAGAGCATGCAGAAACGAATGGAAGAGAAATGTGATGGATAGCAGAAGTGATTCATCTTATTAAAAAAAAGAGAGGAGTCTCCTCCTTTTATACAAAGAGAAAGAGAAGAAAGGTAGGTTAACAACTAACAAACTAGCGATTGAAAAATAGAAATACATGAAAACAGTTTTACACAGTGGTTACACAGTTACACAAATAATGATGGACTATTAGATCTTAAGACCCCCCCGCAAGCTGGCAGTAGATGTTCTGCGTGCCAAGCTTGGAACTGAGTTGGGAGAAGAGACCAGGAGGTAAAGACTTTGTTAGAATGTCAGCAAGTTGGTGGAGAGACGTAAGTCATGCATGAGATGATACAACCATTGCACCTCACAGACCGTGTGAGCCAGGGCTCGATACTCGGCTTCAGCTGAACTTCTGGAAATGGTGGTCTGTTTCTTTGATTTTCAAGCGATGATGGTGTTTCCAAGGTATACCAGATATCCAGTCATGGATCTATGAGAGTCAGTGCATCCAGCCCAATCGGAGTCGCTATAGGCTTTGAGATGAACATCACTTTTCACATCCATGAATATTCCTTGCCCAACAGTGCCTTTTAGGTAACGAAGGACCCTGTATGCGGCTTGATGATGATCCTTGATGGGTGCACTTACGTATTGACTAAGTTGATTGACAACATAAGTGATATTTGGTCTCGTGTTTGTTAAGTAGATGAGTTTTCCGATAAGCCTTCGATATGCACTTGGATCTGTCACGGGCTCGCCATCTGCATGTAGCTTAGTGGAAAAATTCATGGGAGTGCTAACAGGGGAAGAGTTTAACATACCAGTTTCACACAGCAGATCCATAGTGTATTTTCTTTGTGATAGGTTGATACCAAGATGGCTTCGAGCAATTTCAAACCCCAGAAAGAAGGTTAGATTGCCCAAATTTTTAAGTTTGAATTTTTCATCTGGCTCACTTCCAGTTACAATAATATCATCAACATAGACAAGAATAATGATGATTTTACCTTGGATGTCGCGAATAAATAAGGAGTGATCAGCGAATGATTGTGTGAAATTGTGGGTGAGAAGAAAATTGGAAAGTTGAGCATACAACTGCCTACTAGCCTGTCGCAGTCCATATAGGGATTTATGTAGAAGACATACCTGTTTTGAATTCTGATGTATCAGGCCAGGAGGAAGGTCCATATATATATGGTTTCATCCAATTCTCCATGAAGGAATGCGTTATTGACGTCTAGTTGAGTTAATTTCCAATTCTTGATGGCAGCTAAAGCAATGATAAAGCACATTGTAGTTAATTTTGCAACAGTGCAAATGTGTCATGGAAATCCATGCCCTCCAATTGAGTAAATCCTTTTGCTACTAAGCGGGCTTTGTGCCTCTCTACAGACCCATCAGCTTTGTGTTTAACTTTAAAAACCCACTTCCATCCTATAGTTTTGCATCCAGAAGGAAGATTAGTGATGGTCCAAGTTTGATTTTGTTCGAGTGCTGATAGTTCAGTGTCCATAGCTTTCTTCCAATCGGGATTCTGAGTAGCTTCCTCAAAGGATTTTGGTTCACTATTGCTATGAATGTTGAGAGTGATCTGCTGAAAATGAGTGGACAGTCTAGACAAAGAAATATATGATTGAATAGGGTACTTTGTGGTCTTGACACAAGCTAAATTAGTTTGATAGTCCTTCAAGTATGCGGGCAAATTCCTAATCCTATTGGATCTTCGTGTATCAATAATGGAAGAAGTGCAGTTTTGATCAGCAAAAATCAAATTACCAGTACTATTAGTATCACTACTGGTATCACTATTGTGCAGCTCATAATCAAAAACAGGATTATAAGATTGACTGATAGGTAAACAAACATCATTTCTGACTGCATTATTATCAATGTTATAGCAGCTAGGGAAAACATCTTCATGAAATAGCACGTTACAAGAAGTCTTAATGTCATGGCTTTTTAGATCATAAGCAATGTAACCTTTGGTGTGAGGAGGAAAACTAAGAAAAATAGCAGGTCTAGCACGTGGCTCAAATTTAGAACGTTTAGCTAACAAAGTTTGCACATAACAAAGACATCCAAACACTTTAAGATCATGATAGTTATAAGGATTTTTGTAAAGTTTTTCATGAGGAGTTTGATTATTAAGATAAGGAGTGGGAGTAACATTAATTAGAAATGCAACATGTAAAAGAGCATAAGACCAAAAACATGTGGATATTTTGGATTAAAAAATTAAGGCCCGGGCAACATTTAGAAGATGCTGATGTTTTCTTTCAGCTATCCCATTTTGCTTGGGAGTTTCCACACATGTGGTTTGATGAATAATGCCCTTAGAATCAAAGAAACTATTCATTTTAAACTCATTACCATTGTCACTTCTAATGATTTGCACCTTGGTCTCAAACTGATTTTCAACAAGATTAATGAAATTGACTAGATGAGTTCTTGTTTCAGATTTGTTTTGCATAAGATACACCCATGAAAATCTGCTAAAATCATCTATGACAGTAAGAAAGTATCGATGCCCATGAAGAGAAGGAGTGGGGGATGGACCCCATATATCAACATGTATAAGACTAAAGAACCTCTCAGTACGAGACTCACTATTGGAAAATGAAAGCTTCTTTTGTTTTGCCATATGACAAATATCACAAGGTTCATTTACAGAGTATATGTAATCAAATTTGCTATGTAAAACATGAAGTCTTTTATTAGACGGGTGACCTAATCTTTTATGCCAAATATTGCTATTAATGGAGTTGACAAACCTTGTAGGATTGGAAAGCACGTATAAGCCTTCTTGATACTCAACTGAACCAATCATCCTTTTGTTCAGATCCTAAATAAAACAACCACTATCAGTAAAAGCAATGTGTACCTGTGAATCTTTGATTAGTTTGGATAATGATATTAAATTGTAATTGAATTCAGGTATGAACAAGACATTATGCAAGGTAATACCATTGTTTAGTTTAATGTTTCCTTTATGGGTAGCTTTTACATGAATGCCATTAGGTAGATTAACTTTGATATCATTGATCTTACTGTAAGAATCAAAATTATCCAAACTTATAGTAACGTGGTCAGTAGCCCCTGAGTCCACAATCCATCTTTCTTCGTTATGTATCATGTTAATGTATGAAACGATGTTACCTGAGTCAATGTTATTCGTAGATATGCTGCTGATGTGACTTGACTTTGGTGTTATGGTAACGGACTCTCCTACAGGTTTGATTAGTGCCATCAAAGCCTGATATTGTTGCTTTGTAAATTTGATTTCTTGCTCATCTTCATCATTCTTAGTATCATCAGCCTTGATGTTAGCACTGAAAGGCTTGTGGCCAGGAGGAAACTCATGCTTCTTATAGCACGTATCGATAGTGTGGCCAGTTTTTCCGCAATGTGAACAAACCCGCTTGCCTCCTTTGTTGCTTGGAAATCCATTCTTTTTATAACATACAGACTTAGTGTGTCCATTTTTACCACAAAAGTGCATGACGAACCTGAGTTGTTTGCAGCAACAATGATCTTGACTTCTGGATTCAAAACATTGTTTGATAACTATCTTTCTTGCTGTGAAACATAGGAAAATATTTTCGTAATGGGAGGCAAGGGCTCCATCAACAACACGTGTGACTTTACATTGCTAAACTGGTCATTCAAACCTCTCAAAAATTGCATGGTACGATCCTCGAGCTTTCTTTGTGCAATAATTTCAGAGACTCTCAAGTTCGTCCCAGATTATCCTTAGTTTGGTGAAATACTCACTCACCGTTTGGTCTCCTTGCTTTAACTTAGTAGCTTCAGATTGAAGGTCTGAGATTCTCAAAAGGTCTCCTTGAAAGAAGTGGCTTTTCAGGTCACTCCATATATCTTCTGCATTTTCCATCCATATGATGCTCTGTCGTATTTGTGGCGAAACCGAGTGCACCAGCCAGGATACCACCATATTATTGCACCTCATCCAGGCATCACGCAAGGGGCTATCACTATCAGGTTCAGTGGCGGCTACATTCACAAACTGTAACTTGTTCTTTGCACTGATAGTTGTGAGCACCGATCTGCTCCATGAATGGTAATTATTTGAATCTAAAACAGGAGAAACAAGTGCAATGGCTGGTTCTCTCCAGGGTGCAAGTAGAGATTGCTATCATTTGAGATCTTTTCTGATTTTTCTTCCTTGGCCATGATATGAAAAAGAGATTAAACGAAAGAATTGTAAAGAAAACATGTGAGAAAAGGATTGGGAACGTAAAGAAAAGCCAAGAAAAGATTAGGAGATTATCAGAGTACACCAGGCGCGCAGCAGAGCTCTTCATACGAAGAGCTCTGATACCATATCAAATTTCATGAACAATCATGGTTGACTTTTCCACGTAAAAAAGAAGAAAGCACGAGATATGCAGAAATGGTGAGGGAAAGCGAGAGCATGCAGAAACGAATGGAAGAGAATTGTGATGGATAGCAGAAGTGATTCATCTTATTAAAAAAAAAAAAAAAAGAGGAGTCTCCTCCTTTTATACAAAGAGAAAGAGAAGAAAGGTAGGTTAACAACTAACAGACTAACGGTTGAAAAACAGAAATACACGAAAACAGTTTTACACAATGGTTACACAGTTACACATATAATGATGGACTATTAGATCTTAAGAAAGATTGTGAAAATATGTGCAGTGGAAGCTTAGAAACATTAAGTATAGTAATTTTAAAATGTGGTATTGTATTGGAGTAATTTGTAAGGTTGCATGAAGAACTTACGGAGAGAGTTGTTGGACCCACATGAGAGGTTAACTCTTGCTTGATAGGGACAGCATTGCGGAACTCATTACTTAGAGGTAGAGTAATGATAGTTTAACTCACCAAATTTGACCCCTTTTTAACCTATCTACATGTCAATGAGATGTGGCATTTTGATTTTTAGTTTTCAATTTTTTTAACTTGTGTGACGTGGCATTTGTATTGATTGGTGTAGTCCAGAGCCGAAGAGGGTATTTGCAGTTCAGGTTTCAAACCGACCCTTTTCATTCTTTCATTCACTTTCTTTCCGCCTCCGCGTCTCTTATCTTTCACCATTGAAATCTCTTGTTTCTTAGGACAACGTTCTTCGCTTTTTCTCTTTCGTTAGAGGCACTTTGAACATTGTGTGATGCTGAAATTTGGTGAAAAAGAGGGGTTAGGGTTTTGTCTTTCTTCCTCGCAAGGAACACACATGCACATTCATCGATTCTTTTTTTTCATTCCACATCTCTCACCGTTGTGTATCCTATTCTATCTCCTAGGTAAGTTGGAGTTTCTATCTTCATCCTCTCTCTCGTTTTAGGGTTTTTTTTTTGTTCATTATTTCTCTCCTTGTTCATCTTTTATTTTTCTTTTTCTGGGCTTATTGTTCCCAACATGAGTTTGTTTACTATATGTGTATGAGTGTGTATTTATAAGATTCAAAATTTGATTTGTTGAAGCTCTACAGGTTCACAGTTCACTCTTGTGAGTGTATGCAAAGAAATAAAATCATATGCCTTTTCTAATTTTTATCACATAGGGATCAATGCATTCCTAGCTTAAGAATAAGTGGTGTAAGGAAGACTTGGTTTTATAAAGAACAAGCATACGACCCAATTGTGTCTTTGTATATAAATAGTTTAATATCAATAGAAATTGTTGGCAATGACAATTGTAGACAAATTCTTTAAATTGGTGTTGTAAGAATTGACATGTTTTCAAAGTAATAAAGTATATGCTGACTATATAGTATTTAGTATTTTATTGATAATTGTTTCCCCAATCTTTTATTGATTGTGGTTTTTCAAGATTGGTATGTGGTCATCACACCGTCTGATTTTGTTATCATTTACAATGAGTCAATGATGGAGTAAATTAAAAAGTTGAACCCATCATATGTAACAACAACGGTTGGATCTTACCTTCTCATTGTGTTATCATTTACAATGATTCAATGATATAATAATTTTAAAAATTGAGCCCACCATCTGTAATTGTTGGACCTGGGTGGAAGTTGTTTTGTTTTCTTAACTATTAACTTTGATTGATTTTTTTTAACTATGTCTGTCTCTTATTATATTTACTGATATTCATAGGTTAGTGCACTACTTGTTTTGGGTTTGAAGGCAAAAATTTGTTTTAATGTTATTTTGGTTATGAGGAGTCTATACTCTACTGATTAAGTAAACTATAAAGTATTATTTCAAACAAAATAAGGTCTTTGTTGAATTAATGAAATTTTTTAGGTTGTTTATATTTCTTCTTCTGAAACTCTGCTTCAATAGTTTTCAGATGTAGCATAGTTACGGTTGTCTTTAACTCTTCCATTGTTAATAGCGATTATATTTACAGATGCTAAGGAACATGCAAAGATAAAGAAAAAACTTCTTTTAGTTTAAACAATATATGTTGTCTTATTTTTTAACTATGTCTGTCTCCTATTATATTTATTGATATTCATAGGTTAGTGAACTTGGCATTTGAAGGTTGTAGATACTGTCATACCAGGATCTGACTAGAAGCCAGGAGCTTGATTCAAACTAACTTGTTTTACTTTTATTGGAACTTGTATTTTTTCCTTTATGCTTGGCATTTGAAGGTTTATGCTTGATGTTTGAAGGTTGTAGATGACTGAATATTAGCAAGCAGGTTCATAATTCAATTACAGGGATCTGCATAATGGAGTAAGGTCATCATGGATCATGGCGGGCGGGGTTAATACCATAAGGCTCAATTATACTAGTTATATTGCACAAACATGATCATTATCCTTGACATGAAGGAATACCGTGCTATACAACTCCTTTCTAGAAAAAAAAATTAGGATAAGGATTTTAAATATAGAATTTGTCTTATAATTTAACATCTCTCAATATTGTATTTTTTTATATTGGAAGAATTTGCTACAATAATTGAAGATTTTTTTTTGTAGTGTTATAATTTTTTATAGATTGTGTTATAATTTTTTTATAGATTTAAATTTTCATTATTAAATAAAAACTGTAAAAGAATGAATATTTATAGAATGAATATCTATATATATTGTTAGTTTCTATGTACTTTGTTTTGTGCAAAAATGGATGTAAATATCTGCATGTGTACAAAATCTAAAAAAAAAAAAATAGACAATTGTACATAAAAATGGACTTACTATTGCTAGAAGTATGGTTACGAGGAGGGTTTGTTTTGAAATGTGCGTTTTTGGTGAACTTTTATTTGGTGGAGCAATTAATGAAAATTTATATCATATATGGAATAACCCTTTATTTTTTACGATAACACTTAATGGAATAAGCAAGTCTATATGTACAAAATCTTATAAAAGAAAAGATAGATACTTGTGCACAAAAAGACACTTACTGGTAATCCATGTGTACAAAATCTTATAAAAAAAAAGACAGATAGTTGTACACAAAAAGACAGTTATTATTACTGATAGTGTGGTAATGAGATGACCTTTGAAATGTTCATTTTTGTTATTAATGAACATTTATCTTGTGAATAAATTAATAATAATTAATATCGTATTTGGAGTAACACATTACTCTTGAAGATAACACTTAATGGAATAAAAGTCCATATGTACAAAATCTTCTAAAAGAAAACACATAGTTGTGCACAAAAAGACACTTATTGGTACTCCATGTAAACGAAATCTTATAAAAAACACCTACTATTACTAATAGTGTGGTAACGAGAATAAGCAAATGCATATGTACAAAATGTTATAAAAGAAAACACAGATAGTTGTGCACAAAAAGACACTTACTGGTACTCCATGTATACAAAATCTTATACAAAAAAAGACAGATAGTTGTACACAGTAAGACACTTACTATTGCTGATAGTGTGGTAACGAGATGACCTTTGAAATGTTCATTCTTGTTATCAATGAACATTTATTTTGTGAACCAATTAATAAAAATTAATATCGTATTTGGAGTTACCCTTTACTCTTGAGGATAACACTTAATGGAATAAGCATGTGCATATGTACAAAATCTTATAAAAGAAAACACAGATAGTTGTGCACAAAAAGACACATACTATTACTGATAGTGTGGTAATGAGATAACCTTTGAAATGTTCATTTTTGTTATCAATGAATGTTTATTTTGTGAACCAATTAATAAAAATTAATATCGTATTGGAAATAATCATTGAAAAATACTTAATTTAATGAGGATGTCCATGTACAGAATCTTACAATAAAAAAGACAGATAGTTGTATTTGTAGATATCCATGAGATTACCTTTGAAATGTGCATTTTACTCCTTACTTCGTGAAGAAATTAATGAAAATTAATATCATATTTAGAAAAATCATTGAAAAATACTTAATTTATTGAGGACATCTATTTGTACAAAATCTTACAAAGAAACAGATAAATAGTTATACATAGAAAGACACTTAATAATCATTCGTTAATTAATTGAATGAGGACATCCTTGTGTGCAAAATCTTAATAACATACATACACATAAACATATAACATGTCTTGTACAAATAGATTGATGAAACTCTAAAATGAAACAACCAAATAAATTTTGAAATTATGAGCAAGCACACCATAAATCTTCTATAATTGCAGTTTCAGCAACAAGAAACATTGAACAAAATTTACTAATATCAAGAAAGTGGCAATCAAATCTACCCCACAAATTATAGGATTGGTTCAAAGCTAATAACCATTGAACAATATAGTTTATCATATATGATCAACTTTAACAGCTTTATGAAAAATAAAAAGTTATCTAATATTTTTCTAATGTATCTAATTAGGTATATCATCTATGAGCAACTTTAACAACATTAATCTTTAGAGTTGTGAACTACACGTGGTCTGATCTTCTTTATGCATATGACAGATTTTGACTTGGGCAACATTTGAAACCTTTAATACCCTCCATGAATAGGCAATGCCCACGAGAGTGTTGTAGTGCAATTAACTCCAATTGATCAAATTAACTCCACCACCATAACTTGTCACATGCACAATTGAAAAAGTAAAAAGAAAAGGAATTAGAATCATAGAGACATAATAAAATTTGCTAAGATGTGAAAATGAGACATTCATAGTTGTCAAGATCTTATTTTCAAAGCTTCTACTTCTAACTTTGAAAAAAAAATTCAATATTAATTAAGCATGACTAGGGATTAGGTGTGTGAGGTAGCCCCAATTTCAAAACCGTAGAATGGCAAAGTAACAGGAATAATAACAAAAAATGATTGAAGTATCATTGTTCTACTTCACTTGACCATAAAAGCTAATGGCTCACGGAACCATTTGTTAATGGTGGAGGAAAAGGAATACCAGTGACATTCCTCTACCTTAATAGAACAACATTATTTACATATGGGTCTGGAACCTCAGTTTATAGCAACCAAATCCTTAGTATACTTAGTAAAATATTGTCCATTAGATGAGGTCCAACAAAAAAGATAAAGTGAATGCAAGAAGTGCCCACATTGACTTCCATGACATAAATAGATAAAATGTGATTTTATGAATGCATAGGTGGCTTGTCATGAAAAAAAAAACCTATCACAAAAGGTTGTTTATTCATGTCAGTTGCAGAAGTAGTTGATTGCTCTAGGCTGACGTTTCTTTGCTCTATGCTCTCCATGTAAACTCCAGAAAAGTGAACCTCAGATGAAGATTCCATTAAATCCACAACTGACTTAGTTCCATAGGCAAAGATCTACAAAAATAAAATGTCAAACAAACACTCAATAAAAGACATAAAAATATGAGTAGTAATAATAATAGTAGTATACCTTTCAAATGTATGTGGATGATTGGATCAATCAAGACAACCATTTCACCTTATCAGCAATGCTTAAGTTGGATTCACGCTTTCAGATGAAGTTCATTCAAACCTTCTAAAAGATGATTAAGTTCACCATACAAGAATCTTAACAATTGCCACTTCCTATAGCGTTATACATATAAATAATCAGAAAAGTGTTATTATATATTCAAGAACTTAACTAAAGGACAAAAGAAGTATTTTGAAATTTCGTTCTGTCCATGGCATGACCTATCAAATAAATAATAACGATTCAGGTCATCATCAACATTAGATTGAGAGGACAAACTAAACCAAGCTTAGGCATCAGAGATCGAGAGAAATAACGGTAAAAAAAACCCTAGAACGACAAAAGGATGAAGATAGAAACTCTCACTTACCCAGGAGATAGAATAGGATACACAACGGTGAGAGATGTGGAATGAAAAAGAAGAATCGATAAATGTGCGTGTGTTCCTTGCGAGGAAGAAAGACAAAACCCTAACCCCTCTTTTTTCACCAAATTTCAGCATCACACAATGTTCAAAGTGCCTCTAACGGAAGAGAAAAAGCGAAGAACATTGTCCCAGGAAACAAAGACTTGAGGAGATTTCAGTGGTGAAAGATGAGAGAAGCGAAGGCGGAGGGGAAACGAATGAAAGAATGAAAAGGGTTGGCATGAAACCTGAACTGCAAATGCCCTCTTCGACTCTGTACTACACCAATCAATACAAATGCCACGTCACACAAGTTAAAAAATTGAAAACTAAAAATCAAAATGCCACATCTCAGTAACATGTAGGCAGGTTAAAAAGGAGTCAAATTTGGTGAGTTAAACTATCATTACTCTTAGAGGTATACCCATAAACCTTCTGCTGTGCAGATGAAATAAAAAGAATAGTCAGAGACAGCCTTAAAAAAGAGTTCGTACGATCATCAGAATTCCAAAAGTAGACTTTAGTGTTGGTTCATTCGATGATCGATTAATTACTTCGCTCCATAGAATATGTAAGACCGACGAATATAAATAATTAATTAAATAATTATTTAATAAATATGGGTAATAAAAATTTTTATGACATTAATTATTAGTATTTTTTATGTGAAAAAATACTAGTTCAAATGATTGAGAGTACTTGTTTGTGTTGAGATGACTTGGGTTTGAGACTTGTGTATGCCAAATTGTGTGTTAATTTAATTGCTTATTGTTTTAGTAATATATTTTATCTTGGTGCGTGATATTAAATTCCTAAAGGTGTAGAAATTATCACGAAACATGAATTGTTGTGCATTGACTTTGTAATTGAGTGGTTGTGTGTTCAAACCTTGCTAGGAACGAATTAAGCTTTCTTTTTGCCAAAAATTCTTTTGGCGTGAATGTTAAAAGGCAAAGGAACCCTAACTGCCAAGAGGGGCAACCTAGAGGGATGATAAACACCTTGTTAATGACTAATGAATAGCCATCATGTCTCCTTTAATTAATTTTTTCGTGTTTGAAAGTAAATGGAGATTTTTACTCTAGTAATTGTGATAGAAAGGAGCGGTAGGAGTGTGTAAATTGCTATTTTGAGTGCACTGTGAAAGGAGGTGAACAAAACAACCATATATAGCATAGACATAAGGTGTGCAAACTAAATTGGTGGGGAAACAAAAGAGGACTCTTGTGGATTACAAAATAAGCTTGAGATTTTAAATTTCAGCAAGGATTAATAGGTAAGCGGAGCTGCTATTGTATGTTTTTAATCGTCTATAATATACTATGCCTTGTATGAACATAATTGCACGAAATCCTCTTTTATTTACGTTGTTTTTCGTAGGTTTTTAGGTTTTCACCCAGAAACCGCCTTACGGTCATGAGTGTGCCGCCAGGCGATGCACCAATTTTGCCCAGTTTTTGGGTTCTACTATGAACAGCCTGGCGACTATGAATACCCGCCAGACGATGCGAGTCTGATTTGTGTGGTTTTGTTATATTTTTCAATGCATTTGTGATGTCTTAAAATTCCTTGCGGAGTATTAGGCATGAGTGACGTTGTGATGCTATATAATTGATATTAAATGTAATTGGTGAAGTGGTTTTGATGATGAATTATGAATGTAAGATATTGGTTTTGGGAAAAATTAATGGTGATTCTGATTACTAGTGTTAATTGTTATATGAATTGTAAATTAATGGTGATTCTGATTCCTCATGTTATCTATGAATTTGGCCTAATTGCATGATTGGGGTGGGTTAGGACAGATTAAAAAGGTTTGCGCCGAAACGGGAAAAACTGGGATTTTACCCAGAAACTGATATGTCGGCTGGCGGCGCATGATTTGTCGCTAGGCGATAGCGGGAATTTTTCCAGTATAGGGTCCTGACTGGGTTGAATGCAAGGGTTGAGTATCAGGGCCATTATTATGGATTTAGGTGACGAGAATAATGTACTTAAACTTGGTGATTGGAAAGAGTAATAAAGAGAATGTGATGGTGATTATTCTAATGTGTAAGTGAGAATTGATATTAAATGGTAATTGCAAAGGAATTGTAATGGGTAGTTATGAATCAATATAAGGGTTAGTGTGAAATGTGGAAATTCTAGATTCTGATTTTGGTGATTTTATTATAAGCTTGATTGTGAACTTTAAGAGTCAAAGTTAGTTGCATGAGTAATGAGGTTAACTGACTTATAAGTAAGAGTGAATGTATTACTAGGTAGAGAGTAAACACTGCATTACAATAAGGTGGATTTTGCATTATGGGATGTGATGCTATATATAAGTTATAAATGTGAGTTACTCTTGATTGGAATAAAGTGTTAATGGTTGCAATTTAGGGAATCTATGTTGACCTTGAGTAGTTGAGATATATGTGGTGTAGTAATGTAAAAATGGAGTGTGGCATAATGATGGGACATGTAGATTGCTAAACTAGAATTTAGCATGAACAGTTAAGTATGAAAAATCTATTTCTGGGGTGCTAAACCAGTATCTGGCACGCTACTAGTAGTGCCTGGCGGCACGGTGAAGGCCGTTAAGCGATAGGGCTTCCAGAGGTGTCACTAGAACGTGGGTCGCCCGGTGATGAGGTGTGAATTGCCATGTGGTATTGTTAGAGCAGTGGTGTTGGTTTTCGTCTGGCGCCTGGTGACGGGGGTGTTTCTCGTTAGGCGGTCTACGTAGGATTGTCGCCTAACGGCGCTTAGGCAACACCAGGAGATAGCGTTGCAACTAGGAACTTTTCTTGTTTTCATTATCATGCTGTGATGTGAGACTTGGATCAGAAGATCTTGTGCCATGAGCTGGTAGGTTCATGGATGGTGGTGAACACGTGATGATATGAGCGGGAAGATTCATATCCTGATACTCTCGTGTAGGGATACGAACGAGGAGGTTTGTATGTTTCGTGCTCACACTTGAGAGATGCTACGAGCGGGGAGGTTTGTAGCTGGTGGATCACGTGTGTTGGACTACGGACGGAGAGGTCCGTAAAGTTGGACTACTAGCGGGGAGATTCGTAGAGGCAAGACTACAAGCGGGGAGGTTCGTAGAGGTAGGATCACGAGCAGGCAGGTTCGTTGGAGCATCATATATCCTAAGTCCATGGTCAATTAATTGTGTGAATTAAAGGTTGAAAACCCTTAGGGTATTAAGGTCTTGGTCAAGAACTAACTAGAAGAAAATAGTTTGGTGTATCTTGATTTTATTAACTTATATGTTAATTCTTGTTGAGCTCACCCTTTCTGTTTGTGTTTGGCGATGATCGTGTGACGTGTCACATAAGAGCAGATGATATTCTAGGTGATGTTGTTGATGCATATCGACGGAGAGAGGGATAACATCAAACCTTATTTTGGCAAGAGATTTTGATTATGTTTTGTTTTCATGTAGTCAAAGTTCTGAAACTTGTAATACATTTATGAACTGGTTTATTTAATTTTAAGTGCGATAAATAATTTTCAATTTTTTTCGCATTTGAGAATAATAAAACAAATTATGACGTTTGATTTTTAATGATTATTTATTTATTTTAATTTGGTAATTTCCAATAGGGACGTTACAGAATCAGATTTGAGATCACTTATCTAAGCCACAAAGAAAGATTCACCTAAAAGAAACTGCAAAAAGCATAGATAACAAGCTACATCCTTCTTTAGCACCTGCATATGCCATGCATATCCCACATAACCACCAATTAAACCTACTTTTTTTTTCATATTTCCCAACAACCAAACATTAACTTGCATTCTTTTATCATGACTCAATAGAGCAACTATAACAGTAGAAAAATCTCCCTTTCATGCTATAACTCAAGATATTATTACATGATCCAAGTTCCAATCATCATGTGACACATTCTTTCTACAAACTACAAACTATAATTATATGTGACAAAAAGATTAGTCAGATTAAATAATTTGTTAAAATACTCGTTGGTCCTTTTTTTTGTACCAAAATCTCAATTTGGTCCTCATATTTTTATTAGTCTCAATTAAGTCCATATTTTTGTAAATTAGTAACAATTAGGTCATTTCCGTTAGTATAGAACTAACACTGTTAAGTAGGTGTCACGTGTCATCTCCTCATTTTTTTGAATTTTTGAATTTTTTTTAATTTTTTTAAGAAAATATTTATGCCACGTGTCACTTTTGTAGTGTGCCACGTGTCAATCTAATATTGTGACATGTGTCAAATTATTGTATGAATTTCAATTTGGTCCTCATATTTATTAATTTGATTTGATTTCAGTCCCAATTTTTTTTTTAAATTTTTAATTTCATGTGCTTCATATTTAGACCAAATTTAATTTTTATATAAATGTTATGATGATACTTTTATTACAAGTGATATTTCTATTACATATTTTTAACAATATTTAATTTATTTAAATTTATATTTTACATTAAACTTTATTTAAATTTTATTTTAAAATTATAAATATATAGATTTATAAATTTATATTCGAAATATTTGTATAACATTATATATC
>Ga0214543_1002671_pt1 | contig 34985 bp, 18 predicted proteins | sample CNSS2metaG_FD_160094 | JGI IMG/M metagenome (GOLD analysis project Ga0214543, IMG submission 160094) | Root nodule microbial communities from cowpea collected in UCLA plant growth center, Los Angeles, California, USA - CNSS2 | ecosystem: Host-associated > Plants > Roots > Nodule | place: USA... | reverse complement strand
TTTTATCTTTTTTTTTTTTTTTTTTTTTTTTTATATATATATATATATATATATATATATATATATATATATATATATATTTAGACTTATAATTCTAAGATGAATTTACAACATTTTTCATTATTTTTTTTAACTTTATTACCGAATTAAGGATGACAACATATTGAGTTGTATATGGATAATGTCTATTCATAATTTGATTCACAACAAAAAATTTTATCTGCTACTCGTCATTTATTCACTGGATATCCGTTTAAAAGATATTCGAGGTATTTTAAATCTGCAAGTACACGTGAATATTTGTGGATATTTAAAAAAATGTTATTTTACATATTTTTTTAAAATAAAATTATAATATAAAATAAGACGTAAATTAAATTGAATATAAATTAAATTTAATCTAATAAAATATAAATTAAATTTTGATTTAAATTAAATTTAATAAAACATAAATTAATTTTTAATTTTAAATTTAGGTGAGTACCCACGAGTATCGATAGTATGATACACGTGTCTGACCCAATTATAATAAATATTAAAATATAAGTAACTCATAAGTAATAACTATCCGTGACAAATTCTATCCATAAATACCTAAAAGCATGAGTATTTTTGTTATACTTATAAAACCAATTTCATAGCTCTTACCATTTTTAGTCTTAAAAGTAGTTATAATTAATATTTAACTGTGATTATAAATTGTTAGAAAACGTATTTTAAGGAACATATACAGATTTTCTTAAAATCTGAAGAACAAAATAGGATTAAACCAAACTAAAAAAGAAAATAGATGATCCAGAAGCTAAATACTTTAATAAATGTAAATGCCAAGCTCGATCTTGAAAACTTTAATAATAAAGGGTACTGTAATTCCATTCATTTTCCCTTTTCCCAGGAAATCAGATCTTGGGATCTTGGGATCTATTCCACATTATTAATAACTCTACTAAGCTTTCTTGATGTGAACATGAGTGAAACTTATGGAGTTGACTTAATCATTTATGATCAGTTGACTTTTATTTATTAATTGGCAGATACAATTTCCATCTCCTACAAGAGAACTCTGACAATTACTAATCATTTAGTATTTTTCTCAAAGATAGTCAATTTGATTAAGTTTAATGGAGTTTTTGTTACACATGGGTTCACCTGTTAAGACTTAATCTACGAAGACAAATTGCACAATATTTTACATCATGACTGTATCTAGATACATCCTCGAATTTGACAGGTTGTCTATGTGAACATATTGAAGAATTAAACATGATCCAACATTAGAAGCTATTCTAAACTTGTACTTCATTGATATTTGTTTAAGATAAAGAAGATTCGAATGTAAATAGTGCTTTGGGTATGACACTTTGTAATCTCATGCAAATCACATTTTGCTAGTTTTGATGTTACCCCTTTAACCACACAATTGATCTTAATCTTAGAATTTAGAGCATTTTGTTAGGTTTAACATCGGCTCTGATATCACTTGTTATGTTTACATAGGGGTTTATTGGAGAGAACAAACATCAATGAAACCTGAGTCCAACCACATAAGGCATTAACACCACTTTGAACCCAGGACATTAAGACAATGATTTATGGGTCTTTATTCATATATAATGTTCTACTTTTTCATTTCTAATCAATATGAGACTTAGACTCAAATTTGAAAATATTTTATATAAGGTTTTTAAGGAAGAATTGTTCCCAAAACTCGTGTTCTTTGAACTTCAGATCCATATAGGGATTCAATTTTCTCCATCATTCTATTATTCACTCGACGTCGCGTTTTACGAGCTCATGTGCACACAGTTATGGCGGGAAGTAGAATGTGAGCTTCCGGATTACAAGTTAGGGAAAAAGGTGCAAGTTGACTCGATGAAAGATAAAAGTTCCAACATAGATCCATACTCTTCGATCGCATTGTCTTCAAATATTATTTGTTTCGTTGCACTCTTCGATTGGATTTCTCTGGTATAAACTAAAAATAAAACTATACTCAACAAAATATTAAAGTGATTCTTATTTTTCTCAACATCTCTTCTATTTTACATAATTTAGTCTACAGCTGTTGATGAAAATTCAATTCAAATTGAAGAAACAAGAAGAAGAGATATGATATAAAATAGATTTGGATACAATACGATTGAGGATAGTAGAAGTTACACTCCACTAATTAATGAGCATCCGCTATTTGATGCGCCGCAGCCGGTGGATCTTTTCTTCCGGCCACCACGGACTCACTCAAGCTTAGCACAAAAACCAACTCATTTGAATAACGTATACCATAATCAAAAAGCAGATGCAGATTTAATGAAACTACCAAAGTTCCCAATAATATATGTTATTTTTCTTTAACGCGGTGGTGGTCTTGCTTGTTTCAAGAAATTCTAGTCAACTTCGTAACATGGGCTTTTCACAATATTAAACTATTATCTTGAGAAACTTATGTGAGTTGTGCCAATTAAAGAGAACAATGTGCATGTACAAATTGGTGGTATGTTGCGTACAAACCTTGTGTGGTGCACACTCTGGCGCATCTTCAATTGCGCACTTCTCTTTTTATATATATTAGGTAGCGTCACTCACTGTATTCTCCATCTTCATATCAGTTCATCATCTTGGTTTCCTCGTCTAAGAGGAACTTAGATTTCTGGTATGCATTCCTTTGTTACGTAGTTTCTTAACGCATGCAACTATCATTTTCGTAACATAGATACAACATTGATGTTTCATTTTGTCGATTGATTACTAAACAATGTGTACTGCAATTTGACAGCGTGTCACTGCGAAGATGAAGCAGAGCATTCTTTCCTCAGTTTTTCTGGGAGTTTTGGCTTGCAGTGCTCTCTCAGTTATTGCAGAAGATAGATATTTGTACTTCACATGGGAAATTACAAACGGAACAATTTATCCTCTAGGTTTTCCACAACCGGTTGGTCATTTTTCCATGTGTATTAAAATGCCATTTTTTCGTATGTAGTTGTAAAAGGGTATATGAATATGATATTCATTTGCTTTCTTACCAGGGAATTCTAATCAATGGTCAATTTCCCGGCCCTACAATCGAAGCCATCACCAATGACAACATCGTTGTAAATGTGATTAACAAGCTGGATGAAAAATTCCTGATTACATGGTTAGTGGTTTTTTTTTGCCACTATTTTTACTTTATAAAGTGGGTGCATAAAGCATTAACCTTTGATTCAAAACAGGAGTGGAATAAAACAAAGAAGAACATCATGGCAAGATGGAGTTTTGGGAACGAACTGTCCAATTCCTCCAAACTCAAACTGGACATACAAGTTCCAAGTAAAAGATCAAGTGGGAACCTACACATATTTCCCATCAACCAAAATCCATAAAGCTGCTGGTGGTTTTGGGGGCTTCAACATTGCTCAAAGATCTGTCATATCTATACCATATCCTGCCCCTGATGGAGAATTCACCCTCCTTATTGGAGATTGGTACAAGACCAACCACAGAGTAAGTCAACAAATCGCTTTGCCAAATTGCTTTCTATCACTTCAATTACTTTTATATTATACTTCAAAATTCTCCCTAGGTTTTTTTTTGGCTAAACCTTATAAAATAGTTTTTAATTAAGTCAATTTTAAGTTTAATTCAATTTTACGACACTACTTAATAAGGTAAAGTTTAGATTATCTTATATACTCTAAATTCATTTTATCTTTAATTGATGTGAAATCTTCTAATATATTTATTATGTTAAGACATATATATCTTAAGTATGAGACTAAATATTAATGATGGTCTGACCCGATAATAGTGACACAATAGATTTAATAAATAACAAATTTTATTAGAATAAGTTTCGATTCTGATATCATCTTAATAATTGAACTATATGTTTGGATTGGAGGATGGATTTGGATGAATGAAAATGAGTTGATTTAAAAGAAAAGAGAAGAAGTGATAAAATTATTTGGATTAAGAAATATCGAGAAATGAAAAACAAAAAATTTATGAAAATTTATGAGTGATTCAATGAAAAAATATATATATATATATATATATATATATATATATATATATATATTATTTATTATTTTATTTTTTGTTATTTTTTTTTATTATTGATATATAATTTATTTATATTATTATTATAAATTATAATACTTAACATTATTAATGTTTTTATTATTACTTATGTATAAACTTTTCTCATATTTCTTTGCATATAACTAAGGAAAGTTAAAAAAAAGAAAAGGATCGCAGTATATTTCATCTCGTTTTTTCCACTTTCATTTAAAATTTGTACTTTCCTGATTCTTGTCACCGGAAACAAACATATTTTTAATCTAACTTAACTATACAATATTAAATTTGTATTCACTTATATGTAATAATCTTATTTTTAGTGAAATTAAGATATCCAACCATAGTTTGGTTTGTTTAAATAAATTATATAACTTAATTGATAAACTAGTACAGTTTTTCACCGTAACTTAATTGTAATATTTTTAGCAGCAATGTCTAAACCATTAAACTTGTATGCTGATATGATTAATTAATCATCCAAAAAGTTGATATTTGAAATGAAAAGATAATAATATAGAATCTTGATTTTCAGGTGTTAAGAAGACTATTGGACGGTGGGAAGAATCTTCCTGATCCCGATTCTCTTCTCATAAATGGCCAAAAGGATGGTGCCGTATTCACTGGGTTACCTGGTATTTTATTTCACATCCTATGGCTAAGAAATAGAGATAGTTTTCAATTTCCAATTAATCTAGGACCATCCATGGTTATTATTAATTTTGGAAAAAATAAAAATAATTTTCAGGGAAGACATACAAGTTGAGGGTGTCCAATGTTGGGTTATCAACCTCGTTTAACTTCAGGATTCAGGGGCATGAGATGAAGCTGATTGAAGTTGAAGGTGCACACACAATCATGGAGTCCTACAACTCCCTTGATGTTCATGTGGGCCAATCCGTTACTGTTTTGGTCACATTTAATGGCCCAATCGCTGACTACGCCATTATTGCATCTACCCGTTTTACCGGGCCCAGTCTTCTCACTACCACAGCAACTCTTCGCTATGCTGGCTCCAACACCAAGTCCCCAATCCCATTGCCTCAAGGCCCACCAACTAATGATGTACAATGGTCCATGGAGCAAGCTAGAACCATCAGGTACTGTATTTTATTTATTTTACAAAATTTATCTCCTCTAAAATAAAAACAAATGAAATGTAAAAAATCATACATGTGTTTTATTTTGAGGGAAAAATTTTAATTTCAAAAATATCACCTTAATTTTTGAAACATGTGTAAGAAAAATACTTAAAATAGTTGAAATGTAAATACAGCTATTTTTTTTATTCAGTTTATCATATTTTATGGTTTATAGTTTAGTGGTTTTCAACTATAAACTTTGTTGTTTTATATTTTTATTCCCAATGATTCTTTTTGGAAATGCCTGTAACTTTTGAGCAATTAATTACATCAATTTAGATCTATCAACCAGCTTGTTAGTCATAAATGTTAGGACACACATTTATAGTTAGTGAAGTTGTTAGGTTTGTATCTTTAGCATATCTCTCACATATATGACTTTCAGCTTTTTTAAGAGGAAACATTTTTTTGAGTTCATTATTTTCAGTGTTGCACTGTTTTCAATTGGGAATCTTCTGATCATTGCCTCTGACTATGTTTTGTTTACTTTTGTTTAAAGACTGAATTTGACAGCAAATGCAGCTCGACCAAATCCTCAGGGCTCATTCCACTACGGAACCATCCCTGTTGTAAGGACACTTATATTGGCAAATTCCAAAGCCATAATCGATGGAAAGTTACGATATGCAGTGAACGGAATTTCCTACGTCAATCCAAGTACCCCATTGAAGCTCGCTGATTGGTTTAACATCCCCGGTGTCTTTGATCTCCACACCATCAAAGATGTTCCTCCTCCTCCACCTGCAAAACTAGGCACATCAGTCATAGGATTCACCCTCCATGACTATGCAGAAATAGTCTTCCAGAACAATGAAAACCACATTCAGTCCTGGCACATGGATGGATCTAGCTTCTATTTTGTTGGGTACGATATAACTAATTTTTACTCTTCTTAATCGGGTTTAGTTCGATTTGTTCATGACAAAATTGATTGACCAAATCTAATAAATATCTAGACTTGCCAATGGCTCGTGGACCCCTGATGCCAGAAAGACTTACAACTTGATTGATGGGATTAGTAGATACACTGTTCAGGTGAGTCACATAAATTCTAAGTAATAAAAATCAGTGTGTCCAAATACTTTATTTAATCTTTCGTATGTTTATGCAATGACAGGTGTATCCAAAGTCGTGGAGCGCGATATTGGTATCTTTGGACAATAAGGGTATGTGGAACTTGAGGTCTGCAATATGGGAAAGAAGGTATTTGGGACAAGATTTGTATCTGAGGGTGTGGAACAATGAGCAAAGTTTATACACCGAGACTCTTGTTCCTCTCAATGCACTGTATTGTGGCAAGGCTAAACACCTCCCCAAGTCATAGCCTCACAAGGGGTTTATGTATAATTTCATGTGATTATTGGCATAAGTTGTAGCTTTGGATTTTCACTTTTTTATCTTCATTCTTATCATTATTTTGTTTACGAGTTTCAGTTACGAGGGTGTGACTGTTCAAGAAAAATGTAAGAGATTGAAAGCCTTCACTGAATATGGGGCATATTGGAAGAGCGCTTTTAACTAGTTAATTTGATGTTGTATTAGATTATTATTTCTTGTAATCGGAATAAAACACATAGTATTTCACCTCATTTCGAGTTCAATCATCACAAGAGATAATCATTAAAAAGTAAACTTTAAATCTATATCAATCTTATCAGTTTGTAAAATAAATTTTGCATCCACTTATATTATAAATTTGTTTTATTTCTAATTGATGTGAAACTTTCAACACATACGTCGAGATAATAAGATGTAAGAGCGGGTGGAATGATGATATGCTCAACAAACACAAATCTCGGTAGGATAGACTCTAACTCATTGTTAGGAAAAAGTCCAAGTGTGAGTCAAAAGTCTCACATTGGATAGAAAAGATAAAGTTAAACACTATATAAGAATAAAAAACTATAACAACATTGATTTAAGGTTTTGAAGTTAAAGTGGTGTCAAAGGTCTTATATGTGTAATACTAATGTCATATAACCATATGGAACCACAATCTCTCAATAACCTTAAACCTTAAGGTTTTGAAGTTAAAGTGGTGTTAAAGGTCTTATATGTGTAATACTAAGGTCATATAACAATCTCTCAGTATTTATGAACTAAGCCAAATGATAAAAAATAAATAATAACACAAACAAAAAATAAAAGATAAGATATAAAATATCTAATATGATTAATAAACGAGAAATTATCATAAATTTTTTTATCAACAATAAAGAATTAATAAAATATAAATCCAAGTATAAATCTGAATTAGATATAGTTCAAGTATGTATAAATTCTATGTAAAATATCTCAATTAACAACATATTTTTTCGGTGTGTATAATTATTATATAATTATTATTCAATGTGTAGGGATTAAACATTGATTAAGTTTTCATAAATTCAGTTCAAATTTCAATGACAAAAACATATTTTTTTCCAATATTTATGAAAAGTGTTGGCTAGACTGACACTAGTTTTTTATTTTATAAAAAAAATTAAATAACTTGTACCGTTTATTATTTTTAACACCGTTCAGAAATAGGGATCAAAAATAATGATTTTGAAATGTAAAGATAAAACAGTGACCAAATTTTAACCAAGGACCATCTAGATCAAACTTCATAAACCAAAAACATATTTTTTTTTCTTAAATTTTATGTTGTATTCTTCGTGGGCTTTGTAAAGTGTTACTGCATTTGATAAATTTACTATTCTAAACACGTTTGTAAAGCGCCAAATCCACATAATCTCGCAAAAAAGAGAGATAATAAAACACTGCATTTGAGCAACATTTTTTTTTTCTTTGTTCACTTCCACAATGTGATGACCCTCTCCCACATTCAGCATATGGAGAATGGAACATGTATTTTTGAAGGGAAACGAATCCTTGAATTAGTTTAGAAAAATTATAAATAATTCTTTTAATTTATTCTTTATGATATAAAAATATAAGGCTTTTGCTTCCCTCGTTCTTTCAACCTTTTTCATGTAATCTGTCTTCTATTATTTGGCTATACATTTCGTACACTATTTTAGTAATTACCAAAACAAAGTTCCCTCAATCATATCCGATTATCATCATTTTTTACTTTATTTGTATAATTGATGTCTTAAGTTTTAAGCTTTTTGTTTTTCTATCTTCCATTTCTCAATTAAATTTAGATAGTTTTTTTTTTTACAATAGTAAAAAAATAAACTAAAATGCTGTGGTAGGCCTAGGTTGGAAGCGAAAACCCTCACCTCTTTGGAAAGTAGTATGTCTAAAACTAAAATAAGTCGATTGATATTTAGTAGAAAAATGTTGAAGTCATATATTCCAGTTATAATAATTATTATTTGATTGTAAAACTTGCATGGTATAATATTCGGAATGCGTGATATTGACGACCTATCAACACTAGTACAAAAAAAATAAATCATTTTTGCAATGTCTCTTTTTAAAACTTGATTTTAAAGTACGTACGTAATAGCACTGTAGTGTTATTACAAATATATAACTTGTTTATAAGGGTAGCCAAGCGAAATACATTCTACGTTAGTTACAAAAGTAATTACTCGCATAGTATATAATATTGTATAAAATACACTTTGTAACTTGTTTTATTTATTTAATATTTCTTTCGTTTATGGCTAAAAATACTCATATATCATATTCTTTTTTCATTTATTCAAAAAATTTCAATGTTTCAATTAACTCAAAATCATTACGTCATTCTCTGTCTTTCTCTTTTCTTCCTTCAAAATATTCATATCTTCAGTTCTCTCCATCACATTCATATATGTTGCGCTTTTTTTTTTTTGTTTGTGTGTGACTACCAATATTACTTTATATTCTTTTTCTCGTGTTGTCGTTGTTGGTGCATCTTTCTCTCTTTTATGTTCAAAATTTCTTCATCCTTTTCTTGTATATGATTTCTTCTGTCACCATGAGTTTTTCCCATTTTTCTGACGATTTTGAATCACATACAACTTTTTCTACATAATGGACATATTTGTTACTAAAATATGATGTATTTAAGTTGTTATACAATTATATTATGATTAGATAAGTATGAGATAGACCTATATATTAGACTTAAAAGACTTAAGATCCATATATATTTAAATTATTTTTTGTATTGATGTGCATATATTGATATTCATCTAGTTAGGATAAGACTTTGTAAATTTTAAATTAAAATTGGCTAATTTTTAAATATATTTTGACTTTCTATTAACTTTCTATTATCTAAGTAAATTTTTACACATAAATTCACTTTTTTTCTTCTAATTTTTAGTTTTTAAAATTATCTACGCAAAAGCCTTTTTAAATTTTATGAATTTCTATAAATAAAATTAATACACACAAACATAACAAAAAATGTATGACATAAGAAATAGTTAAAGAAGTATTACAACATAATAATAATATCCCAGAATTTTGGTATTTTGTTTGGCGACCATAACAACTAAGGAAAAGATATACGATGCTCAAATGATTTTTGTTACTACCACAAATTCAATAGTCTTACATTACTTAGAAGCTAAAGTGTAAGGCGGTTTAAATACCTCTTCTTTCTTTTACATTCTGAAACACCTTTTAAAGACAACGCCTCGGATGAGGGATGATTAACCTTAACAATGTCTTGGAATCGAAACATTGACGTTCATCGTGGGGTTGATAATCGAACCATCGGTTCTATGAGACTAATAATAGAACCTTCGGTCCCTTAAGCTCTCCATTGAAAATCACCTTATTCTTTGTATTTTAGTAAGTTGTTTTTGTTGTATGATCATAGAATTAAGAAAACTATTATTATTATAATTATTTTTATGATGTAAACTTCCATTAATTGCATGGTTAATGGTAAATGTACAAATCATATTAAGAAACTTCATTCTATGCTGAAAGATAATATTCAAAACAAATAAAATTCAACTTTATGGCGAGTAAGGATAAATTGAACCTAAATATCAACGTTTGTAGTTGTCTTAAAGATTCACCTGTTTTTCTTTTTATTTATTTGATCGAGAATCATCACAGAGGAACACTATATAACTACATTTTGGCAGTTCATCTTTTAGTCTAACTTATCTTTATTGAAGCGTGGTTTGGACGTGCTGAGAGAAAGATAGAGTTCAGCAATGAGGAGAAAAGTAAGGGGATGGTGATAGTTTGAATGCAGGAAGATGTCTTCACATAAAAAAAACTTAAAGAAATGTGTGGGAGCATGTATGTCATAATGGATTATATTCTTAAAATAAAGTTAATTAAAGTATATTTCACAAATATACTTAATTATGATTATTACTGCATTTTTTATTTTTTACTTCTTTAATATAGTAACAATAAGTAATTATATATATAATAAAATAATAATAATTTTTTGAATCAAACAGTACAAGTTCTCTTTCCACTTATTTGATTTCTGTTTGTCTCCATTAACCTTTTCTTCTTTTTCTTTCGCTTTCCCTTTTGTTTCTCCCAGTACAGTTATTGACACACATGATAACAACACATTACTGATCCGATATATTTTCTGAACGTTGAAGAGGCGAAGAATCTGCGAGTAGGTTCTGAATCTGTGGTAAAAACACGAAAGGTTTGTGAGTCGGCGTAATGATTTAGAATTACTTGTTTGCATGTGACTGAGTGACTGGTTCTTGTCACATAACGTGTGAGACACTCATAATAGGTTAGAATCGTTAGATAGGTTCGCATTACTGACTAGAATACCAAGAATCAAGATGAGTCGACAGCTAGTTCCAGAATCCAGACACAACATTGTGCGTGTGCGTTTCATAGATATTGTCAGTACTGGAAGAAGGAAATCAAATTTTGGACAATACCGGAGAAACACAAGTCAGGCATAGCATAAGTGCTCACTGTTCTCTGTAAGGACACAGATGGATTCCTCCCATTACCAATTCCAAGATTCTCTAATGCTATTTCAGGAAACCCTTGCAAAAGCCTGGTTTTCCCTTAGATTCGTCGATTTCTCGTAACAAAACAAACTTCTTGCATTTGCATATGCTACCCACTAGGACCACCACCACGCCTCCACCACCTCCTTCTAACACGCACCAAAACAAAAACCCTAAACTTTTTAGTATACCAATATCATATATTCTTCTATACACACCAACTTTACTCTTTCTTGTTGCCTTACAAAATTCTTTTTCTTAAGAACCTCTCATCTTCCCGATTTAAAATGTCAGTTACAACAATCTACTCTACATTTTTCTATTTCGAAGAACCAAAACTACATTAACAAATCCAGAGACGTGGAAAGTAATATGAACCATTAAAAAATTCTCCATTCAGTTTTCAACTCTGGTCCTCCAAATAACCATAGATAACTTAGCCAAGCACACCATCAACCAAACTTACACAAAAACAAAAAATAAAAAGGCTAGTGAGAAAAAAGAACTGAAAAAGTGCTAGATCCATATTCATATACCACCCAAACCAAAGCAATAACCACAAAAGAACCAAACTCTTAAGATACAAAGTGATTAATTAGGAGCACTATGCTACTGTCTAACAGGAAAAGAAAATTTAAGCGGTGAACAAAATAGAGAGAAAAACAGTTATTTCTGTTACGGATATGCACCAGCGCCATTCGTTGTTGGAAGATCAGACCACGAAAAGGTTGGACCGTTCCAGTATCCGAATTCACCCCCAGCTACCGAAGTTGTTTCCATAATGTTGTTGGACACAGAAGAGGAATAATTAGAAGCCATGTTCCCCATAAACACTTGTGACGAGTTATCACCGCAATAATTATTAGCCGATGACGACCTTAGCTTCTGGTAAAGCTCTTGAATTCCACTGTTGTGATGTTCCCCAAGTAGGAACCCCCCATTTTGTTGTTGATCTTGATTGCTTCTCCCAAACAGCCCAAGCGAAGGAACTTGCGCAACCGCATCATAGCCTAAGGTTCGGTGATTCAGCAACGCATTCGAAACCAAGGGCTCAGTGCTCACCATGTGCCCTATCAGGGTCCCTTCTTCCTTGATGGACATGTGACTAGGGTTAGGGTTAGGGTTTTGATTCTGAGTAGCTCTCAGAAGAGCCAGCAGGTGGGTGTTTTGGGGGGAACCCCAAAGGATTTGGCTCGGTGGTGGAAGCTCGTGTTCAACTTCAAAGCCACCGAAACCTGGTGATTTTCCAAGCTCAGATGCAACGGCTTTCATCTTGGTTGAGGCTGTCTTTGCCACTGAGTTGGCCACGCCAATATTTTTGTTTTTCCGGCAGCCACCGCCGATGGGAACGTTGCGGAGAGCGCCACCTTTGGTCCAGTAGCGGCGGCACGTCTTGCAAAAGTGGCGGGGCTGAGTGAGGTTGTAGTTGTTGTAGTAGCAGAACTTGGTGTTGGATGAGTCGCACCGCGGGCACCTGAGGTTTTGGTTTTCCGATGTGGGAGTAGTGGTGGTGGTAGTAGTAGTTGTTGTGGTGGTGGTGGATGTGAGGGTAACATTATTAGTTGCGGAAGAAGGAAGAGAAGAGGGAGACGGTGCAGTCGGGAGTAAAACCCCTCCTCCTCCTCCTGCTGCACCCCCTCCATTAATGGAGGGTTTTCTTTCTGGTGCTATGAGGCTAGCTCCACCCAACAGTTCCTGGATCATCTTCTTTATCTTGGTGGATCTACAACAATCCAAAAACGAAAAGCAAAAGGGTGGCGAGGCTTTTTGAGTTAGTGGAGAAAGAAAAGCGAAAGAAAGTGGGTTTGCTCTGCGTATGAGTGAGAGAGAATTAAAGAGTATATAGATTGGAGAGGAGTAGAAGTGTATGATGACACTCGCCTTTGGGAATTCAATTGGCCAGCTTCGTTGTTTTATGCTGCTAGTAGGACAGCTTCGTTGGCAGTCAGGTACTACTTGTTGCCAAAGAATATATAGAATTGGGGGCTCCCAATAATATATACATATTTATACACTCTATGCCAACTCTTTACACTCACAACAAATTTACCTTTCCTTAAATCAAATTATACAAAAAATAAATTTACTATCTTCTTCTTAAATACCTTGTTAACTTCATTGTGCAAAACATCTTCTGTGTAGGCTTCACAAAGTTGAGTTTCCATTTTGGGCATCCTATAACAACTCTTTGGTGTTGGAAAATTTTGACTACAAGTGATATTATATAGTAAACATTGTTTTTTTCTTAAGCTAATTATTACTTTCGATCTTATATGATTCCAACTTCAGTTAGGAGAGGTTTATTAATGCACTGATCATTACTCATTCTATCATACGTGCGGTCTTTGCTGAACCAATTATGAATTATGTAAGGGATGAAATCATTTTGTTTGTCCCACTTATGAGTAAACAGTACCAGTAAAGACACTTCGTTAATTTCTATGCATCCAAACAGTTTGAATTCCTTTTCTTTTCGCTCGCATATCAACAGAAACTTGCAGACAACGGATTTGAATTCGACTTCGTTTTCCTATTACACGCATATGGCTAAAAACGTGCTTCTCTTTTATGGACTGGGCGTTTCGCTGCTCATGTGTTTTGCTTCCACGTATAAAGTTAACAACTATGAAAGTCTCCACTTCTAAACTCATGTCCTATTGTATATCCAAAAAAATAAAAAATAAAACCTAGCCCAACCTCATTTTTCTTTCTTTCCTTTTAATTTGCATATAAAATGGCGTGGCTGTAACTTTATGGGTATTAACAGATGTTTTTCTTAAGCGGCTCGTATATCGATAATAATATAATAGCAGAAGTGAAAAAGTAGAGGATAAAGGATATATATTTTTGTTCCCCCACTTTGGAAACATTAAATGTGTAAATATTTCTTTCTTGTAAAGGAAATTTGGAAGTTTGGTTGATCCCAGTTGTGGTGGAAAAGTAATTGGTTCCGTAGATTGAAGTGTTTGTGATAGAATGAAAAGGAAAGATAGAGGGAAAAATTTGGGTAGTGATGAAGTTTTTGCAAAAGAGTGGTACTTGTTGGCGCTTGTGGAGGAAGGGATTAAGGGTTTTGTGTGGATGAAGATTCTTCTCCGTTCAAAAACCATGATTACAAGTTCAAGGTGAGGGCTAGTCACGTGGAAGTACGTGTAAAGCTGATTGTCCCTACAAGTATAGTAACTAAAAGAAAGAGCCACTGCGCGCCCGAAACTCATGGCTTCAATTCAGCTCTTCCCCACACTCACTCTCCTGGCCAGAACAAACACATGTCCCATTGTCCTGCCTCTGCTACACATCACACACACCCAAATATTGAAACTTCATTCCTACCCTATATACTTCACACTTACATGCTCAACAACAAACAAAACAAGGAATCAATTCATTCATTCTATTCATTCTTTCATCACATGAATGTTTTCTGTATGGCTTATTGCAAGAGCTCTATCTCCATTAAGAATATACCCCCATCATCGGTTTTCACATTCATGGAATGAAGTTCCAGAACTGAACTGAACTCACCCTCAGAAATTCCCATCATCTTTCAGATACCCCTTTTTTTATTTTTTTTATAAAAAGAACGAGAAAAGCATACGGAAATTGCATGAAATTGTAACATTGGAATATGAAGGCGTGTACGTTCCTTGGCAGCTGCGGTCTTGCAAATGATTCTGTTTATGTTTGTTATCACCATTCTACTTTCTCTGGTCCACTCTACCTAACAAGACCAACAACAGTGCACGATTCAGAGAATGTGAAGCGTTGCAGATATTGCATTCTTTATTTTAATTTTATGCATTATACTATTGCTTCTATATATACAACTTCTATTGCTATCAATCCATTCACACTTTATTATTTTATTTAATTATCACTTTTAATTATGAGTTAGATAATTAGAGAAAAAGGCTTGATTGCTTTACTGTTTTTTATAACCTTTCAGTAAAATGATTTTTGTAAACAAAAATGCAATATAAAAAGGTATTGTTATTTCTACTCGTATAAATTGCCCATTTTGAAAGATAAATTTAATCTATAAAAAAAAAAAGTAAATCTTCGTGGATAACTAGGTGTAGATAGATCATCAGAAATACGAATACAAGTATTATAGATCTTTTTATGTGAAAGAAAAAAAAATATATGTATTGCAAAATGTTTGATATAAATGTTTATAGTTAATATGAAATTTCAATCCCCAACACAGAGTATCTATGGAGATATAATAATACTATTTGTTGGAATCTGACATAAGTAGAGCCAATAATTTGTTAATAATAATTTCCTTAATTTTTCCGGTACTTTCATTTGTTTTTTTCATACTAATATTTATTTTCTTTGGGAAAGTCGAGATTCCATCCTATAATTTCATAGGTACGTCAATTTTGATCTTAGCCAAAAATAGGTATGTAAAATTTGTCTAGAGTCATATTGCTTCTACCACAATTCAAACACAATTAGATGGAGACAGTTACTTGGTTGAATGGTGAATACTATATTCTGAAAATGAAAATGAAAATAAAAATACCATGAATTATAAAACTTTTCTTAAAACGGAGGAATGAATGATGATAAATTGCGGTAATTACTACTATTGAAGGAATTGGTGGTCTATTAACGGAAATTCGGTGCGCTTATATGTGCACCGTAATAGAGGTTTTATTCAGAATAATTCCTTAATTCTGGGTCTCAGTCTGATACGATTACTTGAAGTGATTGAAAGGTATTGAGTTCGTAGAAATTCTTCATGGCGTACCAAAAATGCTTTCTATTCGCAATGACGAAAAGGAGCAGCCACGAAATCGATATCTTTCATAATATTTTATACTGTTTTATATAAAAGCTAGAAGACAAATTAAACAGCAATTTATAGTAACCTGGCAACTTGTGTTTCGACATCACTTGTAAGCATATATTATTGGGCGAATTATGCCAAATATCGTATATTAATCACAATTAGGTAGATGATGATGTGAAGAAGCTGACTCGTGTAAATTGAGGTCTTGGGTTGAAAAAGCTTGTAACCACTTACATTTGCATACCTAGAAAATTCTGAAAACGTAAAGTCAAGGATAATTAGTTAGAGAAACAAAAATATGCGATCACAAGAGACGGAACGAGGAGATTCTTCGAAAAGGAGGGGTCTATGTGTTTCGGATTCGCTGAACCATTTGTCAATCAAGATTTTGATTGATTGAGAGACATTGTCGATGATGAATCACAAATTAATCTTAATCACTTAACATGTAAGAAAGCATATAAAGTAACCAATCAGTTTTTGGTGATCTCTCATTATCTACCAGTCTTAGGCTTCTATAATATTTATTTCACATATTAAACGAATTTAATATTAACCGAATTGGCTATGTATTAAAATCTATATCGATCTGGCGTGGGCCTTTAGCTCATTCACTCAGAACTGAACCAATCCAAGGCTATTTTTGTTTAATTAAAAATTTTGGAAAAGCCAGTGTAGAAGGGGGCTAAGACTGGGAAATTTACTTGTTCAAATCACATACAAGAATGTTGAACAACCCAACATAGCCGATTTTAAAAGTTCTTTGTATGCAGGAGGTTGACCAAATCAAAAACATTGTCCAAATATAAAAAGAAAAAGAAGTTGTTGTAATAATTGTAATATGAATCTGAGTAGCAAAATTGGCATATACGCGAGCATGGTATTTCTCGGAAGCGTGCATGAAAATACCTAGCAGATAGTTAATGAGGTAGAGGAATTAAGAATGTGAAAGAAGAGTTGAGTGGCGAATAAGAGAGAGAGAGAGAATGTGACGTTGGGAGGGTGTAACTAAGAAAAAAAAAAGATGAAAAAAAAGAATGCGAAAGGGAAAGGTGAGGCAGGAGGAAAACAAAAACTGGGAATGTGAATTATTGGGATCGAAATACTGAAATGTGATGTGATGTGGTGTGTAGTGTAGCGTAGTAATGTGTATTGTACTGTATGCATCGCAGAATGAATGAATAGCATAGCCTGAGCGCGCGTGCCGTCCGGAGAGGCAGACAGAGACTGAGTGGGTCAGAATTATGAGAAATCAGAAATCAGAGAAATGAGAAGAGAAGAGAAGACCGACATGCCTTTTAGTCCTTACGGTACATACATAATACAAACATAGTAGTATGTAGCAGCTATTACCAAGGATGATGAAGAAGGATATGTTATGTTATGTTACTTGGCATTACAATATTACATTAGTGGTGTGTTTGGTTTGGTGTGCAAAAACTTTATTCCCTTAAAAATCAAAAGTTGGGATTGGGCGGGCAAAGCGGAAAACGACGCCAGCTTTGGGTAAAGACGAGAACAAATAACTCTGAATGTACATGTTGGGCAACGCGGGCAGTGCGGGCACCTAGACATTGATACTATACCCTGTGGTCGCCGTCAAGGGCCCTGCCTCCCACTCTGACCCTCACCACCATCTCTCTCCCATTATGTCACTCCTTTTATTTTCCATCAACTTATTACTTTCACTTATCTTCAACTTTTTCTGCAATTCATCTATACCATTCTACGAAATATTTTAAGTCCATGAAAAAATTTATCTATGATTAATAAACAATAATAACCCATATTAGTATCGGTGTTAAATCTGTCTGTATGTATGTAGAAGGTTTAGGGGAATACATGAAGGAAACGTAGGTAGGTAGGAATTTGAAAGGACATGACTACAATGCATGGATGGGATGGGATATAATCCCACATTCCTATACATGGGCCCCTACTCATGTCTCCCCTTATCCAGCACTACAGCTTTCCCAGGGCTCCTCTTATTTCGTCTTTTTCTTCTGTTTTTCCTCTTCCTTTTTTTTTTTTCCACTTCTTCCCTTCGCCCCTTTTAACTGTGATAGGTACGCTTCTAATCCTCAAAACACTGCTGCAATCACTTATCCACACCTCTCATCACAATGCTTCAAACTTTGCAACTATTAATTCTCTTTGCCAATTCCAATGTATATCGATCAAAGTCGTTGCATCTCAATGTATTTTAGACCCTGCATGGTCCATATTCACCTATATCCAACAATTCCATGTCTGTCCTCTCTGTTATCACTGCAAAATCACGCATGCATGCTCAATGTTGCCTACCCTATTCACCACTCTATTTTTCTCCCCACACTTATTCTCTTTTTCATCCATTTAATTTAACCTACTTTGCTAACTAACATTCTTTCCATCAGGATGCAACTAGAGTAGGTTAAAACACTTTTACGTTACACCCACTATTACTGTTGCACACCGTAATTTAAAACCATGTTGTACATTATGTTTGTGGGAAGCCATGGAGATATGCCCTAAGGACAGAGAAAGTAATTTATGTGTATGGGAAAGAGTGAAAGTTAGAAGAAAATAAGTGATGAGAGGAGAGGAAGTGTATATATATATATATATATATATTATAGATAATTTGATGGTAGTTCGTCCATACTGGGTGGTCCCCATCTTAAAAGCAGGAAAATTACATGTACATTCCTGAATGAGATTGATTGAGGAGTGAGGAGTGAGAAGGAGAAGGAAGGGGTCACACCTGACAAAAGATATGGTTGGACAAGATTCTTTGTTTTGGGGAGGAAAATACAATATGATGCCATTGGAATATGGGGTGGAGTCTCATTGGACTGGGGACGAACCTGTGTGAGGAATTTCTGACAACCAAAAAACCATGACGACCAAAGGTGACTGTTAAGAGAATTTTCGGTTACCAAGGACTTGATGTTGATCCTTCTTGGATTTTTAAACTTCAAGCAGCCTTTGTTACCCACAATTAACTAATTTAACCCAACCATCTTTACCTTACTCTATTATATAAAAAGAATAACCCCCTTCTTTTCTAGTTACCACAATTCCCATGTGACTATACACTGATGATCCCCAGACCAAGATTTGCTGTATCTCTTATATTCTTATAATAATTCACTCCCAAACCGTATCAGCTATTCGAACTCTGTGAGCATGTGTGAACTTCTCTCAAACAACATTTTAACAAAAACATATCATATATACTACAGTTTTAGGCCAAAGCCCTACACACTCAGACACAACTTCTTCAACTTTTGCATTTTATTATTCTACCACTCTCTCTCATTCTATTTAACCTCTTCAACTCATGCAAAGTTTTGGAAACATTAAACACATATTTCAGATACATAACTTTGTACAGAAGCATGTATATGTATATGATGAGAATAATTAATTCTAAACATAAACCAAACGATTCTCAAAGCCAAGGCCTTTCTTTCCTTTCGATGCATGATTACATGATCCAGTCACAAAATTTCAAGATATCGAAGCGTTTCATTCTTTCTTGAGAAGGCAAAATTACGATGCATGACACATAGCCACAGCCGATTTGGTCATTTTAGTTTCATGCGTGCATAAAATATTGTCAAACTGATATAATACAAACAATAATATCAGAGGATTTGGATGCTCACAAAATCCAAAATCTAATATAATCAAAAGAAATGTGAGAAGATGAAGCTAAAGGTAGTTAGGGGTGTGCGTCAGCAATAGCATAGTTGGCGTTTCATCAAAGATCTTCACATGCTAATATATATTAATCGAAGTTGATGTAAAAATAATCAGCGATGATGAATAATTGGCGCAGTGCAATGATGACCTAATCTTTACAAACATAAAAGCATTCAATTCTATTGCGGAACAAATTTGTATTATTAAGACAGCACAACTACACTATAATTGTTATTTGTTTTTGTCCAAATTAAAAAAAAAAAAAAAAAAAAAGTGAGACATGGAGCCCATCATTTTGGTTTGGATTGGGGAGCCTACATGTGAAAGACTAACTGTAACTTTACCCAAATTTCAAAAGACAAATAGTAAAACAGATTAAACAAACTAGTAAAAAACATAATAATTTACTATGTTATGTTTCTCACTTTCTATAACTTTCTACACTTGTACTAGTTATTAGAAAGGAAAAACATTATGAAGAAAGAGAAAGTGATCAGATGTATAATTAGATTATAATGATCAAATATTAATCATAGACGAATGTATTACGACGACTTGTACTTCAAGTTTGAGTCCAGATTTTTTACTTATTTTTTTTGTGTTATCTTCTGTTAAACATAAAAAAATATATTGTGTTGATCATTTAAATATCTTTTTAATATATTTTAAAATGTTAAAATTAGTGGTAATCAATGTATTATGAAAACGCATTAGAGTAATAACACAAAAAAATCAGCAGAGAATCCAAATTCTACTTACTCTCTCAAGTTGTCACAACTTATAGTCTCTCAAGTTGTCACAACTTATAGTCGCAATCCAAAGATTAATAAACTTTATTATCATCTCTAAAATATTAATTATGATCATTATTTTCTTTGAAGATATTCCAAAACTTTTGTGACACCTCTTAGTCATAATCAAAACCTTTTGTAATAATTTCAAAATATTAGTCAATACATCAGTCTTTCAGTAATTGTGTATGTGTTGTTATATGAATGGATTATATAGTCTTTATGTTCGGATACAAATTATATGATTTATGAAACTATGTAGTTACTTTTTTGAATTGTTAGTATATTTTATTTATTTATTTAAAATTTATAAGTTTTAAATTAACTCTAGCTTCCCCGTGTGTTCTATAATATTTTTATTTGCCTGTTATCACTGCAAACTTCATGAGAGCATAGGATAATGTAGGATATGAAGAGGAGCGGGTTGAGTCTATATTGAAAGAGGGAGATGTGAATAATTTTGTATAAATATATCCTCTAGATTTAATGATTAACCATTATCATTTATTAATTTTGTTTCATCACCTATCAGGTCAATTTATGTTAGTTGGTTCTAAGCAAGCGTAATTGTTTAAGATAGAATCATGTAAATTTATTGGCTGAGTTGGGCCACATTGCAGTTAGAAAATTGGGTTGGATCGATGCATTTTGGACAATTATTTTAAGATTATTTTTTACATCTCTCTATAATAGTATATTGATAAAATAATATTTTTAAAATCATGTGAAAACATATTATTAAAAGATATATTAAAAAATTGATTACATGTTTCGAAGACATTATTGAAAAAAAAAATTGTAACATAAATATTTCAAAATATATAATCCAAATGTTTCAAGTCCTACAACATTCCACCTCTAGGTTTGGTGCAACTACAACCTACGATGGTCTCAACCTCCCATGACTTTTTCTATTCCAATTATTGTTTTGTGGTACTTCTCCTTCTATTCACACACGGTTTTTTGTTTTGTTGTTCTTACATTCTATTGGTAACCACTAAGTTGAAATGTGTTTAATTTTGGTTTACATGTGTTGTATTTGATTTTGGTCCAAGAACTAACAAAAGAAAGCTTCTGAAAAAACTATATGTAAAAGTTTTTGTAATGTTATAAGTTTTACCCTTTCGCTGAGAAAAAAATGGAATAGTAATTCTAAAAGTTATTCTGTAATCATAAATCTTACTACACAGTGTTCTTAGATGTATAATCTAAAATAACTAAAATCAATTCTAATTTTTATTACTAATTCCATTTTTTTATAATTTCTTTAGAATGCATAATTAGAACTTTTTTTAGTATATTTCATATAGTATTTTTCGGAAACAAATAAGGATTTTAAAAAGTCATTTTATCATTCCATAATAATTGCGGAGGTGTGAAAAGCAATTTTCTTTGCATTGTATATCTACGTTGTTTGGGCCCTTTTGTTCTTTCATTGTTTTCAAAAGAAACTGAGGAGTACTTGGACATCTCATTTTGTATCTTCCTAATTTGGTTCGACTTGTATATACTTTATTTTTTTAATATATTTTTTAAGAACACAAAATACACAATGATATTATATCAAATTGGGAATAGATTGTATCATATTATGTTGTTAAAAAGTATGTGAATAATTTATAATGTAATTACTGTTAAAATGTGTGTGAAGTTAGTTTTATCATTTAAATAATTTTTTTTTTTACTTTTGAAATATAATTAAAGATAAAATAAAAATATGAAATATTTATATTAAATAGAAAAAGAATTTCTTTGTTTATATAGACTTATTTAATTATTTTGATTAAGAATATTTTTAATTGTTATTTTTTAAATATTAGTATATTTTGAGTAATTTGTTTGAGAGAAAACTTAAAAAGGCTCTGTGCAAATTAATTTTTTAGCTAATTACACTCTTGGAAATATAATAAAATAACACTTATATTGTATATGTAACACCCTAAATTAGTATAATCATTCTACTAATTTAAAGTATTAATATTTTGTATTAAGCAAAATAACTACATAGTATGTATTACAATATTTCTTAAAATTTACATAATAAAATTTGACAGAACATAAATTTATCTAAAAAAGAGAAAATCTATAAAGTGTAAAAGAAGATATACGTATGCAACCTCTTCTACCTATACAACCCTTGTTATGTTATTGTTGAAGACCCTCACTTGCACTATCCCATGCTTCCATGTAAAATACACCATCATAGCATAAAGAAACACAACCACAAATAAGGTAAGCTAGTGTATTTAACAAAGAAAAACACTTATAAATAATACAACAATCATTCAGTTCATTCAAATATTTACAATCATTTAGATCAACTTTAACTACTACCTCCAAAAGATTTCATGTATCAAATTAGACTCAGATTTTGCACCTACCATAAGGCTCTCGGTAGATTTTGGCTTATAATACCAAGACTCAACCCATCCCTCCTCTATGATAGGATTAACTCATTATGACATGCTAAAAGGGTTATTTTTTAGTCCATTTCCTTTCATTGAAACTTCCATCGACTTTCACTATCTAAATATATTCATCTATGTGAGTTAGAATACTTAGTAAAGTCTAGATAATCTCCAATTGAGTTCCTATTCATTACACCTTACACATATGTGAAATACTTTCTCCCTTATTCATCACATGCCATTATTCACATTATAACAACATACATACTTTAGATTTCATATCACTCTCATCCATCATTCACAATATAGCAACACACATGCTTTACATTCCATATCACACTCATCCATCATTCACAATATAGCAACATACATGCTTTGCATTTCATATCTAACTCATTTTTCCATCAATCAAAACCTAATTACACTTACTACAAATCACAAATTATCAATATACACTCTTTTATTACAAGGTCAAACCAAAACCACAAATAAGCACCTAACAACCAACCAACACATCAACATAGTAATATTATTCACAATTGAGAAACCAAGTAAGATAAACCTAAAAAAATACAACAATCATGAGCGAATGATTGTTCTAACTACAAATCTCTAATCAAAGATCCCAACAGTCAAAGTGAAGAATTTTATGTCTCATACCAATTGTCAAAATTCCAATCTGATCCAATGGTTAACAAAACGGGAATCCTAATTTTTTTGATATGACTCAGAATAGAAAGATAGGGTGACACCCAACAATGGGCAAATGGTGCCTAATGTTAGGACAATGGCGCCCAATGCTAGGTTGGTGGCCCCCAACGCTAAAACCCTTTGGAACTTACTAACTTTAGATCACGGTCAAGAAGTACCGCTACACCCTAGACCTTTAGAACTCTTTGGCTTGTGTTTTTTCCCATAATGCCCGACGATATGGTGGTACCACTTGGTGCCATATTAGTGAACAACCCTGATTCAATTGAGTTAGGTATACCAGATTGGTTGATTCTAACACAATCAAACAAATTCCACAAGCACAAACCATAACCAAACATATTGACAATTTAGAAACCATAACATCATAGCTCAAATTCATCAATTTTAGAACAAAGTGATAATTATAAATAAACTAGCTCCCCTTACTTGATTATGAACTAACACATACCACTTTTTGTCTCTAGGTACCACTAATCACAAAAAAAAAAAATTGTTGTACAAAGAAAGCTCAAATCAATGATCTTATCGTACTCTAACAATCCTAATTAAACAGAGATTCATCCAAAGCTCTTATATGCTACCACATATATTATACATGCATATCAAAAATGACTCTTAAGAGAGCAAAAGATAAACTTACTTTGTTGACAAACTGATCAAGTTGAAAGATGGATATGAAGTAGGAGACTTATGGTGTATGACGATCTTTAAAAAGATAAAGGATGAAGTCATAAATCTATAAGAAAGACAAGAAAAATATTTTAGAAAAAGTAAAAAAAAAAATATTTCTTATAAAAATGAAACTCAATTGATAGAAATTTATATTTATAATTTGATTTTTAATAATAAAACACTTGAGAATTATCTTTTAAAGTACTACTCTCACTTCATTTTCTAGGTCCTCTTACAATGTATACTTTTATATTATTGTCGCAACCAAAATTGCAACAGGACGACAAACAAAAAAAAGTTTTGAAAAGAGAGTTTGGAGTTGCCACCATAGTTTATTCTGGAAAACTACGAAAAAACAAAAAAGATAAGACAAGGTCGACAAAAAACTAGATTTTGGGTTTGGGAGTCGGTTACGCGTGTGGAAGGTATTAGCACCCTATAATGTCCGTCCTAGGACAATACCTCTAATTAAATGTGCAAAAAGATATGGTTTTTTCAAAATTTTTATTTTCTCCAAAAATAATAATAAAAGAATGTACAAAAGAAACAAAAATAATTTTTTGGTTTTTTGGCTCTGACAAGATTTAATCTTCTCCCATATGTATCTCCACTTACAGTAGAGAACTAATGTAATGTAATTCTCTAAGAAAGACTATTCAAAAAAACTATTTGACAATAATTTGATTTTTTTTGGAAGTGAACCTGTCAATAACTGACATTGCTCCTACATATTTCCATTTATAATGAAGAATCAAGGGTCAATAGTAGTTCATATAAAAAACTATTTGAGAAATTATTTGGAAAATGATTTGAATTTTTTGATAATTTTGAAAATCTTTTTATTTAAATTTTTTTGTATTCTGAATTATTTTATAATTAGTGTCATGAGATGCGAGTAGCCGAATAGACACGAAAAATAAATTCTTTTTATTTAATCTTTTATTTTTTAATTTTTTTAAAATTTTTTAAATTTTTTTAAATTTTTTTAAAACTTATTTAAAAGTGAAGATTATTTTTTATTTTTAGATCTTTATATATTTGTTTAGAAAAACAAAAAGACACTGACGGAACACGAACAAACATAAAAGAAATGGGAAAAAAATACCTTTTTATGATTAAAATAAATATAATGAAAATTTGAAACAATAAATCAAAAGAAAAAGAAACTGATAGCGACTTACCTTCAAAAATTTTTAATATCTCTTCTTCTATATCAATCTCACTCTCTCATTCTCTACATTGCAGCTACCTTTACTTTTTTTTTTTCTTGTCTCCTTTTGTAAGATTTTTGTTTTTTCTTGTTTTTTCCCAAGAGAGATAAAGAAGATGTGTGTATGTAAGGATGATGATGAGAAACAAAGAGGGAATGTATATGATATATTTTTTTTCGATCTCTTTTTATATGACAGATTGTGTACTTAATGTACTTATATACACACATTGTCAATACCAATATAATTTTAGCCATGATTGTAACAAACGATAGAATGAAAGAATGGTCACAATAATAGTGCACTATTGATTTTAATGATTAAATAATAATTAGAAGAGAAATACTTTTAATTATTAAAATTATATCATTATTTTTTCTATCAAAAACAAAGGGTAGAAAAAGTCAATAGTAAGGATGAAAATAAATTTTGTTGGTGGGCTCATGAGAAAGGTGTAATAATTAAAAACAATTTGGAATTTTTTTTTCATCTCTCTTTTCTTTTTCTGTTTTCTACCATTAAAGTTTGACAATTTTTAAAGTAAATTGTATTTTACCTTTTTTTATTTAAAAAACCATTTATTATTATTTTTTTTCAAGGGTAAATTTTTTCACCAGATAAAATTGACGGTTGATATTATATTATTAAAATATGCATGAATAATTTGTATTATATTTTCTTATTAATATATATATATATATATATATATATGGATTTAATATTTAAACAATCTATTTTTTCTTTTGATTTTTATATATATTTAAAAATGAAATATAAATATGAATTATATATTTTAAATGATTTTTTTATATATTGTTATTGATGTTTATAAACTGAAATAACAAATTTGTCTACGAATATTTTTAATTATTATTTTTTATATGTGAGTATGTCTTCCGTTATTATTTTATGAGATAATATTTAAAAATGTTTTGTGCAGTTTGTTTTCCAGATAAAATGCACACCGTATCGAAAGATAACATCTCTTGATACCATGCATATATTTTTATGTTTTATCTTATAGAAAATGCCGTATGTTATTGACACACCTACTGAATATAAAAAAAATTATACAAGTTAATATTTTTAGTTCTTTGCTTAGACAAAATATTCTCGATAAAACCAAAACTCAAATTTACTTAATTCACACATGTATTCAAATTTTCTATTAGATAACACAAAATTAAACCACTATTTCTTTCATATAATTTTTTGCTGTATTTTCATAAAATATAAAAAATATATAATCATTGAATAAAAAATTAAATAATAGAATATTCAATTTTAAATATTTTATCTCATGTATTTAGTATAAAAAAGTATATAAATCAATATGCAAGTTTAAATATTAATATCATAAAACAATATGGAAATGTAATTTAGTTAAAAATATTGTTTTTAATTAAATTTAATCGAGCATGCATTTAAAATTTGAAAATAAATATAATTAATTAAAATTTAATAATAACTATATTAAATATTGATTGATAAAATTTCAGGATTAACTAAATATATTTAAGAAAAAGTTAAAAAATCTTTAATTAGTTAGTTAATGATGAGGAATGTTTATGTTATTTGGTATAATATATAGAATATCTGTTATGTTATGGGCAAAGAAGGTAAAGTCATCATCTCCGCTTTCTCTTCCAACTCTGATAGCTAACAGGAAGAAGTAATAGTAATTAGGAACTTGTACAGTTGAATCACGAACACTCTAGGCTTACGCTATCCCCTTATACTCTTTCTTCCACGTCTTTTCTTCTCCTCTTCCCACACCACGCAACCTTCCTAGGGTTTCATCCAATCATGAACTGTGAGGTTTGCCAGCTCAAGGAACTGGAACTCGAGCATTTCGAGATACGTGAGGTTTTGCGATGTAATTCCGCTGCTCCTATTGCTAATCACTTTTCTCGATTATGATTTTGTTGTTCATTTCCTTCGATTGCAATAACCACAGTGACGGTGTTGCAGGCATATTGCACACCATCGTCTTTCACCGTGCCTTGGGTCTCGTGCGCCCTAAGGACGTTGACTTGGAGCTTTTTGATGTAACTTACGTACGTTTTCAATCTCAATATAGTGCTATTATCACTTGTGCTTCAATATCTTTGACACTCCTTTTAACTGTGTTATATATCCCTTACAATTCACTTATAAATGCATGTTTGGTCTCGAGTTGAAGAATGGTTCTGGGTCTAATATTAATTGAGTTGGAGCAAGTTTAGATAGATTTTAGGTTTAAAAACAATTTTTTATATTGGATTTATTATTATGTAACTTTTCGTATAAAAACAGCTGAGCATATATTGCTTCACTTCTAAACAAATTTTAATCAGAATCAATTTTGCAAACACTCTCCGAAACACACATGCTAAATAAACTAATTGTCTTGTGTTCTGTTTTTTATGTCATTCTTGGTGTGTAGGTGCAATGTGGAGAGGCAGAGCTTGAAAAGAAAATAGATGAGAAGATTGAGCAGTTTGTTTGTTGGGTGGAGAAGCACCCAAACAAAAAGAGTCAGGTCAGTGATGTGGTGAAAATGGTGATAGTAGGGGTATTGTATTTGATTTTTGTTTTGTTGTAATTAGTATTTTGACAGGGTTGTGAATTGGATAGTGCAGATATGTTTATCTTTCTATGAGGTGAAAAACAAACAGGCGTCTTGGTTCAGTAACAAGATTGAACGTTTGTATTGGGAGCAGTGGTATATTAATCTGAATGTGGCTCAGCATAAGGTGCATTCTAGCAAGTATCATCATCCCAAAGTTGTAGATCCAGGAGGTGCAGTTGCTTGCTCTGTTTGTCAAACTAAATCTCTTATAATGTTTCACTCCTACTAATTTAGTTTTTTCACTCCTTCACTTAGATGTTTTTTTGGGGTAGGGTGCGGTTTACCTCCGTTTGTGTTTCTTATGTGTAGAGGGAGCGTTGGAGGATAGAAATGCCCGTAGTGCAGCACTGGAGGCATCACTGCGTGAGGTTTTGTTTCAGATAATTAAATTTGTTAATGAGAAAAAGGATCACGTTCCACCAATTCCAAATCTTGAGGGTGCTGTTTCATTTCCCTATGAAATTACAATACCTAGGTGAGTTGTGTGTACTCTGGCTGACCATATCAGTTGTGATTTTGCATTTGTAATATTTGTTTAATATTCTGACCGCTCTGATTTTAAGGCAGTGTTTTACTTGGTTGATTATGTTGATAACATGATATCTTTGAAGTTTTCTTTTCTCAATATGACTTGTAGAAAATCTATGAGCTATTGGAGTCCGAGTTTTTTTTTGATTAAGTGGGACTACATTGAAGTACATATATTGTAATAAAATGTAGTAAGATGAAATTAACAATGCTTTAGAGGTAAAATTTCAGAATAACACTTCCACAAACTGTACAATTTAGGCATCTTAGGTCCAACACTGGGGGACCATTCAAAGGATTCAAAAGTGCTTGTGATCATGAATTGTCTACAGAATTAGAAAGGGATGTGATAATGCACAGGTTGTTGTTTATATTGGTCAGTCAAGTGCCAAAAAGGGTGCGGTGCACAGGGAAGGCCGAGGTAGATTTACTAGAAATATAAGTTTAGGGACAATTGTAAGAGTAAAACTGAGTGGCATTTTTCAAGTAAAAGATGGCAAAAACTTAGCAATATATGGCTTGGTCATGTTAGTAGTCCAATGAAATAATAAAATGTTAAGAATTAACATAAGACCTCCCCCTCCCCACCCAATAGATGAGAACTATTTGAAAACACTTCATTCTAAATGGCTTTTCTCTTTCACTGCAAATTAGGTTTTGACTGGACCACAGTGGCGTCAAATGATCCATACAGCTAACCCCACATAGTGAGATTAGGCTTTACTGTTACTTTTGCTCCTAATTAGTTGGAGTCAGAAAAAAATTGAATGGCTATGGTCTAGCTTGGTAGAAAGAATTGCAGACTTTAATGTATACTGCAATGAATTTTGATGTAGAGTTTAGTGGAAGAGAGACCAGCCAGATAACAGAAATTACATTTTCATGAAAACTATTTTCAGGGTAGTGTTTAGGAACATGCATTGTTTAAGCGGCATTGCATGAGTTATTGTTTTGAGAATGTAAATTTATTGAAAGGAAGCTGTCTCTTCTGCATAACTTGAAAATTTTAAAATTGTAAATGGTTTGATATAGATTGGGATCAGTGTTGAAAATTAGTGTTGACAGAGTTTAGTGGAAGAGAGACCAGGGAAGAGAACAGAAATTACATTTTCATGAAAACTATTTTCAGGGTAGTGTTTAGTAACATTCATTTTTTAAGAGCATTCCGTCAGTTTATTGTTTGGAGAATGTAAATTCATTGAGAAGAAGGTATCTATTCTGCATAACTTAAAAAGTTTCAAATCATAATTTTTTTTTTTGTATGGATTGGGATCAATGTTGAAGAAAATTCGTGTTGCATTATTTAGTTTTGATTATGTGATATTTTGTTGCCCACTAGTTTTACCTAATTTCATGACAAGACTTTTTGGATGATATACTGTAATTTGAATGTCCACCCTTTTGCTTTACCTATTTTCTTGCGTTGTTTGTGATGAATCATTTGTAAATAAAGGTGTCATTACTAGTTAGGTAAGAGACACATCTCTAATTCGACAAATGCAAGTACGATGCTTGCATCATGTTCTCTGTTTGAAATTGTTTGTATCTATTCGGACTTAATGTAGGATAGCTAAAAGGGTAGATTCATGTGCAGTGGCTTATCATTTTCCTAGGGCGTTGCATCATCCAATTATTGCTCTTAAATGCAGTTCAACATGAATGATTATAAATAGAGTCTGCTTAGTGCTTCTTCACTCGAGCATTTAACCAAAATCTAGTCTTCAACTTGGTACTAACTTGAGCATTTCACCAAAAATTAGTCCTCAACTTGGTACTAGAGTAGGTTTATTGCCGCTCTGCTTGTCTCTGTTTTTGGACATTTTCTGTGTTGTCTGCTATTGTCAGTCCCCAACTTTTGCACTGTACATAATTTGGTACTTTTCGTCCACTGTGCATTTGTACACTGTTCACTGTTGTTGTTCACGTGTTCTTCAAGATATTCTAAAGTGTTTAGGGAAACATGTCAGAAGCTGGCTCTTTTGCCAGTAGTGCCTCAAGGCATAGTATTAGTTAAAGACCATGGATAATAGATTCAAGCGAATTTATCGTGATGGCTCTTTATTCTCCTAAATTTCATCATATCTTCAACGTAGCAAATGGTAAATGTACACAGCCTTAACTCTTGCAAGCAGAGTGGTTGCTTCTAGGAATCCGTCCCTTCCTGTTTCACCAAGGTTCTTTCTTTTGGCAGAATGAATGCATTGACTTTGATAGCTTATATTCCCTACTTATTGGGGAGCCCCTCCATCTATCATTGTAGAATAGGTATTATCAACTATATTTTCAATGATCTTCACTCTATATTATTTTGTTGTCACTATTATTAATATTTCTAAAATTTTGTGTCACTGCAAAAGTATTCCCTAAACCAACTGGTCAGAGCCTGGTTAGGGTCTCTGCAAAACAATTCTGTGATATTTGCATTGTGATCTTTGTGACACTATAGAAAGCTTTTAGAATTATCGTTGAAAAGTTGTCTAGATTGTGGTCTCTTTTAGCTTGTCTTAGGTGCGGTCCCTTTGAGAACTACCTTAATGGCAATCTCAAGGGTGGTGATTTAGTTTCATCTGACTTAAAGTTTATAAAGCTTAAACAATTCTCATTGAACAAGTCAGTTTTGTAGAATCAAGTTATATTATAGATCCAAATTCTAAGATAGTATTAGACGGCCATCTTTTGGTGGCAACCTTAATTGCAGTCTCTTGAGTGTGATGGTATAGTCTGATATTGATTATAGAGACACGGCTTAATAATAAAACTTATAAAATTTGAACAATCCTTACCTTACAATCTAATGAGATAAACCTAAACCCATATTTTGAGAATTGTCATAAAACATAATTTATTTGTTGATATTACATTTTGTTTTTTATTTTATTTTTTGTAATGCTAAAACTGAGAGGAAAACAGAATTTCAAAGACGTGACAGTCTGAAAATAGATGGTCTTGCTGCAAATATATACAAACACAAGCAACATCTACAAAATTCCAGCTACAACAATTCAAACTAATAACCACTCCTAACAACATATCCCATACATTAATGATATACTGCCTTGAGATTATATTTTTGTATTTTTATTTTGAAAAGCTGAAGGAAATATAATTTGTTAAGATCTTCAGATCGGTTGGTTAGTATAAACAGCAATTATTCCATGAGCCTAGATTTACAGAATATCTATATTGGATGAGAATACTACCCTCCTCATTTTGCGTCATGAATTGTAGTTCGTTACTTCTACTTTTGAAAGTTATGCTGAAGCTGCTGAGTTAACCTTGTGCTGTCAATGACCAGTTCATCGGATTCTGCATTTGGGATGGACATGATCAAGAGAATGCTCCAGACAGGGCATCCAACAATGCTAAGTTGATTGTCAGAGTTTGTAGAGCGGTCTTTGGGGTTAAAGGTATTCTTGTTCATATGTTTAAGCTTGAAATATGATGCTAAAGAAAGCCAAGGAATGCAGGGTTCAATCTCATCGTGGATAGCAGAATCTATAGGTGCAAAATAACTTAAAACATATATCTTTTCAAATATACATCCTTGTTAAATCTCTCGTTTGATATCTGGTCTTTATTCTACTCATCTCCCAACACATTTATCCATGGTAACTGAAACGCTTCATTCCTTTGATGCATCACAGGAAGCTAATCTTGAATTTAGGTCTTTCTGTTAATATGATATAGTGGTGAAGTCGTTGAGAAATTTGCAGTTAAGATTGTGATGAAATATTGAAATGCTTTTAGTAAATTATGGAATTATCAGCATCTGGATTATTTATTTTTGAATCGATATTTGTTACTTCGTAATCTGTTTGTCTAAATTGCATCACGACAACTTTCCCTCGTTACCTGGGTCACGAATGGGACACGGAACACGTTTTCTTTGTATTTTGGGTCACAAATGGGCCATAGAGAATCCAAATGAGATTGAATGGTTTATGCTCCTTTCCTTTTAAGATACGTATCTATCATAATAGATTCTGTCGTTCAGTAAGCTATTCTTCAGTCTTGTCTATTATTTCGTTTCGGCATCGTCCTACCTAACTCTCTTTTCTCTGTTGTTCTGGGGCTTGAGTTGTCACCCCAAAGGGAGAAACACTCGTACATCTTCATCCTTCTTTCTCTAATTGTATGTAAAATGCCCTCAAGACTCAACTAAATGCATCAAGGGACCAATAAATATATAAATAAGTGCATTTAATATTTCAGAATTTGAGTTTTCATTTATTTATTTCTGTTCAAAAAACAATTTCTTTTAGATGTAAGCTAAAAGTATTAAAAAAGTTACATTTAACTCCTTACTTTAGAGGAGGACGCATTTTACAGAATAATGATATTAAATTTTTACTTTAAGCTAAATATGTACTTTAGTTTCACAATTTTAAATTGTTTATTGTTTAAATAAACTATTCTAAGTGTATTGTATCTTCTAAAACGTATTTCACACTTTAAGGAATCAAATCCATAGGAGTTGCTAATCATAAAATGGGCTTAAACAGTGTTTGGAGGCTAATATTTTTTGCAATTCACTCTCATTATTTTTCCCTAAATAAAATAATAAAAGGGGATGTGTTTTTTTTTAAATACTTATGTTAGTTGTTGACTTACTGAAATTTATTAGCCTCCAAACACTGCAAATCCTCTTAGGTTAATTTCCTTGAGTCTATTGGTACACAACTACTGTATACTCTGTACACTGTAAACATCACCCTTAAGTATTATTCTTTTTTGCATAAAAAGTTAATGAAAAACAAGTATTAAATTTATCTATTAAAAAAAGACAACAATAGAAAAAATTGACTTCTTAACAAGAGAACGAAAAAAAAATCTCTTATCAGTCTATAGAAAAACGATTACGATAATTATCAAGTAGATATGAAAAAAATATCTCATATTCCACCAACTTACCAACTTATATAATAGGTTTATGCTTTGGTGTCTCATATTGAACTAATTAAGAAGCACATAAAAAGTTTCGTTAGACAATTGAATTGTTTACATCCTTGAAGTTGAAGTAGGATAATGATATTATGACTCACTTTTTTTTATTTATTTTTAATTTATCATTTCAATTATTTATTCTGATCTTTTTAATGGTGTGATGTAATAATTTAAATATGATTGAAGTGGTGGGTTAAAAGTGAATCAAAATATCATTATCTTATAATAAATAAATATACATGATGTGAATTTTTTGAATATATATATATATATATGTACATATATATATTGGTACACAATGCACCCACACATAAGATAAATAATAGTTTATCAAATTACATCAACATAATTTGATCCCCTGCAAGCCCTCAACCCCCACAAACAAGACTCCGGCACATAAATATTACTTTTAAATTATATCCATGCATACGCACGATTTTTTTTGTTTATTTTACTTTTTAATTTTTAATTATATGCTAAGAAAAAAAATTATTTGTATAGTTGAAAGAGGTTTAATTATTTATTTAATTGTGTAATTTGTTGTTTTAGTTTATTTTGGTTCCTTGATTATTTTAGGGTTTAATTTAGTTCCTCAAATTTTTAAAAATATTCAATTTGGTCTATTTATTATTTTTTATTCAATTTAATCATTTTTTTTAGAATGATCCAATTTTGTCCTTTCGAATTTGAGATCAAATTATTAATTAAGTTTAATTAAAATTTATATATACATATTAAACTATTTTTTTAGAATTTATACATCAAATCACTCCACCTAAATGTAAAAAATTGGAGTATTTAGATTAAATGTAAAGAATAAAACAATTTTAGTATTTAGATGGAGTAATTTGATATATAAATTATAAAAATTTAGTTTAACATGTATATATAATTATATATAAGCTTAATTATATTATCTTATTAAGTGTTATAATATATTTAATTATAAATATAATACTTAATTTTAGAATTAGATAATATAAGAAAGTTAAATCTTAAATTTTGTGTATATTTTTATAATAATAGTCAATTAACTATAAATAAGTAGTATTTTTTAACATCAATTTCTTAACATTAATGTAGTAGATCATATTAATCTTAGTAGTCATTTAGAGTATTTTGTTGATTTACTCGTGATTGATGTAAAGAATGACATTAATTGATAAATAAGTGGAAGTTGAACCATTAAGATATTTTAGTTTTTTAGAATAATTTTAATTAATTATTATTGTGTAGTTAGGGTTGGATTATTATTCTTTAGTTATTATTGTTTAGTAGACCAATATTAAATAAAAAAAATGTGTTTATTGTTTGGTAGAGCAATATTAAATAAAAAATGTGTTTGTCAAGGTATTATCAATTTTTTTTCTGCTTTCTTTTAAATTAAGATTAAGAAAACAATTATAACAATAATTATTTTTAAATAAATAATTTATTTATATAATTATATTTAAGTGTAATAATTGTGTATATATATATATATAACAATATATATATATATATATATATATATATATATATAATTTTAAAATAAG
>Ga0214543_1002669_pt1 | contig 34990 bp, 16 predicted proteins | sample CNSS2metaG_FD_160094 | JGI IMG/M metagenome (GOLD analysis project Ga0214543, IMG submission 160094) | Root nodule microbial communities from cowpea collected in UCLA plant growth center, Los Angeles, California, USA - CNSS2 | ecosystem: Host-associated > Plants > Roots > Nodule | place: USA... | reverse complement strand
TAAACAAGAAATAAAAATATTAAAAAATTAACAAATGTTTACAAACAATTTGAGAGACTATTGAAAGAAATCGCACAAAAGAAAACAAATGTATAATTAAGGGTATGATAAGTTGAAAAATATCTTACAGATCTAAGAAAACTTTTCAAATATCAACATATATACTCAGTAGTTGAAAAATAACAAAAAATGTTTTAGTGAAATAAAAAAGTTATTCAAATGAAAGAAAAACTAATAATAAGAATAATAAGTAAATGATTTTTTTATATTACCTAGTAAACGAAATGTTTGTGCTATTAAATACTTAAATTGAGAGTATTAAACATTTTCATGTGAAAAAAATATATACATTAAATAAAAATATTAAAAAATAATAGAAATATTCAAATGTGAGACATAAATTTTTTTAATTAACATACATATTTTGAACATAATTACATAAAGACTATGATAAGATGAAAAATATAATTGAAATGCAAATGAGTTTCATGACAACCCAAATAATTAGAATAAATAAAAAATAATATATATATATATATGTGGTTATTTAATTAATTAGGAATATTTTAATAATTTAAACGGGGACGGGTAATATGGCGGGGATATGTACATCCCCATCCCCATCCCCATACCCAATTGAAAAAGTCGGGGATTTCCCATACCCATATCCATATCCATACCCAGTCAATGCGGGGATTTCCCGTCAAAACGGGAACGAGTTCGGACAATACCCACGGAGACGGGTTTTTTGCCATCTCTACGTGTAACAGTTCAAATAATTCACGAGGTATATGTATAAATATAAAAAATGATAAAATTTAATTTTAATAACTAGCTATTAACTAACAAATTAGAATAAGAATATCAATGCAATGGTTATAAGCAAGTCTCGTTAACTTCTGAAGTCTTGTTTTGTAGGGTAAAAAGGTCTTCGAATTTTCAGTAAAAATATAAATCATGAAATTATTCATACAAAGTTGAGTTTTATAGCATTCATATTTTTTACTTTTTAAAGATTTATTTATTTTCTTACATTTCTCAATAAAAAATATTCTTGTACTCTTTTAATTTTTAAACAAACACCTACTTTTTATATTTTTAATAAATAATCTTCATTATCCTTATAATTTTAACATAGTATAACATAATATTCGTACGTCACATTTTATTTAAAAAATAACGTATTAAATAAAAATTAAACAAAATTAAAAATTAGTTTTTTAAAACATAAAAGTCATATAGAATTTACTGTAAGCAAGAAATTAAATGATTTAACAAAAAAAATCCAGTATTTTTTTAAGTTCTTCTTAAATGATATTAATAAAGTTTTGAAAGGATTCATATAATAGAAACCTATATTCGATTTGTATATATCATACGCAACAGTTCGTCAAATTCGCCTAACAAGTAATATTGCAAGCAGTGCAAATTGAGATTATAATATTTGACCTAGTGAATTAAGGAAAACTTTAATTATTTTTTAAATATATGTGGAATAAAGATGCATGGTAAAAAAGAAATAGAAAAAAGATGAAAAATAAGTAAAACAAATGAAAAATACTTTGTTTTTAAAATTATACCCATATTTTCATCTTAAAAAATTTAACCTTAGTTTAATTTCAATCTACACTGTAGTCAACCTTTTTTTTCCTTAAATATTTTTCTTCTAACATAAATTTTTTTCAAATAATTAAACCAATCGCTACCTAAAATTATTTTAAATTATGTTGATTTGGAAGTTCAGACACTACTAAAGTAGGGAGATAGAATAGAGATAGAATAATGGAGGTGTGAAGATGACTTTTGCATGTATTGACAATTACATAGGTATGCTAAAAAATTAGGAAAGAAAAGTGACGTAAATTATTGTTTTTCAAAAGTTTTTTTTTATAAAAGTATGGAAAATACTTTAATAAAAATTATATATAAATAATTTATATATATATATATATATATATATATATTTATTTATTTATTGAAAGTACCAAATTGACCCTAATTTTTATGATAAATCAAATTTTATGATTAATATAATATTAATGGATCTTAGGTTAAATATCAGAATTTGACACACCGCATATACAAGAAAACAACAGTAATTTATTCGAGGTTTAATTAATGGGGTGATATTTATTTTAATTTAAATGTGTCAGTTTGATATCCGTTTTTAATCATATGTTAATTGAGTCTCAATTTTTTTAAAAAATATCTTAATTAAGTCAAAAAATTATGAACACCTTTAACGGTGTTGATATTTAAAATGATTTACAAAATTAACTATTGATATTTATATTAAAATTTAGTTATAAAAGTCATGAATTAAGTTAACGGCTTTAATAATTTTTGTTTGAAAGAGACTTAGAAACTCGATTAAGACACGTTTTCAAAAATTGATACTAAATTGACACATTTTTTAAAGTGAATACCAAATTAACACATGTAAAAATATGACTAATTAAACTTTTATTTAAATAATAATTTGAGTTTTCGTAACGTCACTACCCTTTTGGTCTTCTATTCTTTTACTCAATTTGAAAGGCGCAAGGGGCACTTACCTTGTTCTCTCATTTGAAATCAAAAGCAAGTCCCATGAGCATGCAGACGCTGACCCTCTTTCGCATTCCCCACCCAATTTCCAAAAACGCCGTCGTTCCCCGCTACGCCATGTCTCGTTCCTCCGAAACCTCCTTTCCCACTCTCACCACTACTTCTATCTCATTCTTTCAGCTCCAAGTATCTCTTACTCTCTTTATCCTTCATGTTCGTTGTTTTCGTTTTCCATGTTTGTGTGAATTTTTAGAGACCGAAATTGACGTTCAAGTGGCTTTCAGCTTTAAAATATTACTATCATTCGTATGATATTTGTTTGATCCTCTGTTATTGTAATGCCTTGCCTCGTTCGGTCATGGCTCTGCCTTTGTTTGTGTTCGGTGCCGTGTATTTGTTTGATTGTTGATATTCTCATTCCGTTGTGACAGGATAAGAACGCTGACTTGTCGTTGAAGATTGAAGAAGGCTTTGGACCCAATGGATTGGGGATTCTATCCGTAACTGATGTATGCGCTACTGTTTCACGTGTTTGTTCACATTTTTCAGTTTTAATCGCTCGTTTAGTTCCTACAAAATCTTTATATTAACCCATACACCTAGCAACTAGTCATTTTTGTCTTTACACGTGCACATTTTATTATCCGATTTGGTTTTTACAATTTTGGTCGGCAAGGATTAAGATGGATTAAAAAGTGTATATACGAACTAAATGAGTAATTGAACTTGTTTTAAATATTAACTTATGTCTTTTCAAATATAATTATGCTTTATGTTTGATCCTCTGTTTTTCTTTTTTTTTTTACTGCGGAGGGGTTATAATTCGTTGATTTCTGAAGTTGCTCTTAACAGACTTAATTGTTGTTGATGTTTGGATGTAGAGTTGAACCAAGTCTGTAAAAGATCATAAACTCAAACAACAGTAATTGAAGGCTGTGTCTGTAGTACAGTTTACCAGCTATCACATTTATAATTATTTGTTTCATTGTAGTGTAGTAACACTTATTCCGAAACAGATTTTTTGTACAAAGCCCCTATGCTAGTTTATATAATTGTTTCTTCTGTTATAAATGGGGAATTGGGTTATGCCATGTCCAGTTATTGTCGTAAACATAATTTTTTCCTTCATAGTGATGATTATAAAAATGATGTAGCATCTCTGGAGCTGGCAAAGCCTGTGTGTTGATCTTCTGCCTGCATTACAATTTGTGCTGTCATAATTATTTTCTTGGAATTGATTACAGGTCCCGGGATACCCTTCACTGCGCAGAAATCTATTGCAACTTGCACCAAGGTTTGTGCTTTACGATGATCTTACTACAAATATTCCAGGCGCATTAGTTTTAAATCATTCAAGAAGACCACTAGAAGATGATGTTTTTGTTGATGATAACATATCCCTCTCCTCTGGTCAGATTAGCAAAACTTCCCAAAGAAGTAAGGGAGGATCTTGAAGATCCTAACAGTAGGTAACTTATCTGTATTTAAGACTTCTTATACTAAATATTCACTTTGCATTGCATATTCTGCTTCGTTCATTTGCATTACATATTTTTTCTTCTGCCGTTGTGGCCATAGCTTTCTGTGGTGGCAAATAAATTATGTTGTTTCTATCCACCCTTAATCATAGGTACAATTTTGGTTGGAGTCATGGGAAAGAGAAACTTGAGTCAGGGAAGCCAGGTACCTCTTTCATCTGTTTGACATAGTAATTTTTGGTCGTTTCTCTTTGAAGCCTTGAATTTTTTATGGGTTAAATTTTGTTTTTGTTATCTACTTCTTTTATTCCTGGAGTGCAGATATATTAAAGGGATCTTTCTATGCCAATCCCATACTTGATACACCTACAACAGAGGCTTCTTTGATACAAAGGTAATGATAGATGAAAACATCACAGAATTTTCAATTTTTTTCATATTTATCATATTGGGAAAAACTTCAGTCTAATATAGATAGGGGCAAAACATCAGTGTATAAGTTGGAACGACATTCATATTGAGTTAGGTCCAAATCCCAATTCTATAATAGTACCCAAGATGTATTAAAGGAGTCAACCACCATCTTATCTATGTACCAAGCCCAATAATACTGGACGTGAAGAGGTGTATTGGGAAAAATATAATACAGATAATGTTAAAATATGGTATATAATTAAGAGATAACCCTCCAGTTTTGTAGGATTGAATTAGATCTAAATCCAAATTTAAGATATTATAATTCAATTGTTATTCTTTTATATATGTGGCATTGACATAATTTATTACAGAATTATACTTGGTTATCACCTCAGTCAACATGTTCGTCTTAGTTATCATAACCAGTGTAGTTTATGTTTCGCTTTATTTTCATCTTATCCTTCTTACTTTCTTAGTGGCATTTATATTATATTGTGTTGTTCTGTCTGAAACTCTGTGTCTATGATCATGCACATTTCCTTGGATTTGTGTCTTCTGCAGGTATCCATCATATTGTGGATCAAATATATGGCCTAGGAACACTTTACCGGAACTTGAAGTGGGTAGGCCCTGAACCTGAACTGATTTTGTTACCTAATTTGTGGAGATATACATTGCTGTGTTTATAGATATTTTTTTTTCCTGTATTTTTACAAGAATGATCATAAGATGATGTGATAAGTTATGCCTTTGCGAATGCCGTAATCAACCTTTGTTGTTTCCTTCTGCATGTACCTATTGTCAGTTTTTTGTGACTCTTTATAGGTCTACCGCAGATACCGGAAACATTAATTAGGGTAATTTACAATTATTGAAAGCATATTTCATATTTGACAGAGTTAATGTCGTGAAAATTCCTAAAATGGAATTCTTGGTTAAAATATTTCCAACCAATAATTGGTTACTTATTTATCGTCTTGAGCAGCTGTGTGCTTCCTAACGTGAATATATTTTCACCAACATTTCCTTTGTAATTTTCTGGATAAATGATTAAATTATTCTGAACTAAAACTAACCTCCAAACTATGATTATGTTAGTGGACGATAGTAAATTGTCTTGGTTTATTTTTTCTTGATGCTAAAGTGATTAGTTGCAGTTCATCATTTATTTATTTTCAACGTGTAGCTTTCAAAGCACTTGGCATGCTGATATTTGAGGTTGGATTGATGTTGGCTTATCACTGTGATCAATATGGTAAGACAGGAAGCACTATTTTATTTGGCTTTAGACTTGAATGGTCTATGGCATTCACCGGGCTTTCTATTTCATTCGAATAGCTGCCTGTAGGAAGTCCGACTACTTTTTTGCTTATTTATTCCTTGTAAAGTTAATTTTCTGTCCTATTTTGGAATCAAGTACAGATTTCTTTTTTTCCGCTAGTTTAAGTGACTTATTTATAATATAGAAGCTCTTAGTGGTTTTACATGGCATAAGAAATAATATGGTCTAGAAATTCTTTTGAAAATAACAAGGTTTGATTTTTCTCCCCAGATATCTCATGGAATTGTTTTAAAGGATATAATACTGTTTCTTTTTTAGAAGCAGTAGACGTAATTTACCTCAAAATGCATTTTATTCCTTTTTCCCTCACTCACATTGCTCTATAAGCTAGGAGTCATCCTTAAATTTTGTAAGAGAAAATCGTAGATCTAATAAAAGGGTCACATATCAGTGTTATGCATTTACATCCAATAATGTTGGGCGTAAAGGGGTTTATCCATTTACATCCTCACTCACATTGCTCTATAAGCTAGGAGTCATCCTTAAATTTTGTAAGAGAAAATCGTAGATCTAATAAAAGGGTCACATATCACAGTGTTATCCATTTACATCCAATAATGTTGGGCGTAAGGGGGTGTATTGTGAAAAACCCAAACCCCCCTTCCATTACAGATAGAGCCACAAAAAGAGTATGCTAGTGGAGGGGAGCCTGAAAAAAGTATGTAAGTGGAGGGCAACCTCACCTCACACTGTCATGGCAATTGCCACTCACCATTCCTTTTTGGCTCATAACAACCCGTTGTACTTTTGTTTTCACTTCTATTTCTGTCCTAATATATTGTCACACTCAAACAATTTGTCAGTATCGAGAGGGATGAGAACTCGTGAGGATGAAGGTCTGGAATCAATACTTCGTCGCTCCCGCTGTCACAAAGGACGTTTGCTATATTATTTTCCTTCCCAACTAGGGTAAATCTGTCATAAATTGTCTCCTTGCTTGTTATAAGATTTCTGTCATAAATTATGTTCTCTATTATTTTTTCTAATTGGTGACTTAAAGTCAAGACAATGGTTAACCTTGAATTGTTTTAATATTACTGTTGTAATTAGATTATGATTTTCAAAATCCTTTGAACTTGAATGATATCACATTAAAAAAGCATTATGTTGGTTTTTTCTTTTACGTAAAAGTATCAATGTGGTTTGAATTTATGATCCCATGTAATCCTACTAAAACCCCTCATCAATAAATCAATCCCACTGGCTATTGTATTGGTATCCCTATTTTAGTTTAAACCCTGATTATATGGTGCTAGTAGAGGCTGGACCTTGAATAAATTATCAGCATGTCTTGAACTCTCAAAAGACTGGGATAATTGAGGTACAAGCTTGATGCTAGAGTAAACATTTTCTATACTTAAAAGTTGTGAAGGAGATTGAATGTGATGCTAGGAGGAACACTTACATTTTGATGGCTGTTTAAAAGGCATAACATTTTTTTCACTGTATAGCATAGCATGGAACCGTAAAGCCTTTCAACTCACTTCAAAATGCTGTTTAGAGTATATTTTAGTTCTAAACTTTAATAAGTATAATATAATTATATATACTTAACATCACAAACATTTCTAGTTGTACATGTTCATATGCATGAATATATATTAACGACTTACAAATGTTTAACAGAGATCCAGATGGTAACACTTTGTCATCTTGGTGTGGATGGCATACTGACCATGGTTCACTGACAGGTTGATTATATTTATTGTTATAGGATACGTGTTGTGCTCTCATTTTTTTCATTCAGTGTAAGATTAACCTTTTATACCTAATCTTCCTAGTTAACTTAACTAGAGAAGTCCATGGACATTAAGAAATTAATTTGTTGCAAAGAGTAACAATATTATAGTTCTTCAGATGCTATCATTTGCCTAATTTCCATTTCAATTCAATATGTAGGTCTAACTTGTGGTATGTTTACGAAAGATGGTGTAGAAATGTCTTGCCCTGATAGTGCTGCTGGCCTCTATATTCGAACAAGAAGTGATCAAATTGTCAAAGTATAAGTTCTTCTAGAATTTCAAGTAACATTACATATATAAATTATTAAAAAATTACATAATTGCAACATTACTACTGGTTCTTGGTTAATCTTTCTTTCAACGTGAAGAACCCGTCTTTTGTCGGCAGGTAAGTGTTGGTGAAATTTATCCTTTCTTCTGACAGCGTTGAGTGATTTTGGACTTGAATTTTGTTGAGATAGGGATGATGCAATTTTAGATAGGGAAATGCCGGTAAAGCATTCTTTAATAAGAAGTATGAGTGACTTCGATGATTTAGTAACTCCCGAATTTCATCCAATAATATCATGTTCAAAAGAGTATATTGCTATGAATATGTCTTTGGTAGATAAATATGTCAATTCATGACAGCATATAATGAAAAAGTTTGTAACACGTGGCTGCTAGAAGTATTCCTTAACTTCAAAAATAATAAAATCATTGCTTGAATTGTTGCAAATTTGAAGCTTAGACTTTTTGTGAATGAGAGTATAATGCGTTTAATCATTGTTTTTTCAATATTATAGGTTGTCTTTGGAGAAGATGATATAGCATACCAAATTGGTGAAACCACTGAAATACTTTCTGGAAGTTATCTTTGTGCAACACCTCATTGTGTTCAGGTAATTTAAAAATTGCAATGACATACATATTTAATAGACTTGTAGAATATGTCATGGTTATCCTGTTGAAGTTGTTTCATATATTCCCTCTTCTGTCTTTATGCTTTGCATCACTGATTGGTTGTACCGATGCTAATTGTTGATGTGATAATTATATCTCTCCTGATGTTCTTATTCTTCAGTGATTTTCAATATTCTAAACAGTGCTTAAAGTTCATTTTAGAAAAAAGTTTTCCTGTTTATTTTCCATTTATTTACGGAGTTATGGGATGCTGGTAGTTTGAATGTTAGATAGCATTTTCTTTGGAGATCTACTCAATTGTACATAGACAGATACGTGCCCAAGGCCCACCCATGCTGTAACAAAAAAATGTAATACTAAGTTTGATGTCAAATATTTATTGATTAATATTTATATATAAATTTTTAAAGAACTTTGCCTAGTGTTTCCCTAATATATGGCATCTATCACCAAATGCAATTTCTTTAACTCAAGTATTTCCTTTTTCTGTTCGGTTTCCACAAGAAGTTTTTTGTAATAAAATGTGAATGCTGTGATACTTTTAGGCTCCCAAGGGGGAGAAGTCTTCTGGTATTGAGCGCTCGACATTTGCATTATTCATGCAACCGAACTGGTATGCTTTCCAAGTCTGAACAATAATGCTGGACTGTTCTGTTGCTTAAGTTATGTCACGATTTATCTTGTGTAGAACATTATGGAAATCTCAGGTCAGTGATCAATTCTATATAATAATGTGTCAATAATTATGCTTTTCAGGGATGAAAAACTCAATTTCCCCGAGGAAGTTCCCATTCATAAAGAGGTATGTATTATTCTTGAGCTCATGATAATTCTTCACATTTAGCATGAAATAACTTACCATGAGATTTGAATAAGTAAAAGATGATATCAAAAGAAAGAAAAGAATATTAAAAGAAAGAAAAGAAAAGTAAGGGGAGTGACTTTTGCAATAACATATGTGGCATGCTAAGCATTAACGATTCAGTGTTTCACCCAAAAAGTATGGTTTGTTACATAACCATTTAGTAAACTATGAATCCATCTCACTTTAAAATCTGTGATGTTAAAATTCTGCATGGTATAATTTCGGTATGTAGATGATACGGCCTGAACCTGCTGCTTCCTTCATATTAAATGAGGTAAGCCTTGTTTCTAATGTCAAGAACGGGCTTATGGGCTGAATTTTTATCATTCTTTTCCAGCTTATTCCATCAAATTCTGCCCTTACTTTTGGAGAGTATTCAGAGATGCTGCTGGACAAATATTATCACCAAAAACAGTAATGTTTACATCTTGGCTATTGATGTTGTTGATCAAACTCGATCTATGTTTTTGGTATTTGTTTTAGCTTCATGTTTATCTCTGATGATAATTTGATTTACCTTTCCTTCTTGCAGGACCTAGGGTCGATCACTCGTTACTTCTCAGCAAACAGGTATAACTGGTTGAAGAGACTTGGCCTGTTAATTCATGGGACTCGAATAATATTGTGTAGATGTGTAGTCGCTATTAGATAGTAGCAAAAGAAAATAATAGCTGGTTGACTTGTTATTTACATGCCAACAAGTATAACTAGTTGTGTGAAGAATTAACCTGTTACTAAATCACGGGACTGATAAAATTGTGTAAATAGTAAGTGTGCAATCACTATTGGATAATAGCAAAAGAAAAGGGAAATTATTATAAACTACATAGAATGAAAGCTACTATTGAATCCAATGTTTGCTTTCTTTTATCTTTAATGGGAAAGTCATGCAATGATAAAACCTATTTGTGACAGGGATATAAGCTCCGAGTTTAAAGTACAAGGAACATGGTTCAACTTTTTGAGTGTCATCAAACCATGAACCTTAAGCCTACCAAGCTTAACAGCATTAAAAGTTTGATTGCTTTTTTAAGATTTGGACATGTTAATAAATGCATGGATTTCTCTACCATCTTTCTCTTAAAGGAAAAGTTGTCGAGCAAACATACCCAAATCCGCAGGCAAACACCGGCAGATAGATCAAGTTTAACTAACAAATTATCTAGAAATTTTTTAGTTTACTTTAACAGAAGATAATTTTTTTTAATAAGTTTTTCTTCTTTTTTCCTTTGCGAAACCGAACAAAATTGGATGTCACTTTCACCAACTAACACAAAATCAAACACAGACAGGAAAATGGCCACCTAATAAGATAGTAAATATTTTGGCCGGTCGAACTAATACGCAGTCGTCATTGTGGAATTTAATTTGGGTAAACTCTAGAAGCCTAGTCTATTAAAGAAATAACAGTGGGTTTCTATAAAGTTTTATATATATACGTTTTAGTTATAGTCATGATAGGATAAAAAATCATATGATAAAAAAAAACTACATAGAATACTAATAAACTTAAGATTTGATGTATCCAAAATTTTGATAATTAAAGGAAAACAAACACTAAAAAGGATAAGTTATCATGAACAAAATCGTAAAAGGTTTAATTAATAAAAAATAACACCACACTCGATTTAAAATGTTAAGTTTTTTCATATTCTTGTTATTCATAGGTTACTCGATTTAATTAAGGTGAGAAAGTTGGTAAAAGAAAAATTGAGTGAGCATAATAATTTATTTTCCATTTGCAAGGGTGGTGAGGGTGACTAGGCATATTCAATAATTCAATCTTATCTCGAATGAAGTAGCCGACATATTGTTTTGTGCCGCCAAAGTGAGCAGTGGCCACAAACTGCACTTGCATCTCATAGTTGCTACAGTCAAAGTTCTATTCTTCTTCTTTTATTTGCTGTTTAGAAAAACGTGATTGGATATATGTATAACGACGATAATGCCACCTGGTTTGGGTGGGGAGGTGTATATACAATGGAAATTTCCTAACACCATCCATTATTCTATTCTATTATTCTGTGGAATAAACATAACACACCATATTCCTCATTTTTCATTTATCCACTCTCTCTAATTGCTTATGGTATCGTCCTTGTCATCCATGCTACTTTCTCCTCTCTCTTTTTGACCATTTTGTATTCTTTTTTATGTCCTTCTAGATTCCTATATATGAACTCAAGGTCTGTAATAAAAAGCATGCAAATTTTTCTTTTACTTCCTTTTTTTTTATATTTCAAATCATAATGGTGTCTTCCATTGAATTCAAAAACATGTCTTTTTTTTCTTATAAAATTTGCACACGGTACTATGATTATAACTAGGGTTATATATATTCATGATCCTCAAGTTTTAGTGAAATTTAGAATTTTAAAATTTTTGACCAATTTAGTCATTCATCTTTAGAAATGTATGGATTTAGTCTTTTTAACCAGATTTTGTTAAGTTTATCTAATATTTCAAGCGCATTTCATAATAGTATTTGAATTGTTTATATCGTTTGATATATTTTCGCTTAAATATTAACTCAAATATTATAATAAAATGCGTTTGAGACTTTAAATAAACTTAAAAAAATTTGATTAAAAAAACTAAATTCATGTATTTCTAAAGATGAAGAACTAAATTGGTCAAAAATTTCGATAAGAAACTAATTCTAAATTTTACTAAAACTTGAAGAAAAAAAAAATATTTAACCTTCGTTTTCTTAACTGAAATTAAAGTTTCATTTGGATAACAAAATGTTTCATCAATTCAATTTATCTTTTGTTGTGTAAAACATATCATAACTTTTTTTATCAATTTATAGGTGCATGTCCCTCCGTTAGGATTTTTTTTTTTTGTGTCAATTTGTATGACCAAAAAGCTATCTTTGTTAAAATAGAGTTTGAAATTGGTGGCTTTTTTTTTTCATACGCGTAGGGTATATGATACCAGCGTACGATGGTGACATGAAAATCAGAGCATAATGCATGGTGAATCGACAATAACGTTGAAAAGTGGGCCCTGAAACAAGTTGAAGATCAAAAGAGAAAAATTGAGTATTACTGAACCAACGAGTGGACCCCAACACGTTCTATAAAACCAACCAAGAGATGGTTGGGTTAATGTGGCATTCATTCCCTGCAAAGTGCGAACACCCTCTCAGGTTTCAGTTTGATTCATTCATCGTACCTAACCATGCCTCTCTCTCAACCTCGCCGGAAAACGAGCCTCCGAAAACGGTGCTTCATGGTGGCGAAGCAGCAGAAAACGCGCTTCTACATATTCGGACGCTGCATAGCCATGCTCCTCTGCTGGCACGACCACGCTATCTCCGATTAGATGCTTCACTTTAAGCTATGCAGGCATCGAAATTTCGAATTTTTCCTTGTGGGCACCCTCGGAATCACGTTATCGCTTTCACCACAAGAGGAATCACAAGGAGGGGTGTGGGAAAGTGGAGGGTCTGGTTCAAGAATGAAGATCAGTGTTCAAACGGGGTTGCGTCGTGCATGATTGAGGTTGGGTTAAGGAGTTTTCGGATCAGATGGTGGAAAAATTGAGTCTTTGAAAGGGTTGCTTACAGTATCTGTTGATCATGGGAAAAGAACTTGAAATTTGACACTTTTGAGTTGAGTGGCAGAAGCTGGGTACTTGATTCACTTCGCTGCTGTGCAACCATTGTTGTAATTATCTGATCTTGTTTTGGACAACAATTTTATTGGGCTGAAACAAGTGTGTGTCTTTCCTTGATAATTAGTTTGATTCACAAATTGGTTAAGGTTACCAACTAGTGTGAATTTTGGTTTCTGTCCCTCGCCTATTTTTAAACGGCTTGAGGGTTGGCACCGAAAGTTTGGATCATGTACACAACTACTAGTGTAATGAAAGATTGTTGTTCTTCTTTGTTCACATATGGTTAACTAGATTTTTTCATGGAAAAACCATTCCCTTAGTAGATCTGTTATCATCTTCTAAACTTTTCAAATCTTCTTGTGCACTAAAATCATTGCTTATCCCAGTGATTATGTTACGTAGGTAGATATATGAAAAATTCTGATTGTTTCATGAGATTTCGGAATGCTGGCAGAAGATACCAAGAGTTTGTTCTGCTTTTGATTCATTCAGTATACTCTTTGCTTAGGTATCTGCATATGATTTTGCAGTTAAAATTTTTCTTGTGGGTGATGATGATGAGATTTGAAGGCAATAGGAATTTGGATGAAATAATTGCACATAGTTGTAAACAGTGATAAGATAAGTGCAATGTGCCTACTTTTTTAGGGGTATGGTAACTATTCATATGACCCACGTTGTATTCTATCTTTCTGTATCAATTATAGTTCAAGTTAGTTTGACGTTAACTCAATGATCACCTTTTTTTTATGTTAGCTCTCGTTCTGAATAGTCTAAGTTTGAACGAACGTCTCACATCGGATAGAATAGATAAAGTTAAATACTATATAAGAATAAAGACTCATAATATCATTATCTTAAAATTTTGGAGTAAAAGTGGTCTCATATACCTTATATAATATAGAATCACAATTTCTCGAATAAGTATAACCGTATGAAATATATAAACCCGTAAGCTCTTGATAAACTCCTCACACATCATAAAACCTTAAACCAGATGGGTTATTTAACCAGTGAAACAGAGAAACCTGATGGTATAGACCTCATTGTGCACTTCATGGTGACAAATTCCACATGCAATTCTACTTTTTTGTTCTTCTTTAATTAGCAGAACATGGGGAATGACTCATAAATACATAGATTTATCTATCTATGCATTTGTTCATTTGACTGTATCTAAACTATTCAGAATATGAGATGTCTTTCTTGGATCTAACTTTGTGTTTCTTTGGTCACATGCTTGGTCACAAGTACGCATTTAAGATCTTTCCGTACTTCCTTTACGACGAGTCTTATGTTTTGTGAAGTGTGCATAAAATAAAATATTTGTAGCTCTGGTGTTTGATGCTAATGTCATGTTACTGATGCCTCAGCACATGCATCTGCGATCCCTTTTGATAGTTTAGGAATGCATGAAGGGAAAATAATTTAGTTGTGCTGTGTGTTCATAAAGATTCACTTCGAGAAAAATGACACGATAACAATGAGACATGAGTTCAATACACATAAGAGATCGATACGGTCTCAACTTTCTAATTTTTATTAATGTGGAACTTAGAATACAAAGTTACGCGGGTCAGATGCAAGTATCTGTATTTGAGGAAATACAAACTCCAAAACATTATCTTATGGAGGTTTGTGATGAACATAGAAATTGATCTCATTCACTTGTATTACAGGAAGAAAAGGAAAGGACAAATTCAGTCACAAGACTGGTACAATATTTTCATCTCCACGTACAATGCAAAATCTAAATATTACTGTGTTTGGTAGAAACAGTGCTTAGGCAAGAGGAGACACTATAACTTGATCAATAACAGGGCCACAAAGAGATCCGTAGTCGTGAATTCTTGTATGGTAGAAAGAGCTATAGAATGTTATTCTGGTTCTGTTTTCAATTGCTCTGAACTTGAAGCTCACACTCTTGAATTTTCCCTTTCCTTCAGATTTGAAGGGAACTTTGAGGGTATCTTTTGCTGCAAATGCTTCAACCATCATCGATCCATGACAAGCATTTTTGGCGTCTCCAACTGTGAACTTCATGTTGTAGACTTTGTTGGGAACTGTTCTGAGAATTTGGGCAATCACACTTTCCCTGCCTGCAATAAGCTCTATTGCTCCATGTCCAAATGGGACATTAAAATGCTCTGAATCTATGAACTTCACTGCTTTGAGGGATTCTATCATCCAACCAGGTAGTGGAGACACAAGATCTTCTTGTTTGGGAGGTAGCAGAACACCATTTGAAGAGTTGAAAATAGGGAATGGACCCTCCTCAAAGCCACCATTTTTAACCAAATTATCTGCAATCACATTAGACTCATGTCACACACATATATATATAGACAATATAGACAATGATATTTTGACAATTAAATTTTGAAAATTTTGTCTGATAATCTGATATGTATGTGATTTTGAAATATAATAAAATAAAAAATGAAAAATGAAAAGTTCCTTAAAAAGTCATTTTAAGGGAAAGTTATTTTTCTATATATAATCTCTCCCTGATCACGAAAGAAAAAACCAGCAAATACATAATGAGATATGATTGATTACCTCTTGTGGGCTTTGGAGGGTTGAATTGAGCAATAGCAACAGCATCCAACAGTGGACCACATGCGGGATCTTCTTGAATTCCAGGGTTGTGGAGAATCACTTTGGCAACAGAAGAAATGGCTCTGAATCCCCAAGCGAGAACATCACCATTGAGACTATAAAGGGTCTGCAGAGGAACATCTCCAGAGTGTGGAAGCACTGAGATCCTTAACATCTCATCTTGAGCACAAGTTCTTGAGGCTCCTACAATCAGAGCATACCATTTCCCAGGTTTAACCTTGATGCTTTGTGAGATGGAAGCCTCATTTCCAAGCCTCACAGCATGCACACCATGACCAATTGGGAAGTACATGCCTCCAGGTTGTGGGCCCCCAGACACATACTCAACATGACCATTGATCTCCCATTTTGGAAGAGCATATTTCCCAATGAGTCTGGTTTTCTTTAGGTATCTGGGGTCTGGCTTCTCCTCAAAGTTACCATTCTGCAAGTAAACTATCAGAAAACCAAAAAAGAAAAAAAAGTAATCAAAATCATATGATACAATTTTGTAATCAGAATTGGAAACAAAATTATACTATTATTCTCATTCTTTATCTTCATATGTGTTTAACGTGGATCATTGATTTTTTTAAAAGAAAAAATAGTGATATATTAATCGATGGCTCACACTAAATCATATCACAAAATAAAATATGAGAGTCATAGTATCATTATCCGAATGAAACGATGTCAAAAAAGAACATTACCTTCTGCTGACCTGTGTTGAACTGCTGCAGAGGTTGAAGCAGCACATAGTATGGCCAGAGAAAGTGTGAATATGAATGTCAGTGACATTGTCACCACCTAAACAAGCAAATGTAAATGTGCAAGAAGTGGGGTTGGTAAGGAAGAGAAGAGTTTTAGTGTGCAAGATGAGAAGATGAACTCTACTCCTTTTTATGGTGCAATAGCAGAGCACTGTTGCTAATAATTCTCCTCTTTCCATGCTTTTTCAATCTCTGCAGTGAGTTGCAAGTTTGTTTTGTCATATAAAATATAAGCTTAATCAAGTTTGAAGACACTCCTAAAACTATTGATTCCTTTTTAAGTACTCAACTTTTATATTTTTTAATTGAGTTTTTATTATTTATGTATTAAGAGATTTGTATGTGGTTAATATAAGAATGGTGGGATGATCAATTTAAAATAACAAACGATTTTTATTATTTTCATGCTCAATAATGAGATAATCATATTTACTGTTAACTTTTATGTTATTACCTAAAACAACCATAAGATTTTACTGTCATCATTATTGATGGACGACTTGTTATGTTTTCAATTAAAATAATAAACTGTAATATCATTTTATATTAACTACAACATATGAAAATAAATATGAAAAATAACAATTATGTCATTAATAAATTAAATACTAATACTCAATTGAAAATTTTTAATAGTATTTTTAATAAACCAAAAAGAACCAAATAATAACTCAATCTACTCAAATTTACAAATAACTTGAAATTTAGTTAAACCAAAAGTATAATTTAAAGTATTCAAGCCAATGGAATGTGAGTAACATTTGATTTATAAGTGTGTTAAAAAATATATAAAAAACATTTACCATTTTTTATTAAATGTTATGAAATAAGTACTAAGTAATTTTAGTAATCAAATTTATTTTCTTGAGCAACCAGTCAACAATATATTAAAAATGCTAAATAATTCCGAATATTTTTTTAATAATATCTTTGTTTATTAAATAAAATATTCAACATCTTTAAACATTTAAATATTACTTTAACATACTTGGTTTAATTTAGTATGTTTCTTTTAAATTTTGAAGAGAGTAATATACGAATATAAATATTATATGACATTAAGATGAAGTGAGATTAATCTCCATCCTACATTATAAACATTTAAGCTTATCTTTATTTTTAAAACGTTAAACAAGTAAAAAATTTGTATTAAAACTATGATATTAATTTAATCGTTTGACTTTTCAAAACCTAGTTTTTCTCCGTAACTCCTGCTACCGGCATCTGGTTTGGCTTAGCGATTATTTTTTTAATCATAACAAATTAAGGTACCACGGCACACCACATGCATCTCTTACTAATTAATTAAGGTAATTTTAAATCTTATTAATTAATTAAGGAAAGTAACGGCTATTTCATAAAAAAAAAATGCTACTTTTATTTAGTATTATCTCGTATAAAATCCAATGATAAAAATTATATTTCACCATTTTTACTTTTGTACTATCATATAATGTTTTTTCTTTAATATCTTATAATGCCACTTCTTCACACTGAAAGACAATTCTCATGCAATTTTAAAATATCCTTAAGTTATTATTTAGATGAATGTTCTTAAATTGTGTTTAAAAGCCGGTTATTTTTTATATATAGTAGTTCAGAGAAAGACTTACACAGTATCGTGGATATGACAACCTATTAATAAATAATATATTAACTTTAAATATACATAAAAATTAAGTTTTATATATATAGTAAAGAAGAAAAATAGAGGCAAAAAGTTCTTGATATTCAAATTTTCAAAATAAATGTATGTGATGAAAAAAATTATTTTATTTGTATTTGACGTGATATCTAAGAGAAGTTAATTTCTTAAATGTGTTAGATTTATAAGAGTTAACACGGTAATCTGAAAATGTTATGAGCATACTTTTATTTTACACATTTTATATTTTCTATTGATTAAAATTACTAAAAAAATCAATAATTTATCCTTATCCATCTCTATTTAGTAAATAATTTTTTATAAAAAACTTCGTTAAAAAATTGTATTACATTCTTCTCGTAACTAATTTAATTATGACACTCGTGAATATTAATTAATTTTTCCACCAAAGTCCGTGTTTGGCATTTAAGGGGGTGTAGGTGGCCTCTCACGAGACCTCTATGTCTTCTTTATATCATTCATTTTTTTTTCTTCTTGTAATTGTTAAGAAGACAAATAAAATTATACCTTTTTTTTCAAATTATGGGAAAATTATGAAAAGAGAAATTGCTTTTGCCCATTTTTAATTTCATTATGAATAACATTTTACAATGAAAAGTATCTTATCATAACTGTTCTATACTCGTATTTGTTGAAAAATGTATTCGTAATTTAAAATTAAAATAATTAAGGTATGTGTGTTTTTTTTTAAAAAAAACTCTCACCCTATCTTCACTTCCATATGGATCTTAGAGCCTGCTAATAGTCATCAATGGACCATGTTTCGAGTATTAAAAATACTTTATAAAGTGTTTTAAATTAAAAAGATAAAGAGTATTTTAATATGATAACTTAATTACTTTTTAATTATTTAATACGATAATAATTATATTTAATACGACAATAATTAGAGTCTGCTATATGTCACTACTTAATTACTTTTTAGTACGATAATTATATTTCTATTGTACTGATATATGTTCGTAGTTTTAAATAATACTTTGTTTGAGTTTAATTATACATAAGTTATGATAATTTCAATTCTTACAAACTACAATCATCTTTTTCTGGCCATTTGTATTTTAACTAAAACTTAAACTTATTTTCCCACAAATTTACCTATTGAAATATTTTTTTACCCAAAATTAGAACATCTGAAAATAATTATGGAATATATAATGCACAATCAAAATATGAGTACGATAATTATAAATATAAGTATAAGAAACTTCTATTTCATTCTTCGGACTTCTTTTGTGGATTATTTTTATTTTTTTAGCTAGGGAAATCCTTCATTCTAAAAACCAAATAGAAATATCTTAAGTTTTTGAGAAGTGTGAACATGTTTGTGACCCTTCTTTTGTTTTTACAGAACCAATTGTATCTTTTAATATCACACTTAAAATATTATGACTGTAATGTTCAAATTTTTATGTTTCAGATGCGCCGAAAGAATGAGTGGAGCATTCATTGAAAATATCATCCATCTTCGTCAAAATGCTTAAAATAAGAACGAGCTTATTAGGATAAATTTCTCGATGACACTTTAAAAAAGTAAACAAATAAAACAATTACAAATAAGTTTATTTGAATAGAAAGTTTTTCAACAACTACTGCGTTTTGTCAACCTGGAAAATATTATATAATTTGGTTATCATTGAGCAATTGAATCTGTTGAAAAATAAACCAAGTAGCAGATTTCTTTATTTTGGCAATGAGAATGTTAAAAGAACTTTTGAAAGTTTCTCCGCCGGAAAAAAATTACATTTCCAATAAAAAAACTCCAAAAAACACTTGCTGTAACCTGTATCCAAACAAGTACCTGATACTGATTAAGCACTGAACTTTCTGAGGTTAGAAAAGGACCTGCGAAACTACCATGAACATGAAACATCAGAAAGGGATAAACATGAAATCATGATTTGACTAGATACAACATTAATGAAGATTGAAGGTACAATAGTCACCAATGTTATAATTTCATAATCTCGTCTGCTGGACATTGTTGTAAGTGCATTTGGATGATAATCTATTTAACTTGCTTTCATAACTGATATTGTTTTCATAAGACTAATAACTGCTGTGATGACTCTACAGGTTTAGGTTTTGGTTAGCAGCTTAAAAACAAAATGAACTACAACAACAAATAGATACAACTAAGGATCAGGACTAAAGTAGCTCACACAAATAAGGTGGTGGCATCAGAACCTACAAATTTCAGGATGGGGCATAATACATTTACCTGAAAGTACTATTCTAGATTTTTTTTGTTTTTTATCTGATCACATGGCAAGGCTCATTTTAGTAGCTTCCATTTTGGATAACAGATCTTTAATGTCTGTCTCCATTCTCCTTTTCATGTTTAAATACTCCAGATGTGCCCTCTCTAATGCTTGGGCTTCTTCAAATTTTTGTTTACGAATTTCATCAGTCTCAGCCAATCGCAACTTGGCAATTCGATTGGCATATTCTTCCTCAATTTTCTCATTCTTTGCAAGGGCAATGCGCTTCAACCCTTCAGCTTCTCTTCTAGCATCATCAGCACGTGATTGAAACATTTTAGCCTCTGCCTGTTTAATTTTTACTACACTCTCCAATTCGTCAAAACAGTAGTCCTTCTGGATGCTACTCATCTGCAACTCTTGCGCAAGTGTTCTTTTATCATTCTGATCAAAGGTAGGAAGGATATTCACAGGCCTTTCTAACAGAGGTGGCTTTTCTGAATAAATAGACTTCATCCAAGCTGCTGCTTCCTGGCTAGGACCTGCTACTCCATTGTTTTCTTTAATCTGCTCCTTCCCAGCAAAGTTTGCTGTCATGGCTAATTTGGAAGAATCACCATCTGCAATCACCACATCGTATGTAAATACAGGCCCTTACAGTTCACCTTTCACAAAAACTAGATACGCAAAACCTCAAGAAAATCAATGCTCAACAAAATATAACTTAGGAAATAGCATGACCCAGATCTCATGTCTGTAATATCTTAAATTTTGCACAGATCTCATATCTATAACACCATCACATTTTCCCCAGGTTTTACATTCAGTACAAAATGATTTCCGCAAATTCCAAACATACCAGCATGACTTGCTGCAGCAAAAATAAACCACTCATACTTGAATCTTTTAGTCAAAAGTATTCCAAATCTGACAACTAAAATATTTTCATCATTGTCATTCCGATAGAAAGGATGACTTTCAGTAACAATAACGATCTCGTCCAATAATGCAAAGAAAGTAATGCTTCATATTTCTATCCTAGTTTTAATTATAATAGAAATTGGAGTACAGATGACAAGTCCTTCAGCATTGATTCGAAAAACTTAACACGAACAATATGGAACAAAGACTCTGGAAAGTTTGAGTATCTTGATTCACGTGTAATCAATATCAGATTTTCTAAATTACCAGCAGTTAACTGCAAGTTAGCAAAAGCAGTTCACTCATTACTTAATTTTCCATGTACATAAATGAGAGCTTAATGTAAACATTTTACATACAGCAAAATTTAGCCTACAGAAATAAAACAGAACAGACAAGTGTGTAATCATGAAAAAAATTTGATTCTTACCCGAAAGGAAAGACATGATGTGCCTCAAAACCTCAGGAAGATTAGACTTATTTGCCAGCCTTGGCAGCATTTGCTCTGCAATTTCATACAACTGTCTCCCTCTCATATCCTTGCTGGCAGAGAAAATTCTCTTCACATATTCAAGCTCTCTGCAAAGGGCTTCAACAGACCATTCTTTTGCAAAATTATGAAACACCTCCTTGACGAAGCCAAACATCTCAGAAGGATGGTCACAAGCAATACAGTGAAACTGCATTTCAGCCATCCCTTTTGTCCCATGCCCATTTCTAATATAAGATTCCCGTAATCCACAGTCAGTGTGGCACCAATGAAGGCAAACATCACATCCAACCCAGCTACATGTATTTGAGGCATTGTCAAACTTAGAACACACAAGGCACATACATTCCCTGCAAAAACCATTCTTCTGCGCACAAACCTTGCAATCACATTCATCTACAGGCAACTGACTTCGACATGAAAGATTCTTACACCTTGAGTTCAGAAAAATTTGAGCCAACTCAGAAGACGAAATGCTGTTGTCTAGGTGAAGGAAATGAGTTAAACCAGTTTTCAAAGCAACCAAAATTTCCAGTTGCACTCGGTGGCACTTCAATAGAACATCCAAGATTACATCAGACCTGTTCTGAAGAACTTTCTGGAAAGCAAGAATCTGCCCGTGCTTATCAGCATTGAGCATGATTTCACGAATACCCTCCTTCAGACATGCTATGGACTGTCCTGTCATTTCATGAAATTTTCTGGACATTGCATGGACAGGTTCAGAAACAATTCTTGCAATGATTGTCTCAACAAAATCAGCTCCACCCATCATAAGTTGTTCTTGTTCCTTTTGGCTGGTAGTTCGATATAGACTACCACTACTCCTGTCTCTAGCCTCCCTCTTTTTCTCAAAGCTGTAATTTGATCCAATATCATGAGACCCAACACTCTGTGGAGGAGATCTAACATCATCATGCCGTCTTGACTGCCCTGAAAACTGCTTGTGAAAACTCAATTGCCTGTCAAGTCCACCCGCAACTTTTGAACTTCCTTCTAGAACCCTGGAATGTTGACCCTTCAGAGCTTGACTGTCTAAAACACCCCATGATGCCTGAGACTGGAAAAGGGAGCCATTTCCACTAACCGAGGTTCTTTGACCAAAAGGAACTTCTTTCTGTTTGGAATCACTCTGAGACTGACCTTGCCAACACCCCTGGGAAACTTGATCTATTCCCTGGAACAAAGGGCGACTGCCAACAGACTGTTCATAGTCCACTGAGTTCTTTGTCAAAGAACAGCTTGGATTGTGATAAAATGATTGGGAACCTGAAAGGGACATTGATGCAGGAAAACCATCTGAGTTAGTGCAAAATGTATTACTTAAAGACTGCACACTCCGTGCTTGACTGGGGGATCCAGGGCCTTGTGATGTTGTTTCATGAGCTCCAGTCTCATGAGCACCAATAGGTAACAAAACGTTGGGCAAGCTAAGAGTAAGATCAAGCTGCTCCAAGTCATCCTTGTGCTTGTTGAGAACTGAGTGGTCCACTTTCTCCACTTTCCTAACTGGAGATCTGGAGAACAACTCAAATCCCCTTGTGCTTGGACCTTCTATAACATCAACAGAACACGTTGGGAGGTCCATCGATCCTCTCTCCATCCACAAGCCATCATCCGAAGAATGAGCAACATCAGTAGGAGGTGCAAGTGCAACAGAAATTCCTTTTCCCTTATCCTTCACATTGTTGGCCACACCCTCCATTGTCACTTCTCTGTCCACTTCCTTGGGGACTTCATTTTCTGTTGACAATCCATCATTTAACTCAGGTTTGACAATATCCGTGCTGGTTCCGAGATCTACACCCTTGTCCTCTTTAGACTCGTCTTCATTCAACACCAGCTTCTCCTTCTCCACATCCCCACTCTTCTTTGTTTCCTCCTCGCACCCAGCACCGACATCCAAACACTGCTCTCTTTTATCGTCATCACCATTCCCCACAGAACCAAGTTCAGTTTCAGTAACAGCCATTTTCTCAGTCGGATCCTCCTGGACATCCGGCATCTCATCAGCCTCTTTCTCTGCATCCTTAACCTCAAAACCAACCTCCTCATTAGGTTTCACCTCTTCCTTAGTCGACAACTCCTGTCTCTCATCCATCAAAGCATCAGTGTCATCATCATTGGGGTGGCGTTCATTCTTCTGAACATGCCTCTCATCAGTCTCCAAAGTAACAGATGGGGGCAAGTCTTCACTCGCAGGAGCAACCATTTCCGTTTGGGGTTCAGGTTCAAGCTCCCCTTCTTCCATCTCACTACTACTCCCACTCTGAACCTGCTGCAATAACTCCTCTTCAGCTTTCTTCACCTCAACACTCTTGGACTGCTCGCTCTCCGAAACAGAATCCTTAGACCAAGTGGGAGACTTAGACTTAGACTTGTTGGAGTTACCCTCTCTGAAGGGTCTGGGAGAAGAAGATCTCTTCTTAGATTGCTCGCTTTCAGACACAGAATCCTTGGACCAAGACGGAGACTTCACATCCCTCAAACCCTTCGGCGAACGCACCACCCTCTCCCTTTCATCCAAATCCTTCAACCCTCTCCGCCAAGACGACACACTCCCCTCCCTACGCGAACGATCCCTCTCCGACCGAAAACCCTTCGGAAACTGATCCCTCCGCGACCCACCGCTGCAGAAACTCTCCGACCGGTGCATTAAACTCCGATCACTCTCTCTGTACCGATCGAACCCTTTCCTCCGATCAAATCCCTCGAAATCGTGCTCAGATCGCTTCCGAACCACCCTAGAACCCTCCCGGTCCTCTTCAACAGCCCGATCCCTCTCGTACCGGGACGACGAAGATGAGACCAAACCCTTGCGCGCATTATCGGGCTTGTAATAGAAACTCCGCTGCGCCGACGAAAACGAACGGTTGAGATTACTAGAATCCTTGCAACCATTGCTATTCTTCTCGCCGCCATACGAGTGAAGATCATCGCTCGACCTCAATCTCTTCATACTAACAAAATCACCAAAACGAAGTCTAAAATCGCCGTCGTTTATCTCAACCAGATGAATCTGAATAACTCCAACAAGGTTCGTCCCAGACTCATGGAGCAGTAATAGCAACAACAATAACAGCTAGGGTTTCGGAAACCCTAGTTCGATAACGATAACGGAACAGAGAAGGTGCTTACAAGGTAAACAAGAAGCAAAAGCGATAACGTAAAAATAAGTGCAGTGATCGGAACAAGTTACCGGTGAAGATATTCCGGCGAATGGTGGCGGTGCGGCGATGTATAATAATAAAGAGAAGAGAAGAGAATGGGAAAAAGGAAAGAAACGAAAAAAGTGAAGGTTTTATTTCAGTCAACGCAGTTTAACACTGAAGAGAGAGAAGAAGAAAAAGAAGAAGGAATTGGACTTTGATACGCAAAGTGCGCACAACGCACTCCTCATGCGTGGAGAGGTGGGACAGCGAAACGGAACAGCAAGGTGCGCACTGCGCATATCCAGCGCATTTTAGTGGTATTATAAAAATAGGAACGCACTTGACTTGTTTGTACTTTGTACTGTTGTGGTTGGACTGATTTGAATTGCATGTGTTGGGTTCACCAATTCTGTGTGTTTCCTTTTCTTGCACCGTTCGTTGTCTGACACGTGTTACTCTTATATGTCTTCCATTTCAGATTCAATCAAAACCAATAATGTCATGCATGAATAATAAGAGCAGCTGTTGTTAAATCAAACTCAAATTTAGTTGAATTTACTGAAGTTTTGTTTAATTTAGTTATACACTAATTTGTGACGGCTATTATCATATTTTATTAATCTTAAGTTTGTGATATTTTAAGTATGTTTTATAATAGTATCTGATTTAATATTAAAGAAAATATGTGTTAAATAATATGAATAATTCAAATATAATTCTGAAATATGTATAAAATATCAAATTAATTTAATAAAATTAGATTAAAATGATTAAATTTATGTATTTTGAAAGATAAATGACTAAATTTATACAAAATTTTAAAATAGACTAATTCCAAAATTTACTGAAATTTATAAAAAATAAAAACATATTTAACCCATTTTTAAATATTACATATTTTAATCAAATTATAAAAAGAAACTATGATATATCAATAGGTTTTATTTTTTTATACCAAAGAACACTATTAAGGTGGAATTTATTACAACTTAAAATTACAATTACTTTAACAAATTATTCCCTTTATTAATTGTTACAAGTAAGGAATTGTTCCATTTCAAAATTGACATCATATTCCAAATTTATCTGCAAAAGGTGTATTTTGCAATTGTGGCTCTTGAGTAAATTGGAAGTTTGAGTAACCAAGTTGGTGAAAGTTGCAAATTTAAAATTTTTTGACTATAATTGTGTTTGAAAAGCTAGCAAGTTGGTGTTTGATAACTTTTCATTTATTAGTGGAGTCAAACATAGAAACTAGTTAGGTAGCTAGTAATGAGCCTTTGGTTGAACACACCTCAACCATTTAAAACTCACACCACAAATTATTATTATTATTATTATTATTATTATTATTATTATTATTATTATTATTGATAAACATATAAATGTATTTTTTATATAATTTAGCATGTTAAATTAATTTTAAGTCTAATAGTTTTAGTAATTTTATTATTACAATGATGGTTTGAAATTGCATTTTACTTTTTTATAATGTTATTTCAGTTTCACCAAAACAGGTTAACGTAGTTTAGTTCATCCATCTAATATTATAATATAATAATACGTAATATAAATAATAAATGACATATTGACTTGTTAGATGAAATTAAAACGTAATATAAGCAAGAAATGTTACTTATTAATATACATTATTGTAAATTTAACACAATGTATTATATTGAATCATTTTTTAATTGAAACTAAATTAAATATATTTATAAGATAAAACTGAAAAAAAAAACAAACACAGAAAAAACTATTGAACTTTAATTTTATAACTATAACATTTATATACGAGATTTAAAATATTGAAATTCCTTTGTATATTTTAATCTAAACTTGTCTTTCACTTTTTTCTATTATTGCTCATTGACAATGAGAATAAACGATTTGATAGTAAATTTTAACACTTAGACATAAATTTGTCAAGGACAATTCTACTAACACTCGTCGACTATATTATATTTTCATTTAAATAAACTTTTGAATAATAAAACTATTTATGCAAATATAATTAAGTATTTTAGTTTACATGTTAATATATTTTGCTGCTGTTTAGGAATTAATCTGAATTTTTAATATTTAAAACATTTTAATTATGATTTATGCTTAATATGGTTTGAGTTGCCTTTACATTTTCTTTAACTCATCAACTTTAACAAGTTTATTAAATGGGTTCTTTAAAAGAATCTGTATTTTTATATTTCGTTAAAATTAATTACTACCAATTTATCATCATTGTTTGATAAAAAAATACTCTGTGTAAAAAATATCTTATTAGTAACAAAAATTAATTATTTATTATAGTTACAAATTTATATATCAATTTACAAACTAAAAATTAATTAAAATAATTTTAAAATTGGTCAGTAAATTGATTTATAAATTGGTTAATAATATTAGTTATCAAAATTTTAATAATTATAAAATTTAGTCTCAAAATTTATATGTAAATTGATCATTAAAAAATAAATTTAGAAACAACTTCTTATAATAAAAATACCTATAAAATACATTAAAATTTAAACAAAAAAAAATTGTTGAAAAATATAACACGTGTTTTTAACAATATTTCACAAACATACACACATATATTAATTTAATTGTGTGATAGCTAAAAAAATAAAAACCAGACTGTATCAAATAAATTTTATTTTATTGATATTAGGAAAAATCTAGATTTTTCTAGTTTAGATTACGAATTATTAAAGAAATAATTACGAATAATGTTTTACAAAATAGATTAAATAAGTTTAGTCAAGGCTCATTGTGTATTTAGTTTACAAGAGTATGCTACTATATATTTTCTATTTCAGTTCTTAATAGATGTGGTATACAATGTTTTTTTTTTTATTATAAAGATTACTTCTCGTAATGAATCATGTGAATTTTAAAATTGATCTATTTTGAAATTTTTGATCAATTTAGTCATTTATATTTTGAAATACGTGAATTTAATTATTTTAATTAAATTGTTGTTAAGTTTATTTAACATTTCAAACGCGTTTCATAAAAATATTTAACTTAACATTAAAGAAAAATATATCAAACAATATAAACAAATCAACTACAATTCTGAAGTGTGTACGAAATATCAAATAAACCTAACAAAATTATATTAAAATAATTAAATTCACTTTAAAAAATAAAAGATTAAATTAATCTAAAATTTTAAAATAAAATAATTTCAAAATTTACTGAAAATTAAGAGACAAAAAATATATTTAATCTTTTATTTAATAATTTTGTAAATTATTTTTAGCAAAAATATGCCTTTTTATTAATTGCTTAAAGTGTTGGAGCAAGTAAAAGTAAAGTAAAATAAAAAAGATATTAAAGAGAAAATGGTCGGAGAATTACTTTTATAGGGAATGATAGCGTGAACGTGATAAAAGCTGCCATCATTTGACTCTTGTACATGCTTTTGACGTCACGTGTTGACGCTTATTTATTTGACTATTTTTATTCGCTGTGCCCGGTTTCACTTTATCTTTGTATACTTACACTCGCAGCCCCATCAAAACCGTTCGTTTTTACTCGGAGATAAATTTCCATAGAGCTTAAAGTAAAACAAGTTTAAATACTCTTGATCTCGATTTGCAAATGCTAAATTATTTTTGGGATAAATGTTAAGAAAGTATTCACAAATTTATTTTTCTAATGCACCGTTTGTTCATATTTGTTGGTGGTAATTAATGATAAACAATTAAATACAGTTTAAAAATATTAATTTGACTTAGTTAATGATTTGGTTTATTATATTTAATCATATTCTTATTTTTGTTACTTAATTAAGTATTAATATATTTTAAAATAAGTCAATTTAATATGTTTTATCAAATTATTGTTAATAATATTTGAAAGATGTGAAATTTAAAATTTTGAATGCTTTAATTTATCACATAAGTCATTTTAGATTTTAAATTCTAAACATTTTCTAAATAATTTAGTATGTTTTATGTTTTGCGCAAAAATAAAATAAAATTGATTAGAATTAACTTTTCAACGTAAAATAGTTTGATTTTTAAAATCAATCCAAAAAGTAAAATATTTATGTTAAATGAGAAACAATTAATTATTATTTTTGAAAGATAAAAAATTGATTCAGCTAAAATCAAGTATCTGATTAATTAGTACTTGTAACCTCAAGTATAAAGATGAAATTATTAACTATTACAAATAAATTTTAGACAGAAAATAACATAATGTTACTGAACAACCGTTAAGGTTGTTATGTCAACAGTTGATAGTATAAACACAAGTGAAAAGAAGAATGAAATTTTGCAATGAAAACTGCGAAAGCTATAAAAAAAAGGTATCTTTTTTTGCCCTGGTTGTTGTTCCTTCACCACAGGTGGTTGTACGGAAAATAGTGCCCCTTATCCATTTAGGTATTTGAAGAAGAAAATATCTAAGTCTAATATTGTGCGACAAAATTGTTGTTCTTTAACGTGAAGAAAGAGAGCACCTATTACCAAGTGACAGGTTTATCTTCTTCTGCTTGTTAGCTTCAAAATCAAACCTTCATATCTGATATTTATATGTTCAATACAGTTGTGTATCAATAAGCACAATCTGATCCTTCTTCTTCTTCTTCCATGGCAGCTCTCACTGTAGGCAACTGTTGCTGCAGCAAAAGGGTAGCTTCTTCTCATCATGAATTCACAAGCAGAAACAGACCCAGGATTTTGATTCAACTATCCTGCCAGGGAAGAACACCAGATCCGGAAGAAAAGAAAGATCAGAAGGGAGGAACGAAGGTGAACTTGTTCAAATGGAAAATGTTAAGTGATATTGAGAAGACAGGGAAAAGAGTGAAGCAGAATTTGAGTCCACAGCAAAAGGGTGATTGGAAAGACTTGTTGCTGATGAGTATATCTTTTGCAGTTTATGTGTACATATCCCAGATGCTTGTGTGTGCCTATTTTGCTTGGACCACTGTGCCCAAACCCATGTGGTAGCAAGCACTGGTTATTTTTTATCTGCATCACAGAAATCTGATGTAGTTTATAGTTTATGTTGGGAAAATATGGTGTAGGTAACATATGAATGTTTTTACTTTGCTATGTGAATATTGTCTTTGTGATTCTCTGTATATTGATTAATTGAGAAAGAATGTGATGGCCATAAGAGGGTGGATGCTTGAGATTTTCTCCGCTCAAGAAGGAAACAATTTTCACACTGAATGAGATAAGATTAAGGTAAGTGATGTAAAGAAAATATCAAAAAACTAAAGCTACCTTAATCATGAATGAATTCAAAGGCATACTACAAATCTTCATAAAATAACTATCTGATTTAAGCGAAACTGATAATTTCAATTTCAATTCTAGTGACAATGAGGTTCTGAACAAACCACCACCAAACTATGAAAAGCAACATAAGAGCAGATTGATAGCATTGTCAAAGATAACTCCTACGAGTGAAATACCAGTGCTTTTTCAACATCTGATTGTTCCTCCACAAGCAAAAGGAAAACAGTAAAAGTATGATAATTTTCTGAGTGGTACAAGAGGTGGTCTTTTTGTTTAATCAGATTTAAGCCTTTCACGCTTGAAGAGGCTGACAAGGCCATTGAATACTGAAAGCAACCACTGCCAAATAAGTATGAGCCAGTTTCTTGTCTTAGGAACTGGTTCAGGCCTTGGTCCAAATATTCCTTTATATATCTCTTTCTGCTTTTGGTAAACGGCCTTGTCATGTTCAGCAAGCAATTTCAGTTCTCTTGCAATGGCTTTGTCTTGAGGGGCATGTTTACGTGCCTTAAGAAAATCTTCCCTTGCAGCATCTGTTTGCCCAAGTGCTGCTCTAGCCTTTCCTCTCCTAAATAATGCCTTCACATTGTTCTCATCCTCACCCAGTACCTGCAAGTTCCATCATAAAGTTACACACAAGTGGGTGACCAAAATGACTTCACTTTTGGGTAAACAACTTAATAAAGCACTTACTCAATAACTACTCCTCAGGTAAACATGTGTTTCTATAATAGAAGAAATAAGAGTGAGTTGTTGTTATGCAAGTTTTAAGTTGTTTTCAAAAAATTGCCCAGAGAAGTTTATTGAAACAGGCTGAAAGTCATTCATGGCTCTCCCAAATACTCATGCCGTAAATTCAAATAGACTGTAAATAAAATCTTCCAGAGTGAAAAAGATTATCTCAGTTTCTGTCAGAAAATCACGGTTTAAGATTGCATCATAATTCATAATCGTGGATTGCTAACATTCTAAGATATTAGACTTAATTGGTATTCTAGATGAGATGACACAACACCCTACACAATTGCATAGCGAATAAACTTAATGCGGTGCCCTTAGTTACTTGATAAACTGGTAACAAAAACAACTCTAATGTGGACAGCAACTACATAATTTGTTAGACAAAATATGAGAGGACATGCTTAGTAGTGAATGATGACAAAGTCCGCATTTTCTATTTTGGCATGATCTGACAGGGTAATCAATAATGCAAAAGAACAAAAAGCACAAAAGAGTTCGAAGTTTCCCTTCAATAAGTTTAAAAAGAACACCCTTGAGACAAAACAAATTAGCTGTCTTCAACTTCTCAAAGAGAGATTATGATCTCACTAATGTCCACTAAAGCAGAGCATATTATTAGACTACAATTTGACTTTCATAATATTGTATTCCATTCACAATTCCAAATCAGGGCGAAAGTAGCTAGCAGAAGAGATAGTTATAATGCCATTCTATATTTAGAAAAGGAATTATTGAAACACCGATGAATAGTGTGGCTTACAAATTAAAACACACACACACACGCAGACAAAAAAAAAAGAAAGCATTTTATGATGAATTGATTGGTTAAAGTCTTGTCTTATACTCACAATGCTGCATTGTCCTATAGCTTCTTCATAACGGTTCAGCTTAATCAAACAAGCTGCCATGTTAAGATGGCACGGATTCTTTACAGCCAGAGCCATATCTCTATATTTCCCGAACAACTGGAACATGAAGTCATCTCCCATATACGCTATGGCCTGAAAAGAACCAACCAAGACAGTAACAAATTTGTCAAAAACCTCAAATAAAAAGTGAAGAAAGAAATTTCCATGGACTAAGAGCATTAAAGAACTATGTAGAAGAGCGCAAGAAACATAAGTGTGTAACCATTTCATACTGTTGCATAGCTTCCTCTAGTTTTTCTTCCTGATATAAAGCATTTCCATCCATCTTTCTCCGGTCTGCTGCACCGATCCTTTCTTCCACGGTCATATCACTGCGAGCTTTCCCCTGCAAAAAATAAGGTGCTATAAGCATCTTACCAAGTCCACAACCATAATGTATTTAATGCAACTTACTTCTTTCGTTTCATCAAAGCCAATGAGTTCAACTTCATAAACTAAATCCGCCATGGGTGGAACGTTTGGAAAAGAAAAGCTTCCTTCCTCTCCATATCCTAACTCCCAGCCTACACGCACCAATGCACGCTCCCCAGCTTTCATACTTGCCACACCAATGCCCAACCCAGTCATTTCTTTCTTCTCTGTTTAAGAGAAATACACCAAAATCAAAGGACAGTAAAGGGTCTAGAAGAGATAGCCAACTAGCCTATTGATTAACGAAAAAGAAATCCAATGCTTTAAACTTCCAGGAACATACCTTTACCCAAGACCATTTCAATTGGCCTTTGCTCCTGCCATGTGTCTTCAAACTTGTGCTGTGTTTTCTCAGACCAAGCCCTGTAATGGACTACGACCATATACCATCCACCAATCATAATTTTGACTCAACAATGAAAAGAAAAGTTTTTATAGGAAAGGGCTACTAAGAATGGTACAGTGGCAGATATTAGGAAGTAGTGAGCTACTACCGTTATAATATTGGTCATTCTAGATTTTGTCACCCTTAAAACTCAACAAAAGAAATTTACTTTGAGAAACAACATTTGATGTCCAATCAGTTTACATATTCACATCAAATCATTGCCATCAATAGCTTAAATTACAGGTCGAGTTGCTATGCATACCTAGACACAATGCAAGCCATTCCAAGGGAAAAAAGAAATTCTGATATCTCATAATTTGAAAGTACTTTAGCATATACCCTCAAATTCCCCTTCATTACTGCTATAATTAAAGCATGTTCCATCTGGGACTGGGACTTAGCCCTTAAATTTATGGTAGCTTCAAGTAACAGCACAAGTAATTGACAGGCATAAAACCATTTGTGTAAAAAACCAATTACATACACAATTACAAATTAAATTATGTAACTATGGAGCTTTCACACTAGTAGGAAACATGCATCAAAACATGAATCGTGGACAATTGCAAACAAGATGACTGAGACTAGTACTCACAGAAACAAGTTGAATATTTGGAAGGCTTCTGGCCATGGCCTTCCTTAATGATTTGTTTGGTGACCTTCTCGTGAAGGACCTCAACTTCAGAGTCAACTTTTGGGGGGCTACTACTGAATTCTGGGTCTGGTTCCCCTTTAACAAATGCTGAACTTTCAGTAATCACTTCATTTTCATCTTCTTGACCTGCAGCCATTAACAGTTCAGAAAAAATAAAAAGAGGTTTAAACAAGTGCATGTGAAGTTGAAAAAAAAAAAAAAATCATTTTTTTTTATTTCATGAAGAGCGTGTGAAGTACCAAGCGATGGTTGGGGTTGGGACTCTTGAACTTCTTCCATTCTGCAAAATTTTACACAACTTAAAGAGAAATAAAGAAAAACTAATTAGAAAAACATAGATTTTGTGAAGAACCAAACATCATGGGAGGGAAAAAATTTGGAACTGTCTTACGTTGACCGGATCAGTTGGGTTTAACTCCTTAGATCGGAGAAGATTCCGGAGAGAGGAAGGGAGAGATAACTGAAATAGTGAAGCTGAGATTACAAAGGGAGAAATAAGGTTTTTGCTTTTTTCCAGCATTTGGTTATTTTAATATCAAACATAACCTTTTTTTTTTACATTGAGTTTTTACAAGATAAATATTTACTAAATTTTGAAATGCATAAAATGAATTATAATTAAATACTTTTAATTATACTAGTAATTTTTAAATGAATAATTAAAATTGTGATATACAATTATTTTTAAAATAAAAATTAGATAATTGAGAAAGTCAAGTAAACGAGAAAAATAGTAGTCTGGAATGACAAAAGAAAAGCTTTATAAAAGTCTTACATTTTGGATAGCAGAGAAAAGAGAATATGTGTAGATGTAACGAGAAAATCCCTTTTAAAATAAAAATCATATAATATCTTCAATATTAATATTATAATAATCAGTTAAAAGTGAGCCGAATAAAAAAATAAAAAATTATTATTATTATTATAAATAGCTTTTTACTTATTGTGTATATAAAATATAAAAGTAAAAAATAACTATGATATGAAAAAGAAAATTTATTTTATATATAGATAAAAATAAAAAAATTAATTTTATTTTTATAATTATAATTATAAAATTATATATAAATAATTTTATATATCATTATAGATAAAAGGACAAAAAAGAAAATAAAATAAAATAAAAGAAAAGAAAATTCTTTTTATATACAAGTATAAATATATAAAATAAATTATTATTACACGTATTTTTTAAATACGTTTCATATTATATTAGTATATAATAATATTTTAAAATTATTAGATTATACAAAATATATTTCTATTTATTAAAAATAAAATAAAATAAATAATAGAAAAAAGGAAAAAAAATAACGACGGTTGAATAAAAAAAAGAAAAAAAAAGAAAATAATTGTTAAAATAATTTAATAAAAAAATATAAAAAATCACTATTAGTCTTAAAACAAATTATATTATAAAAAGTAAAATAAGAATTATAATGATAGACACGAAAAAGAAAATTTATTTATATATAATTATAGATTAGATGGTTATTAATTTAAAACCAAATATTTTTTAAAACACAATTATAGAGATAAAATAACAATTTAAAATGGACATGTTATAGTATTTATAATTATGTATAAAGAAAACATAAATTTTTTAAATTTAAATAATTATTGATAAAAAAAGAATTATTCGGATTTATCAATTAAATAACTAATTTTTTAAATTTAAATAATTATTCATTGTTTACTTTTTTTTATTATTTTAGTAGCTACTTATTTAAAGTTGAAATTAAGTAATTACTCGTAATGTTCCTTATAATATTTTTTATTTTAGTAACTACAATTTATTTTATCAATAATTATATATATATATATATATATATATATATATATATATATATATATATATTTTTTTTTTTTTTTTATTTTATTTAATAATTATTTATAAA